>Ga0326512_10002673_pt1 | contig 13170 bp, 13 predicted proteins | sample 1_2617_0518_D_FD_203652 | JGI IMG/M metagenome (GOLD analysis project Ga0326512, IMG submission 203652) | Bovine rumen microbial communities from UC Davis, California, United States - 1_2617_0518 | ecosystem: Host-associated > Mammals > Digestive system > Stomach > Rumen | place: USA... | reverse complement strand
CATCGAAGAAAAACGTATACAATCTGAGGGAACGTTCCTGGAGTACGCAGAAAGATACATCAGTCAAAGGACGTCTGTCCTGTCTGCTAGTACGGTCCGAGAATACACCGGGTATCTGCATCGGCATTTGACCAAATTTGGAAAGAATAAGATAGCCAGGATCACGCAGGAAGATGTGCAGGAAGAAGTGAACATATTAGCAAAGGGCCTATCTCCGAAGACTGTGCGTAACGTACATGGCTTTATAAGTGCCGTTCTAGCCGCCTATCGTCCCGAATTAGCCCTTCACACAATCTTGCCAAAGAAGATACCACCGAAGCTATACATCCCCACAGAAAGCGAAATACAGCGTCTGATGGAGTATGTGAAAGATACTAGGTTAGAGCTACCAGTGTTACTCGCAGCATTCGGTCCTATGCGAAGAGGAGAGATATGCGCTTTACGTGCAGAGAACATAGATGGATGTGTGGTGCATGTATGTGAAAACATGGTGCTGAACAAGGAAAACCAATGGATCATAAAAGCACCGAAGTCTTATGCAGGTGACAGGTACATTGAATACCCGCAGTTTGTCGCAGATAAATGGAAGGGCCGGTCAGGAAGGATAGTAGATATGAAGCCTTCTCAGATATCCGACCACTTTGCAGATGTGCTCAAAAAGGCTGGACTGCCAAAGTTCCGTTTCCATGACATCCGGCATTTCTCAGCATCAATTCAACATGCTATGGGAATTCCAGATGCCTACATCATGGAACGAGGTGGATGGAAAAATGATGGCGTTTTGAAGCAGGTTTACAGACATGCACTGTCCGACCAGTCAAAACAGATGAACAAAAAACTGAATGACTATTTTCAGAATTATGCAACATGATATGCACCACAGAAATAAAAAAAGCCCCTAAATTAGGGGCTTTTAGCATGCGGGTAACAGGACTTGAACCCGATTAGTACATTTTTCTAAAAATGTTGGATTTTCGGGAAAAACCCGGAAAGCCTTGATTTTACTGGGTTTATAACTCGCAACATGTTATACGTTTATACGGCATTTTACACGTTTTAACGCTTATTTTTGGAAATATGCATCACGTGATGCATCACGGAAAGAGTCGGATTCTCATCTCATGCGAATTATATATCCCACCTTATAATTCGCCCAAGAAAGAGGACCTACCCATTTCACAAACGGTGCTCCCTCTCCTTGAGAATGGCAGTAGGCGTGACCGGAGTCATATGACAGACCGTTACCAAGATATCCGCAAGTGTGATTAAGCGCAACGAAGGTAAGGATATCTCCAGGGCAGAGCTTTCCTTCCTTCTCAAGTTGAGCCGGAGTCTTATTTCCCACCTTGATGAGATCCGCATACTTCTCAAGATCCGCCTGTGCATGATTGTTCAGCCAACGGATGCCACCACCCTTTTGACCGTACCAGGAACACGCAGAGGCAGGCAGGCCGCTTTCTTTCATGGCGAATCCCACGCCGCCCATGCAGTTGGTGTAATACTTGTGGGCTTTCCTAGTCTTCCAGAAGGTTGACTCGCTCACCTTGCCACTGCCGTTGTAGTATCTCCAGTCAACACCGTCTGCGATGTCATCGACTAGCCACTGGTTCAGCCGGACGTATGCTGCACACAATTTCTGCGCTCTTGTAAGTTTCGGAGTGTATATAGCTTTCTTGGGGTTCTCTAAGTCATACACTCGGTATCCCCAAGAAGCCTTTGCAAGTTTCTTAGCATTCTTCAGGTCATGGAAAGCTCCAATCTGATACTTCTCCTCGGACCATCTCCGTCTAACGACATACCGGTCAAGGACAGCCTGTGGCACCTCCGGATAAATCTGTTTGCCGTCCGGGTCGAATGCTTTTACCTTGGCCGCCTTTGCTGCGATGATAGCATTCTCAGCAATTGCGTATGCACCGACCTGTTCGATGTACTGACCGTCCTTATAGTCTTTGGCAGCACGATACCACTTCATCTCAACAGGGTCCTCCTTATGCTCTTCTGCGATCTTGTCGTACTTGGTAAGGTCATTGGCCTTGATGATATTCAGTACCTTTGCTTCATAGTTAGGATCCGTGCAGTATCCTTCAGGATGCTCTGATGTGCCGGTGCCTATTCTGATGGTATGTATAACCGTAGCCGGATCTGTTATGCCTCTGATGCGACTGTACTTATAGCCTTTTGCATTTCTCACGCCCAGGAGGAAAGCCTCGTAGTCTTCGATGCAGTTTCTGTAATCCTTATAGACTCTGAAATGGTCCGTGATGTACGTTATCTGTCCGTTGTAGTATTCAGGAGTAACCTTTGTAAACTCTTGTCCGTCCCATACGGACTTCCAGGTATTATTGATGAGATCAACCTTCATACCGAGCAAGTTATTTCTCTTTACAAGCTCAATAGAGTCGGTTCCCATGCCGTATCCTGTTTCAAGGCAACATTGCGCAATAACGACAGAAGGAAGTATCCGGTTCTGCGGATAAAGTTCCACAGCAATATTGGCTACTTCTGAGATGAACTGCTCTTTGCTACTCGGCACACCACTAGCATCTGCGATACCGGCAGCACCAGAAACGGCATCGGGAGATGTGTAAAGGCATTTTCCAGTGGCATCGTACACAGAATAACCAGGATGTGCATTAGCATCCGCAATGGCCCGGTCAAGGACTTCGTAGGCACCGGTCTGAGACTTCTCATCATTCCAAGATGCCCTCACCCTATAGAGATTGTCGTAGATAGTTCCACCTATGCGTCCGAGGAATTGACTCCAAGTCCAGGATCCTTTGTAACCATTGTTGTGTACATACGGCGCAGGACAGGTTTTGTTGACGATGTCGAAATGCCTCAGCACGTTCTTGGCTGGGATATTTAATTCTGCCATCAGCTTACGGACTAGCCATACGCATGCTTCCTGTGTTTCCTGCGTAAAGTACCAGTACGGATCCTCGGCAGACTGTTTGTTACCATCACAGTGGCAGCACATCTCGATGGAGATCGTGTTTGCATTCCTGGCATACGGGTGCTTCTGCTCATACACACCACCAGTACCTACAGCCCATACGATTGCGTCATGACTGCATCTCTGATAGATCGTGCCGTCCCAGTAGATGGTATAATGCGCTCCTGTGCCATCCGATGCCAGCTCATAGTTTTGGCCGTCCACTCCGAGATAATGGATGGCAATATACTCATGCGTGTTGCCCCATTTAGGGACATACTTACTGGAGATCTTGTTGATTATCTTGTAGCTCATTTCCGCCTCCAACAAAAAAAGGGAGAGCATTCCTGCCCTCCCAGTATTGCTAGTTATTCTGTTTTTTCTTCCGGTTCCTCCGGAGGTTTATATGCCTTGTTCGCTACCACGACAATGGCACCAATCAGAGTATCCAGGGCCGTCAAGGTCGCTACTATCTGTTCCCCATAGGGGATGCCCCATATGTTGACGAGAGATGCTGCGAAAGCCAGGATCGGAGTAAGGATCAGTGCCACTACTTTAAGGGTATCATAAGTCTTATTGCTCATGCTCATCCTCCTTGGTATCAATGGTATCAATGTTTGAATTCATGTTTTTCCAGAAGTGCCTGGTAAGTATCTCGGATATGCTTAATGGCAGAAACCGCATACGAATTTCGAAAATCCGGATGCCCTTCACAATACTTCTCATAGGTGTCAATATCGTCTAGTTGCTGGCGAAAATACTCTTGGCTATGATCCATGCCGTTCATAAGTTCATCATCGAAACGAAGTATGTGTGTTCGTGCCAGAACCGCAGCATTTCCGTCCACTTTTTCAGATAGCTTTGTGATCGACTCGATGATGCTATCCATCTTCTCGTTCTGTTTGTCTTTCCTGTCTGTCTTGTACTGGATGAACGCCCAAAGTCCGTTACTGCCTACTATAGCTACTACAATGGATGCAATGAGCGTGACTACTGATACCATTGTGGCACACCTCCTTATTTAGTTGTAAAGAAAAAGAAGCACCCTTTCGGATGCTCCCCGTTAATTTGTGTCATTGACGCATGTAAGTATCGTGGTCACGTTTGACCTTATCGTGCGATACATGCGCATATCTCATGGTTGTCGTGATTTGAGAGTGACCAAGCATCGCCTGAACACTCTCGATAGGCATGCCGTTAGTAATAGCAACAGTTGCCGTTGTATGACGGAAACGATGAGGGATGAGTCCTTTGACCGTGGTCTTGTCTTCCATGTTGTGCAGCATCCGTCTAATGCCAGCAGTTCCGATCCTGTCATGTGGGCTTCTCTCTGAAACAAACAAAGCAGGCTTGTCATCCTTCCTGGTAGCGAGATATCTCTTGATGGATACGACAGTCCGAGCATCGATAAAGGACGTTCTATACTTGGAGCCTTTACCAAACACCTTAACCTCTCGCCTGTCCAGGTCTATATCCTTTCGGTCAAGGCGAGAACACTCCTCGATACGAATTCCCGAAGACGTAAGCAGATCCACAATTGCTCTATCCCTGTCTGTCTTGCAGGCATCTCTGATAGACTCGATTTGTGTATCACGGTATGCTTCTCTCGGCTTGGTCTCTGCTCTGACCGGCTTGATCCGCACGGACGGATCCTTTTCGACGTACTCTTCTTCATAGAGCCATTGGAAAAATGATCTGATGATACTTTTCCGCTGGTCAAGTGTACTCTGAGATAGAGGCTTGCCGTTCCTCTTATCTGTGCTGATCCTGCTGATGTGCATCCTGAGATGGTTTACTGTGATAGCACTCAGCGGCAACCGCAGGTCGAACAGCATCTTACTCAGGCAGGAATAGTACTGCTCATAGGACCGTTTGCTCATCTTGCCGTCCTGTTTCTTGACTGCCAGGAAGAGTGCCAGTTCCGGTGGAAGCTGATAGTCAACAGCAACGATGTCTGTTGTGACAGGTTTGATTTCATACTGCATGGTGTAGATTTCTAGCTGTTCCCTCAGATATCGGACTTGCTCATCGGAGAACTTGCTGGCAATACGCATGCAGAAACCATCAGTAAAAGAAGTACACATAAAAACACCTCCGTTCTTAGTTGCATTAAGAACAGAGGACGTGGTATACTATCCCTGTCCTTAATGGATGCGGAGCTAGGTGAGTTATCTTTGGTCGGATGCCACCTGGCTCCATTTCTTTGTTCAGTTATGGGTAGTATATCATAGACTTCTTACGAAACGCAAGAAAAAGTACTTAGACAAATGGGTCTTTAGTTGCTCACTGGTTCATATGTTTTCTCGAAAATATCGGGCTTGCACGGATATTGTTCACCGTTTACACCTGTGATAATCCAATCACCAATACTAGCGTGCATCGTACCTTCAAGCGTTTCAATATCCAGCTCCTTGTCAGTTTGATACGCTTCTATAATTACTGGTTTCTTTCGAAATTTAGTCATAGTATCATATCTCCTTTTCAACAAGGGTCTTTGTTTAACTATTCCTGCGCAACTGTCTCATCTGTTTTGACAGCATCGTTGATTTTATTTACCAAAGAAACCATAACCATAGCTTGGTCACCACGAATAGCAACAGAACTAAGTGCGAACGACAAAAGGTCAAATTCTTCCTTTGTAATATTCATTTCTTTCACTTTAATCTGGTTCATACATTCCTCCGTTTAATTTAACAAAGCAAGTAATTGTGTCAACTGTGTGCTGTTTAGAGTTACGCCATTGAGGTTTAGTGTTTCAAAGTAAGCAGTTCCCCACCGCCTAGTCGAATCGCCAAACGATGGCTTTGTTGTATGTGCAGGTCTAAATTGTGTACTGCTTACAACATATCCTTGTGTACTGCCGCCGCTACGATTGACTTGAAAATACATTGATCCATTTGATCCAACAAGGATTCTATTAGCAGATGTATCAAATGCTATAACTGCATCCTCTGAATAATTACTTACATCTGATGTCTCAACATCTGCGCCACTGCCAAACGCCAATTTTGCAACTCGGTTTGATGCATGTCTAATCAAACGCAATTCAACGTCTCCGTCATCAGCCCGTCCAATATAATTTATCGCACTATTTACAATTAATGGCTCAACAGCTTTTATTTTATTATTGCTGTCAGTAAAAACGATGTCCTTAATATATGCCGTTCCGAAGGGTCTGGTTGCGTCCCCAAGACTTGGCTTTCCGTCCCATGTAGGTCTGAAAAAGTTCTTGTTGGCAATATACCCTTGTTCAGTCCCTGAATAATTTGGTATCAAAACAATATTTGCTTTTGTTCTAAATTTGAACTGCCAAGCGGAATTAGAGAAAAACAAACGTGCATCTTCTGTCAGATTTGTCATTTCTTCATCAGCTTCGACATCAACACCTGCCCCCCAAACCAAAGACGCTACTCTGTCATTTGTTTTGTTGCGCATTAAATAAAACGCATTGTCCTCGTCATTATGAGGTAAAACGTAAGTGTTGGAAGAATTGACTTTTAAGTCATCCCTTGCTACTATGTGACGAACTGCATGACCAAATCTGATAGCAGTATGAGCATACCTGCCGTTCTTCTGCCATCCTGCAAAATTGATACCAACAGTGCCGTCAACTCCATACTGCCCATTCATCCCGAAAGTTGACCCTCCGAAATAAATGCCATTCCATGCTCCTGTATTACCTGCACCATTTGTTATAAGACAAGCTGTTGCAGGCTGTTTTTTTCCGGAAACACTCAGCACAAGAGAAGCTGTTACCCTTGGAGAATTTACATCATATAAATTATCACCGGGTTTATATGTTGGGAATGTACCTTCGTTGCAATTATCATAGCAATCAAGTTCAGCACCATAAGCATATCCGCCATGACTACAATGCAGGCTTGTGAATGTACCACCACCAACGGCAACGCCTTTATTTCCACCATACTGCTGAATTGCTTCATTCGCTTCAGGAATATATAATCGTCCTTGAATTGCACTCGTTCCAAGTATTCCACCGAAATTATTCCTTACAATCGACTGAATTCCTGCAAAGTTCTGTGTAATAGCTTCGGCTGAATTAGCCGTATACCCCTCATATGTTCCAGTATAAAGAAGTCCTGTTGTTCTTGTGAAATTCTCATTCGGTGTTGGATCAGAATCTTCATAGTGAACAACTTCCTGCAACACCACGGATGCCATTTCATTATTTGACAGATTCTTTTCCCCGGAATTAAATAATATACTGGAATTTGGGTTTGCTCCATTTGGAAACCATACGGAATATGCAGGCAAAAGATTATTATTCCAATCTCCATTGCCAAGTACACCACGTCCATAATGTCTAACCGTGCCGTTTATAAGATAGTCTCCGGCAGGAACAAACTTAATTCCTTCAGCGCTAATAAAAGATGTAAACGCAGTAGTGTCATCCGTTACACCGTCACCAACAGCACCGAAAGACTGCGGAGTAATATATGCGTTTAACACTTCTTTTTTCAAAGCATCCGCAAGTTTCTGCTTTGTAATAGAACCATCTTGTACAGTTGTAGTAGCCTCGGGATGTTCGTCAAGCCACGCCTTAACAGCCTCTGCGGTCTGCTCATCTGTTGGAAGCCCGACATTTGCCCATTCCGTAGTACCATTGCCCTTTGTTCTAAGAACTTGTCCATTCTCTCCATATACTGGTTGATTATTTCCATCAAGCGGCTGATTAACCTTTTTTGGCAGAGTAATATTGATTGGGTTGATTTCTTGTTCAACAATAGCTTCAACTTCTGTGTCAATGTTATCTATGCGTTCATTTAGTTCACTGAGTTCATCACCGGTTTTCTTCGCATCCGCAGCAGCACCGGTCACGGATAACGTATTGTCCACCTGCGGAACCGTGTAAGTATCATCAAGCCCTGGGAACTTGATTGTCTTTAATGGTATATTCGCCATTAGTTAGTCACCTCCGTAATAACAATGTGACCGTCATTGTTGCTGTCCGTATACTCGTAACCATCTCCATCAATGGTAACGTCTTTGGCTCCCTGTTTCCGGCCTTTTATGAGGCCCATGAAATAAGATGCGAGATCAAACATATCTGCACCTCCTTAATAGGCACCGAATTCCACCCAGGCCTTGCCTGCTTCATTGAACAGGAAAACCTTCCCGGTATTCATCTCGGTCAAGATGGAACCGTTGGCGATGCCGGATGTCGGTTTAGTATCGGATGACAGGCAGAAACCTGAGATTTCTTGGACCTTCTCTCCACCCTCACGGATCTCGTAGTCCGTTACATTGTAAGTTATCATGGCATATCTCCTTCCTTGATAACTGCACATCTTGGTTGCATTTATGCCTCAACGATCTCTATGTTTCCGTTGGAAACAGGATCGAGGAAAAGATAAAAGATGCTCGGATCTCCGACCACGTTGCCGTCACGCTCATCGTCCTCGAAGAAGAGATGCGTTCCAGGCTCGATGTTAATGTTTCCGTTACCATCAGGATCAGAGAAGACATTCTTTTCTATCCTAGTGGTCGGGATGACGGTAATAACCATCTCCACCACACCGTTGACTTCACTACTCACCAATCTGACCGAGTGTGAACCTTGCCATTTGAAGCGTCCCTGATATCCATTAACACCCATGTCAAGCTCGTAATACATGCCCGGTCTCCATGCATCATGCATTACAGATGCATATTCCTCAGGCGTGTAATTGGATGTGAATTCCATGGATTCGACCTGCTCAACACCTCTTGTAAAGGTTTGAAAAAAGTCTTGCAGGTCTGTCGTTTCCAAAGCATCAGGAACACCATTGAGAGCAGGATATGACTTAATTCTGCATATCCGCCCTAGGTTATCAGGATCCCTTGAGCATTTCAGTGTCGTATGTACACTACTGTATGCTTTGGCCATACTGTCACCTCCTTATGAGATGACGATATTGCCATCATTGTTAGGATCAGCGAATGTATACGATGTACTCGGTAAATCGCCATACCCACCGAGATTTGGCTGTCTCAAAAACGTAGTTCCGCCACTCCAGCTCTGATCCCAATACTTTTCATTGGGAACCGATACCCAAAGGTAGTTGTATGCGACATCATCAGGGATCGGAAGCGAGCATACCCATCTGTAAATAATGTGGTCTGATTTTAAGTATCTATAGCCACTGAACGTTCCAGTGTTATCCCACGTATTATGTAACCCGGATGGGATTGCCGTTCCGCCACTTGTTGTTGGCGTTTGCGTATTTGATACCTTAATGCCCCACATCGACTCAAGGTACGCCAGGTTCTGACCATTTGATGGTAAACCGTGGCTATAGTTAAATGTGAGCGCAAGTGTTCCGCCCTTAAAACTGCCTATGTCAATTGAGTACGTGTCAAACTGTTCTGGGATCGTAGTGGGTGCAACGAGTTTCATCCCGGCAACAACATCTGCCTGTGCGTTTTCATACCCACTCAGAAGCATATCGCTCTGTCTAACAGCCTCACCGGCAGACCCATAAGTAATCCCAAGGAAGTTCGTTCTCACATCAATAAGTTCGTCAAGAGATGGCGCACTACTAGGAGCGATAATGCTATCAATCCTAGCGTTTAACGTGTCATCAGCAAGGAAAAGCTCTGCCAATGCATCCAGCACCGTCTTATTACTCCCGTCCAGGCTAAACGTCTTGGTTGACAGCTTATCCAGCACCTTGTCTGAAAGTGTGACGTAGCTTATCTTTCTATTGCCATTACTGGCATTATCCGTAGCGAGATAGTCCTGATTACTCGGATTGGTTGTCTCAACGAAATTGACTATCCTCCGCCCAACTACTTCAGCCATATCCGCACTCCTTTCTATTTATCTGCCAGTTCGCATTCCAACTTGATGACCTGCTCTGTCAGATCCTGCACCTGCGCCGAAAGCTCTTGTATGCCTTTGGTTAAGTATGCGATCAAGGGAAGGACCTCTACGGACTTGGCTATCATGGATCCATCTGTATCATTCCCTCCACCAACAGCTAAAGAGGGATCTATCTGTTCAAGCTCATCGGCTATAAATCCAATCTGCTGATGCTTGCCATCTCCGATCCAGTCAAAGGAACGCAACCGCATCCGATTTATAACGTTCAAAGCATCCTTTATCTCGGTATCTCTGATGTTCTCCTTCAGCCGCTTGTCCGAGGAAGTCATCGTAACGTAGTACGTGTCGTATGCTGTTCCTGAGAACTGTCCACGAACGATAAACCTTCCGTTTGAGCTTCCAGAGGTCCTTACAACAGAAACACGTTCCCCATCTGTTGGAGATGTACCAACACCACGTCTCGAGCCGTTGTAATAGGTGTTTACATTGGTAGGAACGTAGTTGCTGGGAGCGTATTGACTGTGCGTGTGGTTCTGAGCGATATTCAGTGCCTGATTTGCGACAGTGTTATCTGTGTATTTATTTCTCTTTTCCCAGTCTGACTCAACGAAGGATGATCCGCTCTGTCTTCCTGAACCATATGTACAAACAAGTATGTCACCGGTCGGACCTTGCATCCAAATGTCACCCATGTCATACGGAGGAACCGGCTGAGAAGTGAAACACCGTCTCTTAACGTTAGCCAGCGTGATGGCCTCATTTGACTGTGCTATTGCCGTCTGAATATCAGTGTCGGATACCATCTCCCACTGCCATGCGGAATTGACGTTTAACCAACGATAAGAGTAACCAGTGGTCGTATCGAAGAACAGGTCACCTTGGTGCTGTTCCTTCTGCGCATCCGTAGTCCAGTCTGAAGCAGGAGCATTGCTAGTTGTCGGAACGTAAGCTCCAAACCATTGCTCGATGTTGCCTTGGATCTCAGACCTTATCTCATCCAGTTGCGTATTCATGTCTTCTTGGAATTCGACAAACTCTTCAGAAGAAACGTAGTCCCCAGTAATGCCCTGGATCTGCTGTGAGAGATCCGAGTAGACGTTCTGTATTTCCGCACTGTTGTACTGGATGCTCTGCCTGAGTTTCTGATAATTCTGCGTCTGCACGGACAGGTTCCGCATGTTGTTGCGGACTGGAGTCTCAGCCTCGCAGGATACTGCCTCATAGTTGCCGGCAGTAAACGACAGGTTATTGATGTAGGTAACGTAAGTGCGCTGCCGGATATCAATAACGTATGCTCTGTCACCGGTTTCTATTGTCGGATCAGACAGGATGGAAAGCTCCATTGGTCTGAACGTTAGCCCTATCAATGCTTCTCCAAGCATCTGTGCTACCGTTGAAGCGGATCCTGCATCTACCAGTGGATTTCCCTCTATTGAGATGACATATCCTTCATCACCGAAGAGGACTTCCTCATCAGACTCTTCTCCAGTGTACGTTACTCTCGCACCTGTTATGACCACGTCATCCGCAGCGATGTTTTCACGACTTATCTCAGCCATGCGGTGGACGTTTGCGTTCCAGATGTTGCCATCTATCATATCCTGCGTAGTTGCTGGGAAAGTTCCTGTGATGTACGACCTATCCGCAGTAAATATGGGCGTATCGTCATCCATAACGATGATACCCTCGGTCAGAAGAGGACCTTCCTGGTACCATCCCATCAGCAACGTGCCGGTCGGGCTCATCTTCACCCACTGGCAGGCAATCTGTGCTGCTGCCGAGATGACTCCTCCGTATGTAAGCGTATCGTCTGTCGGCTTTGACTGGACAACATAGTCACTGTGAGGAAAATCCGTAACTCCCAGGGAAACACCGCATGCAGAGCAAGCATCGTTCACGATCTGCCACAACGTAGCAGGATACTGAAGCGTGCTGTCCTTATAGACTTTGTTGAACTTTGTTCCCCAGTCCAGTGCCTCGATTGTTACGAGTGAACTGTTCTGACCGGTTACATCTGAAACAGTGTAAGTACCCTTTTGGATGGTTTCTATCGTTTCATCAGGAAGCTCCAGTCCGATAGATGCGACCAACGTAGCACCGGCGAAATCGTAGTCATCGAAGTCACCGTATATATTGTTTAGGACTAGCGTAAACTTTCCTATTATAAACGCACCGACTTCAAATACTCCATTCCCGGAGATTGCTTCTTCGTATTTCCACCCGCCTTGCCAGATTTCATCGTTCGTGATCTCCAAGACAGTATCATCAGACAAGGTAAGTGTGGCGAAGCGATAATATCTTCGATTGTCATTGGCTAGTTCATCTTTGAACGCCTGTGATACATCTACCATGCGACCACCACCTTACACTTCGATGATATTGAACGATAGAGAAGCAAAACGTTTATCCTTTGCGGTCCAGACTTTGAACGGAGCAGACCAATCACCTGTGTAGAATTTTTTAACAACTAGATCGTTCTCCAGGATGTCCCAATACTCCACAAAAAAGTATTCCGGCTTAAATGCCGTTGCTATTGTATGCGCTTCAGACGGGGAAAGGCCGGTCCATGACAGGTTGAGTTTTATCTTTGTAGCAACCTGGTTAACATGCATCCTAGCATTTTCTGTACGACCTGCGTCTGGAGCAGATACCCTCTGGAATCCCCAGGTCATCTCAGAAGGAGTTCTAAGAGCAGTGAGGTTATTCCTTGTCGGACCAACTCTTAGCATTCCGTTATGGCTTGCGCTCATACTCTCACCTGCCTGTTTTTGTATAAAAAATAAGGCAGAGCGTGCATCTAGTGCATCTCTGCCCAATTGGATCATTTAGTATCTATTTACATTTCTGTCGGCACGTTTAAGGTTCCCACGTTCGACAGCCCTTGCCAGGACTTCGTTATCCTGCGTATAGAGCGTAGCATTGATAACGTATGGAGCAGTGCTTTCACCAGCAGTGCTTCCGCCACCCATCATGGATACCTGCATCATGCCCTCTATGACTGCCTGCTTGATACCTTCAGTGATTTGCGAATTGTTGGCTACTGCGTTCTTACTGCCGATACGACCAACCATCTCAGGCCCATTCTCACGAGCTATGAACATTTCACCAACATCAGGAAAGCCACCGGCTGCTGCAAGCTGGATCTTCGGAGAAGCACCAACCGTTACAGCGTTTCCGGTCTTTTTGACTGTTGGGTTAAATATTACGCTCAACTGTGGTATATGCACCTGCCTCATGCCAAGTACAAACGCATTGATAGCACCCTGTCCGGCAAGTCGCATGGTCTCGTTAAGAGATGTAAGCCCAAGACCGCTAACAATGTTATTGGATGTTCCATTCATGTTAGCACCGGTCATGCCCCGCTTGATGCTCGACATGATGCTTGATCCGATAGCCTCAAAAGTCTTGGACTGTC
>Ga0326512_10002672_pt1 | contig 13172 bp, 11 predicted proteins | sample 1_2617_0518_D_FD_203652 | JGI IMG/M metagenome (GOLD analysis project Ga0326512, IMG submission 203652) | Bovine rumen microbial communities from UC Davis, California, United States - 1_2617_0518 | ecosystem: Host-associated > Mammals > Digestive system > Stomach > Rumen | place: USA... | reverse complement strand
CATCAATAATGAACGGCAATTTTGAAAATGCGTCACCTGAACTGAAAATAAAGAACTCAACTTTACAACCGCGTGTTGCAGTAAAACATCTTACTTTATCAACAAATAATGAACGGTTTTCCATCAATTCATCTTTCTTTGAAAGATATTCAGCAAGTTGTTCATTAAGATCTTCCAAATCTGATGCAGTATCTTTGTAATGTTCAAAGTTTGAATAAGCAACATCTTCAAGTTTTTCAACAGCTGCTTTGTAAGCTTCTTCATAAACAGCAAGTTGTTCAGCCGCAGAGTCATAAGCTTCTTTTGCAGCTGCTCTTTCTTCAGGTGTTGCTGTTTCAGGCAAGTCTTCGATTGCTTTGAGAAGCTCTTCGATTAAAGATTTTTGTTCTTTGATTCTTGAAGGAAGACCAACATAAAGGTCAATATATTTGCTGTCATCATTACAATCCTGAACAACCAAGTTGTAATGTTTTTCAAGTTCACGAGTCTTTAATGTAATTTCATCTCTTATTTCATTGATAAGACTATCTGCATCTGAACCGTAAACATATTTGTAAATGTCTTCGGATTTCTTTTCAGGAATTGCACGAATGTTGAATGTAATATCTTTAGGACAAGTAAATGCGTGTCCGCTTTCTGACAATGTTTGCCAAGTCAAGTTCAATGAACCATAAAGAACACCATAGCTTCCGTCTTTAAGTTGAATAAGAGCACAATAGTTGTCATCAGATGTAATGTAATCATTTGCAGTATCAAAAGGCTCATACTTTGAAATTGCATTATAGTTTGCATAAGACTTTGAAGGTGTTGTGATATGGCATCTTAACTGTCCGCAAGTACCGCCTGCAACTTTATATGGAGTAGGGAAGTCAGTATATTCCAAGATTGAAATGATGTCGCCTTTATTAAGAGTTGCTGATGATATGTCCAATTCAGCTGTTCTGTTTTTAACAGTTTCATCTTCATTAAACTCAACTGTTTTTGGATAGCAGTCACGTATAATGTCAATAGGCAACATAATTGTATCTTTAATAGTTGGATTGTAAGAATAATCAACTTTTTCAAAAAGTTTGCTTGTACCGCCAAAACCTGACACAAAGCTTGCTGCTGTTGAAATAAATGTTGAGAACCACTGTGTGTTACTTGCTCTTACTTCGCCATTTGCACTGAATGGCATTTGTGACATATAGATATTATACAAGCTATCGTCAATGCCATTTTCTTTAAATGTTGCAATAATTTCTTCAAAAGGCTTATACTTTGTAAGTTGGTTATAAACCATTGGAGATGAAATTGATGTTTGCAAACCTACAAGCTTGTCATCACCTGAGAAGTATGACAACATTGTTTCTGTAAGAACAGGCTCATAAGTATTAAGTTCAACCTTATCAGAAATAGAACCTGTAGTTGTCTGACCATTTGTTGTCAAATCGTAGAATGAGTAAGCTGAATCTTTTGAAAGATTGTAAACATTAGAAGTAAATTCACCTGTCTTACTTGAAACAAACTCAAACTGAATGTCTTCATAACCTGGGATTGAGTAAGACGGGATTGTGTAACCGTTTGCTTTAGTAAATGATGTATCACGGTTATTACCTAACCAGTCAATGCGGCGGAACAATGTTTGATAGCGTTCATCAAAAGTATCGATGATGTACTTCTTTGCATCAAAGCTTTTCTTTTTGTTTTCACGCCATTCATCTTCATTTACTGAGTCTAATGTCAAAGTTTTTCCTACTGGGAAAATTGATACATTTTCAAATGTATCGTGGCCATACATACGATAACCTAACATTGAACCATAGAACTTACGGCGAGCCGCATTGCTTGTGAGGTTTCTTAAATTAAGTTTGAACTCTTCAACATCAGGATCATCAGACTGAATTGTCTCTGCAACCAAACGGAAGAATTCATTATTTGGCTTATAGTCAACCATCGCTGCTGCGTTGTTGAAAGCGTCAAGGATTTCATTTCTTGTAAGCAAGTTCAACCAATCAGGATGGTCAGGGTAAAGGCAACTTAAGTAACGGTAAATCTCGTGTAAGAATAAGTCGTGTTCAGCGGCTAATACACCGTTGATTTCCATCTTGTGGAAAGTAGGAGTTTCTTCAACATAAGATTCTGTGGTTGGGTCCCAAACTTGCTGTTTGCTTGGACCATAATTTTCTGCTTGTTTTCCGTTTACAATTTTGACAGGAGCTTCAAGATTATGTGATTCACTGCCGCCTACAGGCAAATCATAAGTAACATCTTCAGTACCGATAAGCCATTTCCAAGTATCATTTCTTAATGAATGGTGCAGATATTCATAATCACGAGTTGTTGGCATTTCATTTGTTAATTGAACTCTTGTCTCTAAATCAAACTCGGAATTACTTGTGTATAATGCCATTACTTAAATCCTCAATAATAGTAATTAGTTTTGATTTTCTTGCTGCGCGCCTGCGATGGTTTCCATAGGAGTTTTTACACCAAGTTGCTGTAAGAACTGCTGAAACATAAATGCACCCTGCAAGATAGCCTGAGCTTCATCACGATTACCACCGCCAACTGTTTCATTGAGGCCTTTCATCTGTTCAGGTGATGTGTTACCGCCGATTGCAATGTTTACCTGAGCTTGCTGCTGTTGCTTTTCTGCAGTACGAGCTGCAATTTCTGCTTTTACTTCCTCTGTCATCAAAGTGAATGTTGGTCCCAAAACCTTTGATACACGGTCATTCAAGTTGACTGAGTTGTTTGTATGTAATGCAATCAATTCCTTGGCTGTAAAGCCGCCATCTTTTGCATCAAGCTGTAAGCGTGCTGCAATTTCTGCTTCAATAGTTTCTTGAAATTGATATTCTTTATTGATGATTTCAAAGGTGTGTTTTGTAAAATCACCTAAAGATTTTTCAACATCGCGAATTGGTGATTCATTCAACTTTGCAACCGCAACATTTTCTGAAGGTACTGTTGCAAGTTTTTCAAGAGTTTGAAGTTCTGATATTGCTTTATCTGCTTCAACTTGTTTTGCAAGCTGTTCAGCTGCGGCGGTCTCTTCAGGACCGTTTGACATAACAGCAGCTACATTATTTGTGTCGTTCATTCAATTCTCTCCGATAACGCAATTCACCAAACTTATTGATAAATCTTTGAAGCTGTTGTACACGAACCCCAAGCTTAACTGAACTGAGGTCGTCATCCTTAATAAGTTCTTTGATTTCTTCCCACGAATAATCTTTGAACTGTCGATAATAATAACATAAAGCTATCTGAATTGTTTCTTTGAAATCAGCTTTATGAGGGAACTTTATGGTCTTACCTTCAAGAAGATCCATAACATCCATAAACTTTTCTGCGCCAAGCAAATTATAGAGCTCAACAAGCACGAGTTGTTTCTCGTCTTTTTCGGCGTTCTTAAACATATTCAAACGAATAAGATCTTCTATAAGCTCCTTAGACGCGCTTTCCTTCATAATTTCATTCACATTTTGTTGAAACAATGTCATAGGCTCATTAAACAATTTCTTGCCCATTTATATGTCTCCTAATAAATTAGTCATCAATATGAATTTTTAACTAATTACTTATGGCAGTAGAAGAAACACAAAAAGGCTACTATGATGACGCAAAAAAGAAATGGATTGACATCAATCTTTCTGTAAAGTGTTGCGTATCAAAGTTTTTGGCCGAAGTTTTATTTAAGAACGATTATTCTCGTGTAGTTTATGCGATGCCTGATGCAGTATTCCGTAGAAGAATTGAAACATTGGATAAAGGTAAAACTGGCGAGGAATTGTTAGTTGACAAGTTCCGTCCTACATCATTGGAATTACCTTTTGGAGCATTCAACCAATCTGATGATTGGCAGGCAGATGATAGACCTTACGCACAAAACGCGTCACAAACAATTTATGGCATTTATGATATGACAATTTACAAAAGACTTCGCATTTTGCCTTGTAAGTCGAAGTGGAAGGTAACATTGTATTATTCAAGACGCGATGATGTTAAACAAGCAGCACAACGACTTTACTGGGAACAAGAACCAAAGCATCCTGTTTGGATGTATTGTGTTTTTAATTGGAAAGGCAACCCAGTTGCAATTCCTGCCAATATTACAATCGAAAGCATCAACACAAAGCCTGAATGGGAAGAATTAAAGTTCCTTGAAAGTCAGCGTATATTTCCGATTGAAGTTGAACTTACTGTTCGTTCATATCAAGTTGTTATCCCAACATCAGAAGCAGTTGTAACATTGCCGTATAGATGGCAACATCTTAAACACGATGATGATGCTGATGTTTATATTACAGAAGAAACTGTTTTGGAGTTTGTAAATGAAAGATGGGACAGCATTGATGTAAAAGGTGAAATTGATACATCTGATGCAGAATTGAACGCAATAGCTCGTAAGTACTTTGAAAGTGACGCTTATACTGAAGAGCAAATAATCCAACTTGGTAAGTCACTTGTGAATGGTACAACATATGACATCATCAAAGGATTTTATACAGAAACAACTGAAGTTGCTTTGAATAGTTTTATTTATTATGAACCAACTTCAACTCCTACAAAAGCTGTAATCAAATATGCAGTAAAGCCTGCTGATTATAAGTTCTTTGAAGAAATAGTTTTTGTTATCCCAGGACAAGAGAACATTGTTGTTAAAAACTGTAAGCAGAAAGAAGTTGTAATTGAAGGACTTCAGCCTTCATCAACTTATGATATAACAATTCTTACTAAGTCAACGACAGGTAACATCACAACATTCAACTTGTCATTTACAACAAAAGATGATCCTAATAACCAAGCTCCAACACCTGAGAAAATCAACAAGAAAATCCCAGGCCTTATTGGAATGCATATTTAAGCCCACTTTTTTAGCTATATGGGACAATAATAAATAAGGTTGAAAGGATATTTTATTTATAAAAAGTTAATATTAAAAATACGGAGGTAACACTTTGAATATCATTTTAGGTAAATTGGGAGGTGTAGGTACATCATTTCTTGACGGATATAAAGAATATGGTGGAGACCTTATTGCAAAAATGTTCATTGATTTTGCAAAACGCCACCCAGAAAACAAATATTATCTTGCATCAACAAATGATATAGACAAAGCCTTTACAGGTTTTAATGCTGCAAAGAAACCTTCCAACTTAATTGATTATTACCGAAGACAGAAACAATGGTGTGCAGATCACGGAACAAAGATTCAGCAAGGTGATGCTTATAGAATGCTTGAAGCATCTTTGGAAGAAGATCATATCAAAGTAGATAAAATTATTGTACTTGCGGCTTCTTGTGCAAACGCAACATTATGGGACTTGACTTATACTTTTGATGGAACAAGAATGCGTTCACCTTTAGCATCTTGCCGCAATGGTTCTCAAATTGTTTACTTTGCATCAATGCATCCTGATGTTGAATTTGATTGGATTCTTGATGATCCTCGTATCTTTTTGACATATCCTATCGACCTTATAAAAGGACCCGACAATGTTGCTTCTCAATCAAATGCTGAATATGATGTTACAGTTTGTAGTGGTTATGGCGAAGCTTCAAAGACAATGAAAACAAATCATATCAAATGTTCATACTCACATCTTGAAAAGTATTTCCTTAAAGGAAAGAAGAAAGTCGACTGGAGAAATGATAAAAGAAGTAATAAGTTTATAATGACTTTGCACGGACTCCCAGACAGAGCAAAGTTGTTCAAAAAATGGATTTATGATTTCGACCCAACTATCAAAGCTTACGGTAAAAACTGGAGTGAAAACGCTGCAACACGCGGTACAGTTGAAAGACTTAAGTTGCCATTTGACAATTTTGAGAATAAGCCAATTCTTGAAATGGAAGATTTGATGTGGGATTCAAAATATACTTTTATTCCACCTGTGTCACTTAAGCATACGACATTTGTCACACAGAAAGTTTGGACAATGTTGTATTATGGAATCATACCGTTTTGGTGCAAAAATGAATATGATACATCAAACATTTATTCTGATTTCCCAGAGTATTTGAAAGTTACTTCACCTGAAGAAATGTGGGATAAAATAAACTTCCTCGAGGCTAACCCCGAGGAATACAATAGAATCCGAAATGAATTGTTTGCTTTACTTGATGATAAGTACTTTAATTCTGATTTCGTTCTAGATGAAATCGAAAAAGTGATTAAACAATAAAGCCTAAGTTTACTTTTCCATCCGTACAGTCAATTTCACACTTATTCCACTGAACATTTGGAACTGCCTGCAAGCGGTCAAGGATGTATTTTGCATCGTGCTGAATGTCAGCTTGTTCAATATCAGTTCCAATAAATAATTCAACAGAGTATGTTGCATTACATTCAAACTTTGGTGTATTATCAAGCATATTGAAAACAGCATTAAAAGATTCACCCTTAAATGCTTTGTTATTTCCAAGCAATTCAATTAAAGCAACTTCAGCAAGTGGCATAATTGTTCTTTGAATTGTTGCAATCTTTGTCATAATCTGCTGAGGCATCTGAGTAAGTTGATTGAAGTTACCACTTTCAAAACTGATAGAAGCTTCGCCTTCAGGATTGATTGCATCAAACTGCAATGATGAGTCCTGAGCAACCTGCGTATCAGTTCCATCTGCAAGTTGTAATGGGTCACCCTGAGCATCAACAGCAGCACCGCCACCATTTGGAATAGGAGCAGCTGAAGGCATTTTCAAAGGCGCTTCACCCTGCTGTAAATCATTGTTAAGTTCAACTTGTTCATCAGATTGTACATTTGGGTCAACTTCAGCAGCTACAGGATTATCAGGTTCTTCAGGTTGAGCAGCAGCTGCTGTGTCATCTCCACCTGTAGCATTTTGGTCCTGCTGAGCATTAGGATCATCATCCTGATTTGCTGTATCGTCTTCTTTCAAATGTACAGATTCAGTAAGTACATCAGGAAGCTTTTCATATCCGTTTACTGCCAAACAGTTTTCAAGTCCTTCAAGTGAAGCGTCACGAGTCTCAAAATGAGCAGAATCAAGTTTGTCTTTTGTAAGGCCTCTTCCAATCTTAAAGCAAACATAATCAGCTTCAGGCTCGACTTCAACAACGCCGATTCTTATACCGTTTTTATTTTCAAAAATGTCGCCAGTTTTAATTTCCATAATTAAGTCCTTAAAAATTAGTTAATATTTTAATAGAGGTATTTTATATGAGCTCAAAAGCAAAGAAATTAGGAAAGACTATATGTAAAGATCAGTCATTAAAAGCAACAAAAGAAATCTCTGAAAACTTGATAATGATGGGTCATTGTGCTTGCGGCGCACCAATCTTCAGTTATCTCGACTTGACAGACTCAAAAGACCGCTATAATATGTACTGTATGGGAAAAGATTGCGGATATGTAAGTGACATCCGCTTCCCAAGAAGAAAAGATCAGTTCTTTATGAAGCAGCCACATTCACCACTTGAAATGTTGCAGGCAGCTTACAAGGAAAAAGGAGTCGACATCTCAGAAGAAGTCAAAACTGCTCCTCAGTCAGAATTGGTCGGCAAACACCTTGCAAAGAAAGAGGAAAAATAATGGCAAGAGAAGAGAACATAAGAATCTTTGAAAACACTGCAAGTATGTATCATTGTGATGCAGAACTTGCCGCAAATATTGTTCAGCAGAACAATTCCACTCAGGTAATTCCTGAAGGAAAAGAAGTCAAATATGAAGTTCCTACTGAAGGTGATGATCTTGTTGTAAAAGTAACAAAGTCAAAAACATTTGATGCTGCAAGAAAATACACTGAAGGAAAGACAGCGGTTTTGAACTTCGCATCAGCGACAACTCCAGGTGGAGGTGTTACAAAAGGAGCAACTGCTCAGGAAGAATGTCTTTGCCGTTGTTCGACACTTTACCCGACTTTGTCAAACAAAAGATGTTGGGATGAGTTCTATAAACCACATCGCGACAATTTGAACGCGCTTCATAACGATGATATTATTTGGACACCAGATGTTATTGTTTTCAAAGATGATGATTATAAATTACTTGACAGAAAAGATTGGAAAAAGATTTCAGTTATTACTTGCGCTGCTCCGAACCTTCGGGAAAAGAATGTTGATATGTTCAATGTCGACAAGCCTCTCGAGAAAAGCATTTCAAATGAAGAACTCTATCGGATTCATTACCAGCGTGCAATGAAGATTTTTGCAGTTGCCGCAAAAAAGAAGGTTGATAACTTGGTTGTAGGCGCCTTTGGATGTGGAGCTTTCCGCAATGATCCAGAGACTGTTGCAAAAGCTTGGAAAAAAGCAACTGAAGACTTTGCGTTCCCTGGAATGACAATCGAGTTTGCTGTTTATGACGGACCTTACTCAAATAATTTTGAAGTTTTTAAGAAAATTTTTGAACTTTCAAAATAAGTCTTTTATATTATTACTGTAACTTGACAAAAAGGAGCAGTAATAATGGCAAAGAAAAAGCCTGAGTTGATAATGACAATACCTGTAGGCGGTCCATTCGATAAAATGGAAGTAGAGATTTGGAACGACATTCAAAGTGTGAGAACTCTTGGTCCAAACAGAGTTGAATTCACTCGAGATAATGGATGGAAGTCTGAGGTTGCATCAGGCGACGCAGCAGGAATCAACAAAGTTTATGCTGTTGCAGTTGCAGTCATCGCAGGAAGAAATTACGGAGCTTAAAATGGAAACAAAGAAATATCCTTGGTCAGCATCCCGCATTGGCTGTTTTGCTGAATGTTCTCTTAAGTACAAACTCAACTATGTTGAAGGTTGGAAAAGTGATGCGCCAGTAAACACACAGCTCGCTGACAAAGGAAGCGCCTTTCATAAGGCAGCAGAAGATTATCGTACTGGAATGTCAGAGGAAGACTTCCGCAAAAACCTTGCAAAATATGCTGAAGCATATCACGTGAATACGACTGATCCTGATAAGGAATTCTATTACAACTATGAACCTGCAATCAAAAAGTTTTTCGCTTTTTGGAAACATTTTGTTGAACCTCGTGAACAGCACGGTTACAAAGTAGGTCAGGAGCAGAAAGTTGATAATGTTATCAACGGAGAAGCATTCACAGGTTCTCTTGACTTGTGCCTCGAAAATGATATGGAAATCATTATTTTCGACTACAAGACTGGAAAGTCAATCAATGTAAACAACTATAAAAATCAGCAGTTGCTTTACGCCTATATGAAAGGCCTTGAACGCGGTTGGGACATTCCAGAAATTGCAAAAAAGATCCGCTGCTTTATTTTCGGACCACTTATTGAAGATCTTGCTTCAAAAAATGTTGAACAGAATATGCTTCGCGGTGTAAAAGAAATTGAATACACTGAAGAAGACCTTCGCCACATCATTGAAGATTACTATATGAAAAACATTGATGATATTCATTCAATGAACTGGGCAAGAGCTCGCGGAAAAACACAGGACTTCCACGCTTGTCAGTGGTGCCCGTACTTGGGATCAAAAGAAAATACAGAAACAGGTTTCTGCGGTTGCAAGGTAACTGCGGACCTTGGATTCAGTTCTCCTGACGGAGTTTCATTCCACAGTAAAAAATTAGGCAAATAAAAACTAAGGCAACCTGCTCGGGTTGCCTTTATTGATTTCAACTTTTCAATTAGATTGCGTCGTCAAAAAGCTCATCATTGAAAGAGAAGATTTCATCAGGAGTTGGATTTTCACTGTTGATTCTTTCATCTTCCATTTTGTCAAAGTCGAACTCGTCATCATCTTCGAAGCCATCATCAAAGTGTTCTGCATAATCATCATCAAGATAATCTGTATCAGCTTCAGGAATGTCTGAATTATAGCCTTCTCCGTCAATGTCTTCCTCATCAAGAATTGCATCAAAAGAGAATTCATTGTTCTCATTCAACTTTTTCTTTGGCTCTTCAGTTTTGTTTTCTTCAATCTTGTTCTTTTTATATTTTTCAAGATCAACACTTTCCTGAGCGATTGCTGACTGAGGAGCATTGGTGCGTGGAGTCAAATCAACTGCAGGTGCAGTAGGAGCATTTCCTGCTGTAGGTGCTGCTTTCTGACCGTTGCGAATTGCTTCTGCTGAAGACTTTGTTCTCAAATCTCCAAGTGGAATATTGTCAACATAATCTTTCAAGTTTTTAATAGAGTTCTGTCCTGCTCCATTAACCAAGTCCAAAACTGCATCAGCTGATGCGTTCAACTGAACAGGAAGAACTTTAGCTATATCGCCGTTGAGAGCAACTGCAGCCTGAGAAACTGCATCAAAGTCATCAACGATTGAAAGTAACTTCTGTTCAATTTTGTCTAAAGTAGTCCAAAGCTGGTCTGGATTTACTGCCATTTTATTCTCCTATTTTCATTGAAAGTAAAGATTAGGAGTTCTTTACTCCCAACTACTTATTTGTAAATTAGTTATATGTTCTCTTCTACTGTGATTCCTTTGAATCTTGTATGAGAGTTATATGTTATACCGATACGAACATATAAAGTACCTTCAAGTGGCTTAGGTCCGAATGTACAATATATCTTCCCGTCTTTTGAATCTTGAACTGCAAGACAGCCCTGCATCCATTCAGTATTTTGTCCAATACCATCATAAGGTTCTTTTGCATCAAGCCAGTTTGTTTCTTTTGCAACCTTAATATACATTGAGTCAACATTAAATGCGTGTGTTTCTTTATCTTGAGATAAGTTTTCAGCGCCATCAAATGAAATGTATACGCCGTTTGCGATTGACATATCGTGTTTGAATGTTACATAACGAACACCTGTTTTTGGACATTTGCTGTAATCAAGACCTGTTCTTAACCAAGCAGTGTTCGACCAAGTACCATTGATAAGATTGCCGTTACCATTTACAGAGTGGTCAATTTCAGGCCATCTGTAAATGCCACCAAGTAATTGCAATTCATTATTTTCACGAAGGTCTTCAGTTGGATCCCATTCAAGACAAGCACCTTCGATAGTATTCTTATAAACTTTTCCTGACTTAACACGGTTGCTTTCATCAGAAATTGTATCAATGCGGAAGTTGTATGTATTTTCAAGCTCGCCATTTGCATTGCCAAAGAAATCATATGTTTCGATTGAAAGCTTAAATGTTTCTGAATATCTGTCAGGTAAAATAGGAATGCTTTCTTTTACTTCAAGAATTGGGGAGTACTTTTCATAAGGTGTATCAACTTCTTTGAATGCAGCATAAGACTGTGATTCATTTGCAACTTTATATAATGTATGATGTTCTTTACAATACTTTTTGAGAACATTATACTTAACTGCACTTAAATTGATTGTTGACTCTGCTGTTGGCGTAATAATTCCTGACACGTGACGATATTTCATATCAGTTGAATTAAGAACCATTGCTTGTCCATCAAGATGATTCATTTCTTCCTGCTCAGGCTCTTCACAAACAACCAATTCATTTGAATAGTACATAACATCAAAGTATTGGTATCTTGCAAGGAAACGCATAGGTGCAGTGTGAGATTTAAAGATACCTGACAAGTTATCAAAACTGCTTGTAAAGTGTATCTTCATTGAGTTGAAAAAACCTCTTGATGCAAGTGAGTTTGCATAAGCATCTCCATCAAAGTCGATAGAAATGCCGCCTGTTACAACTGACTTACCTGGCTTGTCAAGATCAACATAAGCAAACTCCTGCCAAGAATCTCCAGTATTTACAAGTAATGATACACGGCCATAGCCTGGGTTGTAGAACTCAGGAATATCTAATGTCCATTCATAATGTGGAAGAACGATATTGTCATAATGCTCAAGTGTTACAATGTCAATGCCATCAAACTTATCAGCACAAATAAAAGCAATGTCCTTGCCTTCAAATGTTTCAGGCTTTGGCGGTAACATCTTTTCAACATCAACATTAAGCTTACCAAGTTCTTGGTCAACATAAGATTTTGTTGCAACGGATTGATCTTCTGTAGGAACATAATCAGGCAACATCTGTTGTGAACCATCTGTTGTAATCATATGTTCAGGAAGCTTGCGTCCACAATAATGATATCCTGAAACATAAAATGGAAGTTCATATCCCTCAGGCATTCCATCAGTGAAAGATAAATATCCAACGCCTGAGTCGATTGTCCATTTCTTAAGTCCGAAAGGAATTATATCACCAGCAGCATCTTTGATTGTCAAATGATAGTTTTCATTCTGAATTACATCAACCAAAGCTTTTGAGTAAAATACTGCGCGGTTATTTACTTTTGTAACTACTTCATTCTCAAACTTTTCAATGATTCCTACTGATGAACCATTGATAGTTTTGAAATAAATGTTGCCCCGAAAACTTACTTTAGAAGGATCTTCAGGAATATGTTCTGCATCCAACCAAATTGCTTTTGCATCAACACGAGGCGTTACTGTCTCAGGCTCTTCATACCAAGTAAGATTGTTGTCTGTATGAGACTTGTTTTTGACTGTGTTTTTATATGCTGCCTCAGCAATATGCTTTGTGTAATTATCTGCGCTCATTCAAACTCTCCTTTATTGAAGAAACCAATTTTTCCAAGTTAACTGCTTTGCCTGACAAGATAAGTTTAATATAAAGATATCCTGCATCAGCATCACCATCTTTACCAAATGTTGTGTATATGCGTTTGCTATCACAGCGGAACAAGTCAAGTGCCTTAAAGATTATGCCTGTTTCCCAATGTCCGTAGCCTTCATAAGGGTTATTGCAATCAACCCATCTTGTTACAACATTTGAAGGTGCAATACCCGCATATATGCTGATGTCTTTCAATGTACCATTTTTATTTTTGCTGAAAGCATTTCCTTCATCGTCTTCCAAATCAAAATAGAAGTTGTTCATTTTAGGACATTCAAATCTCAATGTAATCATTTGAGGTGAAGCTTTGTTTGAGTAATTTGGACCTATATTCAAGGATTCATAATTTGTTTTTGCAAGAATTGCTTTATGGTCTTTTACCTGAGCTTCATCTGCATATTTATCAATTAACTGAACAGCTGGGTCATAAACTGAAAATACATCAGTACCATTATCTATAGGAATCATTGGTCCGCTTTCTTGAACAACACGATAAGCTTCTTCAGTTGAATTATCAATGTTGATGTAGCCACTTTGTCCTTCAAAGATTTCATATTCTTTCCAGTCTGTAATTGCAGCACTGAATGCAATATGTCCGAAGTAATCATCAATGTCGATTGTGATTGCTTTATAAACCATCAAGC
>Ga0326512_10002669_pt1 | contig 13174 bp, 27 predicted proteins | sample 1_2617_0518_D_FD_203652 | JGI IMG/M metagenome (GOLD analysis project Ga0326512, IMG submission 203652) | Bovine rumen microbial communities from UC Davis, California, United States - 1_2617_0518 | ecosystem: Host-associated > Mammals > Digestive system > Stomach > Rumen | place: USA... | reverse complement strand
CTTTCGGGTCAATTAGCAATATGACAAATCCCGTAGGGATTTGTTCATATTGCAAAATTGACCCTCAAGCCCCATGTGCTAGAGTAGTGGCACGCTAACCGAGAGACGGTTTGTCGTTATGTGATGAGATGAAAGGAGAAAGAGTATGTTCGGAATCGATATGAATATCGCAACAAGGCTTTCAGAAGAAAGCGTAAGAGTCGTCAATGTGCTTAAGGAAGTGGACAGAACCTTTGCGGGTTCGTTCTTCCTTACGGCAATGCAGAGTTACTGCGAAAAGAACGATGTCGATATGACTGAGTTTGTAAAAGACTTGGCAGAGGTCACTGAACAGACCGAGCCTTTGAGAAAAGCAGGATTGATGTGATAGAAAAGGAGTAAAGAGAAATGGCAAAGACATTAGCACAGCAGTTAATCACCGACTTCAACCGCATCATTGGCGGTACGTTGAGAGTCAACAACGAATCCAATATTGCAAAGATGGAAGGTCTTTTGGCTTTCCTCGATGCAGACTTTATCCGCAATCATATGGAAGATTGGCACGATGCCAATCCCACCCCCATAAACCCAAAGGAAAAGGATTTGTACATGGAGAAAGCGGTCGTTAAAGTGACCGCTTATGTTTTGAGCAAGAAAGACTGTGCTCCTGTCTCGAAGAAATGGCTCAACGGAAAGAGAGTTGGCGAACCTAGCACTCCTGCTTATGTAGAGCCGACAGTTTTTGTAGAACCGACATTTGTAGAACCGACAAACGTTATAGAGGTAACAGAGGAAGAAGAGCCGACCCCCGTTGCAAGTAAGACTTCTTCTCCCGAAGCGCAGGCTGCAGGCTTCCTTAGTGGGCTTGGTGATTTGCTTGTTAACGTGGTGGCGAAAGACAAGACTGAGGAAATCGTCAACACCGTTAAGACACAGGCAATAACCGAGGTAAAAAAGTATGTCGAGGATAACTACGGAGTGTTGCCGAAGAAACTTCTTGTCACTTACCCCGACAAGACCGTTGAAATAACGGGCATCGTTCACAACAAGTTCTCTGATGTCTTGTTTGCGGTAACGCATGGGCTTAACGTTCTTCTTGTTGGCGGTGCAGGAACGGGAAAGAACGTACTGTGCGAACAGATAGCACAAGCAATGCAGTTGCCGTTCTACTTCTCCAATGCCGTAACGCAGGAATACAAGATAACGGGATTCACCGATGCAAACGGTGTGTATCAAGAGACTCCGTTCTACAAAGCGTTTACTAATGGCGGTGTATTCATGCTCGATGAAGCAGACGCTTCAATTGCGGACGTTCTTGTTATCTTGAACGCCGCAATCGCTAACGGATACATGGATTTCCCTGCTCCGATAGGCAACGTTAAGATGCACAAAGACTTCCACTTGATTGCGGCGGCTAACACCTACGGATTAGGTGCTGACTATGAATACGTTGGGCGTAACGTGCTTGATGCGGCAACGCTTAACAGATTCGTCACGATAAACATAGACTACGACCCCGAAATCGAAAAGGCTTTGGCTAACGGTGACGATAACCTGTTGCGTTTCGTCCGTACTTTCCGTGCCACGGCAAAGAAAATAGGACTTAGGGTCATTTGCTCGTACAGAAACATCAAGAACATGGCAATGTTCAAGGACAGCGACATCTCCAAAGAAAACATCATTGAGTATTGTCTGACATCAGCGTTAAAGGTGGACGACCTTAACGCAATCAACAGTGAGATGTACGGCAGTGGTGAATGGTTCAGCGCGTTTAGAGATTTAGCACAGTCGAGAGTGAGGTTATCGGCATGAGTGTACTGAGAACGTTTTATCCGAAAGCACTTCGGAACGGCAATTACAGGATAGTGATGGAAAGTTTTGAATCCGCAGAGGAAATCGTTAGAAAGTCTAACGAAAGAGAGATAACTAACGACGAGTTTAAAGAGGAGTTCACTCGCTCCCAAATATCAAAGAACTCACGGTGGTACGGTGCAAGCAGTTGGAAAGAAGCAACCGACTTGCTCAAGAACGGATACGCTGATGCAGTACCCGAATTAAAGAAAGCGTTAGACTTTACTGGCAAGGGAGAATCATACAAGAGAGCAACAAGAAACGATGTTGTTGGTTTTGCTCCCGTTGTACCGCTTGCTCTGATGGGATTGCCGAACAGCATGATTACTTCTTATCGTCAGCCCGTTAGAAACAAAGTCATCAACGTCTATCTCGACAGAACTGCATTGTCGTTTCGCTCAGTGCAAGATATCACCGAAGCAGGAAAGAGGTTCTTGTCCGCAATAATAGATATAGAGAAGCAGGGCTACCGCATCAACCTCACGATACTTAAGAGTAATTCGGACGGCACAAGCGGAGACATGTTATCCCTCAAGATAAAAGATGCCAACTCGCCAATAGATTTACAGAGAATCAGTTTTCCTTTGATTCACACGGCGTTCGCAAGGTGCATCTGCTTTGATTGGTACTCACGTTGCCCGTTAGCAACATACAGATACGGCTTCGGTCGTCATCTCGGAGATTCCTTTAGCAATGAAGAATACACAAAGGCAATGGAAGAGATATTCAGAGAGAAACTTGTGCTTTTTGAGATGGAAAAGTTAATTGACTCATCCGAAGAACACATTAAGGATGTTATACTATCAGCAAACGAGAGACTTGCTTGAGAAAGGAGAGGTAAATGCTTGAGAAATTACATGAAAAGTACGAACGATGGCGGCATAGAAACGAACCGCAGTACGATTTCACTCACGACAACGTTCCCGAAGAGTACAAACAGTACATTCCACTCATGGAAAGGTTAGAAAGTGGAGAAACAGTAGACTTTACCAACGTTCCGTATGATTTTACAAGGTGGTTAGGCAAATATTATGAGCAGATGCGTCCGCTTAACGATATTCCCAACTACCTAACGCTGATGCACATGTTTCCCGATGGAAATGTATATCATTTGCATCACAGATTAAGTGGATTGCCGCCTAGTGTGCTGATGACTCCCGAAGAGAAGCGGTATCAAGCAGTCTACAACGTGGTGATGGTAATACTTAAGTTAATAATAGTAATCGGAGTGCTGACCGCACCGTGGTTAGCCTAAATATAAACAGCAGGGTTTAATACCCTGCCTTTTTTATTGGAGAAAGGAGAATGACTTATGCAAGTACACACAAAAGAATTTGATGCCATCATCAATGCGATGTCCTTGTTTATCTTCCATCCCGAAATACGTAGTCTCTTGGATGCAGAAGAAAATAAATCTGTTGTTGATGGAATTACGGCGATGAACATCGTGCATTTAAGACATGCGGAAAGCAAAAGAAAGACCGCTGAATATGTCGCCGCCAAAAGAGAAGAGAATAAAAACTTCGCTAGGTCAAAGAAAGAAATAGAAAAAGCCAACGCAGCGAGAGCAAAGCGTGAAGCAAAGAATACACAAGATTAACTCACACATTGAAAGGAGAACAACAACATGATTAGAGAGCAGGAATACAGCGACATCTATTGGGCAGTCGCAAAGACAATGGAAGAACTCGATTCGTTAAAGTCAATCAAGCCTTATGATTGCGACATCTCGGTAAGACACGTGTTCTACACCACCGTTAGCGTGACACTGAACAAGCCAGTCGATGAGTATGACGATTGTGAACTTGTCGAATTGGCAGAAGATGAGATTGGCAGTTACTTCTACCTGTCTGATGCTGATGAAACAGAGGTTGATGACGTGGACGATAACGGGGATTTCCTGCGAAAGAATCCCGAACACGATGAGAACGCCGTTATCAATGCAACTTATTCCGTTAAGGTCTTGTTCCCCGAAGATACACGCTTTAGGACTGACGGATTCACTCCTCGTGCATGGGAAGGAACTGTCGAAGTCGAACATCTGCGGAGCGATAGCACACAAGAAAAGATGCACGACCTTGACGATGCAGTGGCACTGGCATTAACGGGGCTTCTTAACGATGAGTCTATTGTAAGTGCGGACTACTTTCTTGTATCCGCTTCAAACACACACGCTGACTACGCTGATTAAGAAAGGAGAACAACATGAGTTACGCATCATTTTTCAACACACAGTACAGAAACTTCCCTTATGAGTTAAAGAGAAAGCAGATTATCTGCGACATCATCATCAATGAGAAGCGGTTTTCCGATAGGTTAGACCCGTGGACATACCCTGATGATGTAATGGAGTTATTGCTTGATGAACATGAGGCTTTGCTCAAAGGTGGCGATGAGACAGCCAAATTTGTACGAGATAATATAAGTAGCATCAAAGAAATCCTTGAAGAATACAGTGATGATGAAGAGTTAACGGCAATCGGCGAGGAGCAGATAGAGATGCTTAACTGCTACCTCGAAAACTATATCGACACAAATGAAAGGAGAGCAACAGCATGATTAAGTTAGAAATCAACAGAGATGACCTCAAGGAACTTACTATCAGTGGAATACCGTCCGACATAGTAAAGGAAACACACGCCCTAATCGGAGCGGTAGCACATGTGCTATACACTAAGGCTACCAACGGTCTTGGAGAATTGGCAATGGCATTGTATAGAAGTGAACTGCATGACTTAGTGGAAGATGAAACCTTTTGGAACATCTGTGCAGGGAAGACGATTCTTAATGATGAAAGTGAGGAAGAGGCATGATTAAGTTTGAAGTTGACAACGGCATCGCTAAGGAACTGTCATTACACGGTAGTGCCGCTGAAATTACAAGGGAAATGCTGTCCTTGATTGGAGCAGTAGGCGCAATCATTTATAGCGAAGCACCTCATCCCGTATTAGGGGGTCTGTCATTGGGAGAGTACAAAGACATTTTAGTCGATGCCCTCGGCAAGGACGAGTTTTGGGACATCATTCAAAAAGAAGCAGAAGAACAAGAAGCAGAAGAAAGCGAGGATGAAGAATGATTAAATTTGATTCCAGTTCACCAATGGCAAGCATTGAGGCAAGCGGTTCAGCGCAGGAAATAACAAGAGACATAGTTGCTATGATTAGCACCCTTGCAAGTGCAATGAAGAAAGATAATCTCATGGGCGCAACGATGATGTTGGCGTTCTTTGGTGACTACTTCTCTGATGCCGATAACGTAAAGAACATTCTGTTCAGCGAGGAACTTGAAGATACTTATATATCTGTTGAAGCGGATGCGGATACTGATGAGGATACCTTAAACGAACTGAAAAAGAAGTCCATTATGGAGTTGTTAGGGCGTATGGCGAAAGAATCCCGTAAGACACCGATAGTATTTAACCCTAACGCTGATGTTGAAGACGAAGAAGAGGAGGAAGATGAATGAAAGAGAGTATGATACGCATAATGCTGTGCGAACCTTGCGAAGACCCTAAGATAGTTGAGATTGAGAACGAATATGAAGTAATAAGTGCTACAGTGGGGGGATACATCGAATGTATCTCCCCTTTTAGAGACATGGAAGTGGATTTGGTGTGCAATGAAGAGGGGAAACTGATAGGGCTGACCCCTAACCGCAAACTAACCATGAAAGACACAAAAGAACATGTCGATACGATAGTCGGCACGTTCTTCTTTGTAAGTTACGATGACGAGGGCAACTTTAAGTCCTTGTCAGACGAACAGATAGAAAAAATCAAGAGCGAACACAGGGTTACGCTCTCTAGTGTATGGGTGCAGTAAGAAACAGTAAGAAAGGAGTAGAAAGCATGGCAAAGATTGAAATTTCCCCTAATTGGTACAAGGAAGTCGATGATTCCTATCCCGAAACTGGTACTTGTTGCCTTTGCGGTGGCGAATATACCCACTATGGCAACAATCCGTATCCGTTAGGCAATAATCCTAACGATAGGTGCTGTGATGAGTGCAACAGCACTAAAGTTATCCCTGCAAGGATATTGGCAATGGTAGAAGCGAGTGACGAGGGGGTGAGTTAATGAACTTTGACACTAGAGATTGGGAAAGCATGAAAGCAATGATGGAAGAGTGCAAAAGCAATCCATCAAAGTATCAGATGCCGTTCTTTGGTGTTAATGAAGATGATGAAGCCGTAAAGGTTGAGGTGTATGAGGACAGAATTGTCCTCTATACCACCCAAAAGAATGACTGGATACGGCAAAACATCTATTGGTATGACGGAACAGTTGAAGAATTGTATGACGGTTCGCTAGTTAGGGCTAAGCAAGAAGACAATGGCGTCTTTTGCCCCTGTTGCGGTCAATATGTACCTATTAGTAAGCGAAAGTAACACCCAACAGTACATCAGTGGGGGCTTAACCGTCCTCACTGATGCCTCTTAAAAGAAAGGAGAGACAACAAATGAAACTTTACAAGGTTGATATATACGGCAGAGCAAACAGTGCTGTGTGGGACGTACGAGATGAGTTTATCTTCGGATGCGTTGTTGATGCGGAATCCCCTAAAGAAGCAAGGAGCAAGGGATGGTTAGCGTATCAGCATTATGGCATCGAGTACACCATAACCCGCAATGACGTTAGGATAGACGTTTATCCCGCAACTGCAAAGAACTCTCTCGCAGTATTTTTAGGCGGTAAACTCTTAACACCCCGTGCTTAACAGATAGAGAGAAAGGAGATAAGAAATGCATAACGAAGTCGTACTGAACATTCCCGAGGTAATCAATGCCGCTCTTGATAAATGCAGACTGATTATCGTACCTAAAGATTCCTATCTCGTTCCCGTTGCGTATGGACATTGGATAATCACGCATGAAGATTGGCAGAAATATGAATGTTCCGAGTGCGGATGGACTAAGCGTGTCGATTATGGCTCTAGTTTAGATTACACTTACTGTCCTCATTGCGGGGCAGACATGCGAAGCGAAAGGGTGGTGAAAGATAATGCCTATCTTGGGGAGAAAGGAGAAAAGATGAGCAAAAAAATATGATTGCAATAAAACGCTAGATTATGCACATGAATTCACAAGAATGTGCGATGCTGGCTGTGGACCGTGTCCGCTACACAGGACGGAGTTACACAAGGCGGGGTGTGGGTTAAGGAAACTGACCGAGGAAACCATTGCCATAGTGCAGAAGTGGTCTGACGAACATCCCGAAGAACCTAAGTTGTCCTAACTATGGTTATAATAATTAGCATCAATTATGCAATTAACTTGCAATAACTTGCAACAAACTTGCAACTTAATAAAAAGTGGGGGAGCGGCACTGCGCCGTTCCCCCTTATTTTTTTATTCCTCTTTTAACTCTGCCATGCCCTCAACTGGCTCGTCCATGATGCAACCGCAATTCTTGCAGTAATTATCAAGTGCGCTAGTCCGCTCACCGCAATTGGAACACTTGTACTTGTTAACTAATATCATCCGTTGCCCGTCAAGTATCCAATGGGCGTGTTCTCTGTCCTTTCCTGCTTTACAAGTCATTTGTCATCTCTCCCCGCTACTATAATTGCTGATATCATCACTCCAAACCATGTGCCGAGTATAAAAGCCACGATAATCTTAATCATTGTTTTTCTCCCTCTTGCGCTTCTGTTCCTCAAGCCACATCTCCGCTACATACAGCCCATAATGGACTCCACGCTTGGAAATTTCCGTTATAGCCGCCATGTTATCGGATTGTTTCCTATTGGTCGTTGCTTCTTTGGCTTGCTTAATTCTTTCTCTTCTTGCCCTTGCGTGTTCTCTATATTTATCCTTGTTCTGCTCGTAATCTTTCTTTACTTTTGCCTTGTGTGCTTTGATGGCACATTCGGGCGAACAAGTGGTCTGTTTTGAGTGTTTCGGCTCAAACATATTGCCGCAAACTGTACAACGCTTAAGGTTAGCACCTAACCATGAAGATTTATCAGCCCCGCTCATGTTATTTACTCCTTTAACTGGTCTAATTCCCAAAAGAAACGCTGTCTTGCTTCATAAAACTGATTCACACCGCACGGGGGGCGTTTCCCTCTGTTGATTAGGGCGTTGTATGACATCCCCTGCGTCACGTTAAGCAAAATATAAGGCGCAAGCACTGTTTCAGCCTTGTTTGCCGCTTCTTCTACCATGTCTATCTTAGTTCTGTACTTTTCGGCTAACTCAACAGCCCGTTCGGTAGGGTCTGAGTGCTCAGAACCACGAATACCGCCAGTTGCACCGAATCCGTTGCCCTTAATGCCGTAACAAGCAATCAATCCTGCCTGCCATTGCTGATATTGTCGGCAGAACGCCTTTAACTCAAGATATCTATAGTTGGGTAGATAATATTTCTCACTTTTTGGTATATAATCTCGCACGCTATCACCGTCCTTGTCCGTAGTTTTGGAAATCCACCGCAAAATTATGATTAAGACAACTACTGATGCCCCTAACCCCACGATGAACCCTTGTGTCCACTCATCAACTGTCATTTTCTTGTACCGTTAGGGCTATATGAGCATCTTCTATCAGATAAACGTACACACATGCCCCTGCTACGTTGTGAAGAACCCTATGGAATATCTGCTTGACCCATTTTTGATTGTCGTTAGGCAAAATTCCCGCTTCTTGAAGTGCGTCCAGTATGTATTTCGTTGCTGACTGGACATTATCCACATCTCTGCGGTTGTTTCCCTCGTAGAAATCAATAACTATCTCGCAAGGGGAAGAAATCGGGTGTAGGTCGCCTTGCGCTACACAAGCGTTTACCCACATTCGTATCGTTTCGTCGGTTTCTCGCTTGAATCTTGCCCCAACTTGCGGATGCGCTCTGTTCTTCGATACGTATTCGTTAAGAGAGGGAAGTTTCTGCCCTATGTAGAGGAAATTTTTTCTTTTGTCGTACATGTTTCTTCGTCCTCGTCTACTCTTACACGGCGGTACTTAGACCAAACCGTCTTTCCTCGTTCGTACCGTGATATGGATGATATTACTGTTATTGGTGTCACCCCGTACCTCTCCGCTAACTTCTGCGGCGAATCGGCAATGAACAGCGGTAATTCATACTTATCATTGGTAACTGTCATATAGATGTATTTCGGCATTGCTCTTAAAACCCCAATAACCGTGATGCTTCTTCTCGTTTCTGCTTACCTATGTCTTTTCTTCTGTCTGCACCGATAACGGCATAAGGTACGCACATCTCACTCAGTCTGCTCCATATCCTTGCCTGTCTGACATCGGACATGTTGCTGATATCTTCTTTAGTTAGGTTGGTAGTTACTATGAGCGGTTTCTTTGCTCTGTACCTTAAGTCGATTACGCTCTCTATCTGTTCCAGTGAGTAGTCTGTCGTGCGTTCTATACCTAAGTCATCTATCACCATGAGCGGATAGTTCTGAATCTTCTCTTCTATTTCGTCTCTGTCTCTGCTGTAATTGCTGTTCATCTCGTGAATCAGTTTCGGCAGTGTACCTATCAGTACGTAATCGCCTAACTTCCTTACCTCATTAGCGATAGCCGATGCGTAGAATGTTTTTCCCGTGCCGTAAGACCCCATGAGAAGAAGTCCTATATTCTTCTGCTTCATCTCATTCCACTTAGTCACGTATCGGTTAAGGTCAAGAGACGGTTTGCTTGACGGGGAATCATCCTTGTCAAACGTATGCTCAAGATATGCCGTGTCTAAATATCCGCTTCGGATAATCTCCGCATCCCTCATGCGTATACGCTGACGGGATGCTTCTAAGTCCTCAAGTTCTATTCTTTCCCTTGCACACTTGCAGGCTCTAGGAATGGACATCTCCTTATCACCAAACTTGATAATGCGTGAAGTCGCTTCGCCACACACGGGGCATTTCGTTTCTGTTAATCCCATAAGTCCACCACTCCCGTCTGCCCATAGTCACGGACTTTTGTGTTCTTCTTTTCTTTTTCCCAATTAGAACGGATAGCGGCTTTCCAGTCTTTCATCTTGTTCTTACCTACCATCCATCCCTTACTTTCATAAAAGTCACAGAACTTCTGCGGGTCTACTCCGTTATTGCGTTCCTTACAATATGCTTCGACTTCTTCTACTGTCGGTGGCACAAAACGCTTGCGTTTTTGCCCTATATTATTAATTTCTATATCTTTATCTATATCTATATCTTTATCTATTGCGTGACTTTGCTGTGACGTCACGTGACCGTCACGTGACTGCTCTTCAAGGAGTGCTTGCTTCTCTCTGCTACGCTGATTGGCTTTGCGAATCCTGTTCTGTTCTCTTATCTTTTCCATGCCCTCAACGTTTTGATACTCTTCCCAATTGCTGATGAAGAACTCGTTGTCATCACAGTAAATCATTCCCAATTGCGAGAGAGCGGTAAGAGCAACAGATACAATGTTCACGTCAAACCCCAACTCATCAGCAAGCATCTTCGGCGTATACGGGATATTCTCTGTAAGGAATATCATTCCGTTAGCGTTGCATCTTCCTGCCATTGTCAGCAACATCACCCAAATCAATACAATGTTGTTCCCCTCGGGCAGTGTACGAAGATAGCGGATTTTCTTATTGTCAAACATATCAGTAGTTATCTTTACCCACTTAACTTCAGCCATCTTCTTCTACCTCGCATATCTCTTCTATCTCAAGACACGTACCGTTCACACCAGTGCCGCACCCTGCTTCTATCTGTGCTTTAAAGGGGCAAGACCCACATTCGTCCAATGCTTTAGTGACCTCACACCAACGAATTAATTGTCCTATTTCAAATAACGTTCCTTTAATTTTCATGTTATGTTGTTGTCCTTTCATTAAAAAGTGAGGGCGGGGAGCGGAGCGTATCCGCTCCCCTTGTGAAGAGAAATGAATTAGAACGGGAGGTCTTCTTCATTGTCAACGACTACATAATCATCGTTGTCGCTTGCTGTACGTGCCTTGTACTCTGCCGATTCAAAGATGCGCTTCTGTATCCATTCGGGAAGTTTGCTCATCTCAGAGAGGGGGCACTCTTCATTCGTGATATCGAATATCACTTTGGGATTCTCGACTGTCTTCGGCACTTCCATGCCTTTCGGTAGCCTTGAAACAGATGCTACGTTGGCGTAGTCTCTGCCGTTATTTCCTGTGCGGATTACTGTACTGATGAGACACGGTGCGCCTAACACCTTTGAGAGACTAAAACCCTGCAACTCTTCGGGAGTGAACGCTCTGCCACGCCATCCCTCTAGCATCTTGCGGAGTCCGCTCTTCTCGTTAAGGGATAAGGTGTAAGTCTGTGACAATGCTCTAGGCTTATCCTCTCCGTCTACCGTGATGCGTTCATCGGGAAGTTCCCAACAGAACATTATCTTGGTCTGCTCGTGCTTGTAATAATCGTTCCATGTCGTACCCATGTTAACGATTGCGTAGCATACTGCTCTGTATGCTCCTGCTTCGAGGGGAGCGAACCCCTCATTAGATGTGTCTTTTACGATGATGTCAATTGCCATTGTTGTGTCCTTTCTTATTTAATCTGCATATTCTGCTTTTCAACTATTGCGGCATAGGGGATATCGTACAGCCCACTCTTGAGTGCATCCTTAAGAGATGTCTTATCTATATCGGGGGTCTTGTATCTCAAGAACTCATCCCCTGCGGTCTGCGCCCACTGAATGAACGCCGCCTCATCCTTAATGTCCACCACCTCACTGCGGCGGTATGAAATCTTGCATTTCTCGGATTCAAACTTGTCTCCGTTAAGACAAAACTCTAGGTACTGCTTAAGGGATTCCATCTTATTAGTCGCTGTCTTGATTCGCTGATTGAAACTGTCACGCTCTGCTTTAAGGGCTTCAATGTCGCTCTTAAGATTTTTTATCCAACATGCTATGTTCTCTATCTTCTCGTTCTTCTCCACCATCAACGCTTCCACGTCATCAATAGAGAGAAGTTCTCCCGTTTCGGGGTCTACCGCATTTTCAATTGCGTGTTCAATTGCCTTATCAATCTTATAAAGTTGCATTAGTTACTCCTATCTGATAAACTAAAGATGTTGTTGTAGCACACTTAGCCATAGTGTGCGTCCTTTCATCATTGAAGTGAGGGGAAAACCGTCAATCTTCGGGTTGGCGGTTTTTTCTTTCGTCAACTTCCATGAGCATGTACAACGGTACGGCGAAGCATAATATCTTTCCGTTGCTCTGCACTTCACACTGCTCTCTGACCGCTGTTCCGTTAAACTGATACAAGCCAGTCATTGAGGGGGTCTTTGTAAACCGCAAGTAGTTCCATCCGTCTTTGACTCGTTCGCACTTGATAAGAACAGTGCGGTTCTTCCATTTTGGCGACCATATCTCTATGGGTCTATCCATTTACTGCTCCTTTCATGTTATTCGATTTTACCGAATCTATTCCGTAAAAAAATAAGTCGGTATGTCGCTTTTGGGGATTGCAAGCAAACGGCAGATTGCGTCTATTTCATCTGTGCGGAAATACTGCAAAGAATATAGTTTATTACTTACAGTATTGGGGTGTACGCCTATCTTTTCAGCAAGTGCTTTAATCGTATACCCTTTTTCTGCCATACGCCCACGGAGTCGTGACATATCGTATACATACATTGCTCTCATCTCCTTTCTGTATACCATTATAGATTTGATTTTACCGAATGTCAACAATAAATTTGATTTTACCTAAATTTGTTTCGGTCGGTGCTTGTATATTTTGTGCTACAATGGGAATTATCAACACCACTGTAGAAAGGAGAACGCACATGCCGAGAAAACAGGTAGACCAAAAAACAAAGGACAGAGTAGCGAACCGCCTTAAAGAAGCAATGGACGCTAAGGGATTAAATGGTAGAGCATTATCGAAGTTAAGCGGTGTGTCAGAGGTTGATATATCATCATACAGAAATGCACGCTATCTGCCCCAACAAGACAAACTGTTCATGCTTGCACTTGCGTTGGGAGTTTCCCCGACATGGTTGTGGGGAACAGAAGACGAAAAAGAAGACGATAATGAATTTGAATTTTTGTGGCTAAATCTTAATGAGAAACACCAAGCGCAAGTAAAGGAGTACATGAGGTTTCTCTTGCTCCAAGAGGTGAAAGGGGCGAAAGAATGAAGAAACGAGCGGACGGAAGATATGAGCAAAGCATAACCGTGAATGGTAAGCGCAAGACATTCTACGGCAAGACACAGAGGGAAATTAATAGGAAGATATTTTTATATAAAGAAGAACAAGAACAGGGCGTGCGCTTTGAAACCGTGGCGTGGGAGTGGCGAGAATCGCACATGGAGAAGTTATCCTATGGAACACAACGAGCCTACACCGCCCCGTTTTCACGCATCCTAGAACGGTTT
>Ga0326512_10002668_pt1 | contig 13174 bp, 14 predicted proteins | sample 1_2617_0518_D_FD_203652 | JGI IMG/M metagenome (GOLD analysis project Ga0326512, IMG submission 203652) | Bovine rumen microbial communities from UC Davis, California, United States - 1_2617_0518 | ecosystem: Host-associated > Mammals > Digestive system > Stomach > Rumen | place: USA... | reverse complement strand
GGTGGGCAAGCAGGCAAGGTGGTCAACGTGGCGGCCATCATGGCACAAGCCATCGCCACGATGATCCAGGGCTACGCCACGGCGACCGCACAGGCTGCAAGCCTCGGCCCGTGGGCGTGGGCGGCATTCGGCCTCACAGGCCTCGGACAACTCATGGCGATGATTGCAGCCGTCAAGTCGGCAGCGGGCTTCGCAACGGGTGGTATCGTGGGCGGCACGTCGTACACTGGCGACCGCCAACTCATCCGCGTCAATAGCGGCGAGATGATTCTCAACGGCCAGCAACAGGCACGACTATTCTCGATGATCAACAGCGGAGGCAGCGGTGGTGAGGTGACATTCCGCATCGCCGGCCAACAGTTGGTGGGAGTGCTAAACAATTACAACAACAAAATGGGCAAGGTACGATGATATATCAAGGCATATTTGAGGACATCAACGGCGGCAAGCATCTGTTGCGCATCGGCACATCGGGCGATGTGGTCGCCCTCAAGTTCGGCGGGTCGCCGTTTGTGACCACGATGGATGAGAGCGACAGCAACATCTACATGCCTGTCAAGTGCCAGGCTGGCACCATCGGGCTTGTGGCGGTCGACACCGACTACATGTTCGGTCTCTACACAGGCGACGCGCACGGCATGCCCGTCACGCTCTACCGTGGTGAGGTGGTCAACCCTGCCGCCGTCGAGTGGGTGGGCTATGTGTCGCCGTCGCTCTATGACATTGGTTACACAAAGTACCTTGAGGCACTTGACGTTGACTGCGTTGACGGGCTGGCAACCCTTGCCGAGTACAAGTACAAGCCAATCGGCAGCAATGCGGGCATCGTGTCGCTGCTTGACCTGGTGCGCCACTGCATCGCCAAGTGCGGGTGCTACACGATGATGGTGCTATCGACCAACACCCGCCTCAGTAGCACCGACACGCGCGACCTGTGGCAGTCATGCCGCATCAGTGAGCGCAACTTCATGGCGCAAGACAGTGCCGCTACCGACGGCGAAGACGACAAGACCTACAAGGAGGTGCTTGAGGCAGTGTGTCAGTGGATGGGCGTGACAGCCATCGCCCATGGCGACACGGTGTACTTCGTGGACTACGATGCCCTGCCCAACAATGCCGCCAACACCAGCATCGTGGTGGACGTGGCGACAGGCACGGTGACAACCGGCACGATGGTAGTCGCGGAGTACGACATCGACGGTGAGAGTTATGCCGAGGCGGGCAGCCAATTGAGCCTAGACAACGTGTACACCAAGGTGACGGTGACGTGCGACCTCAATGAGTACGACAACGTGCTGGGCGATCTCTTCGATGGAGTGGAGAACATCACCGCCGACGATGCGACATTCAAAACCAGTTCTGGCTTCAGCCGAGTGGTTGGCGAATACGGCACCAATTCGGGTGAATTTGATGCCGGGCTGGTAAGCGGTGACGACAACATGCTCATCGCTCCTCAGACAACCGTGGGCGGCCATGACATGGTAGCGGTCAAGTACTACAAGTCACCCAACATAACGCTGCACCATTACAGCGGCACCAGTAGCACGTCGGCGGGCATCAACTCTGCCAACTACACCACGACACAGAGCGTCAATGGAGGCTGGCTCTGCCGCATATTTGTCGCGCGGCTAGAGGAGGAGATCTCCAACCAAATGGGAGCGTACAACATCCCCATCACCAACCGCATGGACTTGCTGATGATGGTCAACGACATCCACAGCGTCACTTTCGATGACTACATCATCCTTACCAACCACGCATCAGGGCACATCCCCAACGCCAATGCCGCAAGTTACCCGTTCATCGAGACCAACGACAACCTGCCGGCGACGGCGCTGTTTGGCGGTAACAATGCCTATCTGGTCATCAGTGGCGATGTGCTGTGGCACTCTTACGACAACTACATGTACCCAGTGCCGGATGGTGAGATAGACATCGACAACGGTCGCAAGACTTGCCCTGCCAGTGATGCCTATCTACTGGCGAAATTGCAGTGGGGCAACCAGTGGTGGAACGGTACCAACTGGCGAACTACTGAGACCACCTTCCGCATTCCCTACCAGTTGAGTGATGAGCGCTATGACGCAGTGATGTTCAAGGCACTGGGCTTCCTCGACATGACCACTTGGCGCATCGGCACGGATGCGCAAGGCTATCTGGTCAAGATGCCACGCATTGGCTCGGTCATCCAACAGACTGTGCAATACGGCGGCATCCTTGCGGGCTTGCCGAAGTTGACGATCTACAAGCCGATGGACATGGGCAGCGACCACGCTACCCGCTTCATGGCCATCCGCAACTTGCGCATGACACCAGTCATCGCCAACCCCAACGGCACCGACCAAGACGACGACACGGTGTACACCAACATCATCGACATCCGCAATGCCACCGAGATGGATGAGGTGGAGATGACCGTATGCACTTGGGATAACAAAAAACCGAATTTTTCAGCCGTTGCCTACACCGACGGCGATGCGATGCGCTATGTCGACACCACCTACAACACTGCACTGGCATCTGAGGAGGTGGGCAGCATCCGGCATGATGGCACGGTCAGCGACGGCCACATGCGACAGGAAGAGCATCTGGTCTACCGCCTGACCAACCAGTACAGCGAGCCCGCCAAGGTGCTCAATGTCACGCTGCACGATGCTGTGAGCCCCATACAGATGGTCTACGAGGGCAACCTTGACACATCCTTTATCGTCGACAAGGTTGACGTGGACTACAAGAAACAGACGTACACATATAAACTCATTGAGAAGAAATGATAACCATCAGGAAATATAACAAGCGAAAGGAGCGGGCAGTCGTCAACAACTACAACATCGCCGAGATTGAGCAGGCGATCACCGACACCGCACAGTACACCGCCCAGAAGACTGCCGCCCAGACGGTGGAGACGGTGACGATGACCGCAACCGTCAATGCCAACGGCGATCTCATCATGACCAGCGAGGTGGCAGCCACGGCTGAGGGCACTGATGGCGGCGAACTGTCCACTTGAGCATGTCGGACAATGTACACCAATTAAGACAATGACACGCATCAATTATCAATCAGATTTCACGCTGCGTGTGTCGCTAAAGAGCGGCGCAGGAACGCAGTTCGCGCCGCCGGTAGACCATCCCTGGTGGCTGCACATCACCGACAGCGCGGGCACATGCTGGCGATGCGGCTTTGACGGCGTAAAATACGAAGATTGCAGAATCGACGACATGGATGTCATCTGCTATGTCAACAACCCAGGCTTTGTCCCTGGCATGCTCTCAGTGACCTACATGGATGCCATCCCTGACAGCAACTTCGCCGACGGCTACGACAATGTTGTGCAGCCGGCGAGCGATGATCTCGTGCTTTGGGAAGGTGCGACAACTATGGATACGGTGGAGGTGTCGCTGATTTTGTCGGTGATCGCCCCGCGAGTGATTAACGCTGCCGTTGACCATAACGGCGACTTAAACTTAACATTCAATACCTAAATATATGGCAACGGAAATTAACGCAGGGCGCGTGGCAATGGTGCCCAAGGGTGAGTGGTCAGCCTCGACCGCTTATGTAAGGCTCGACGTGGTGCAATACAATGGCTCAAGCTATGTTTGCAAACAAGACTCCACTGGTCATAACCCATCCACCGCCACCACCTACTGGCAACTGCTTGCGAGCGGTGTCGATCCATCTAACTACTACACCAAGACCGAGACCAACACTAAGCTCGGCGGCAAGCAGGACGCGCTGGTGAGCGGGCAGAACATCAAGACGGTGAACGGGCAGTCGGTGCTGGGAGAGGGGAACATGACGATTCACGAAGAGCAACTGATTGAGAAGTCCTACGCTCCAGCGGAGTTCAGCGGGCTTGGCAGGAAGTACTTGCAGAAGAACATCGTTGATGTGAGCGGAACGGACAAGAATGTGCTGACACAGGCGATGATGCAAGATGGTAGCGGGAATGCGCTGACCAATACCATTTTTGTGATTCAGTATGACTATGACCTCAATGGGCAGACGGTAAATGTACCCGCTGAAACTACGCTAAAGTTTGATGGCGGCTCTATCAAAAACGGAACGCTGAACTTTGGAAAGGGTGTGCTTGTGGAAAGCGAGGATGTCAAAATCTTCGATGATGTGCTTTTCACTGGCGATTGCGTAGGCCAGTATTTCCACATTGATTGGTTCGTGGCGAATTATGCGCAGACAATCGCTGACACTGAACCCGATGCAACGGCAGAGATTCAAGCGATGTTCGATTGCGGCATCAAAAAGGTGTGGCTCACGAACAATCACAACTATCGTATCACCGACACCATAACCATCAAGGCAAATGTGCTTGTGAATGGTGTAAGGCAAAATTCAAGTTTTGAGACAGACAACACCAAGTACATTTTCGGTGAGTTTGACGCACCCTTGATTACGCTCAAGGCATTGCCAGACCAGAATGTTGGCGTATTGTTGAACAACATCTACCTTTACCGCTTGACCACGGCTTACGCAGCCACATCGCAAAACAACTACAAGAGGGACATCCCTACGCTATATGTTGACTGCACTGTTGGCAGCATAAATGGTTTTGATTTTTGGGGCGTAATCTCACAAGAACGTGTCAATTATGAATACTTCTCGCAAGATGGGACATCGTTTGATAGAAATTACGGGGCATATCGAGCCATTGAGGTGTATGTGGACTATCAAGAGGGTTCAAAATATCCAAACTACTTCTATAACGCAAAGTTTGGAGGTAGGATTCACTGCTACGGTGAGGCTATCAAGATACATCGCAGCAACACCGCTTCAAATATTTCCGATGCCACTTTGTCATTTGACTGTGATGCGGTTTACGGCGGTTATATTGGCACCGATTGCGTTATAAGCGGTGAGCATCAGACCTTGCACGCATTGCCAATCAATGAGGATGCGTTCTATGATATTTTGGGGAAATGTACATTAGTGGGCACTCACATTTGGGACACTGGTTATTTGGCAGATATGGGAGGAAATGACGCACCGTCAACATTGTTCAGCACGAAATACTCTGTGAATGCAAAGAGTTTTGAGGGTGGTGTTACGCTCTACGACCTAAAGGCGAAGAACGTGGAAACTATCAAATACAATTCGGCAAGAAACTCATTAGGTCGCGCGAGTATCTATGGCAACCTATTAGCGGACGCTTTTTACTATGGTTACAGTGATAGCAGCTGTCCTTCTGCTATTTACAACGTAAAGTTGAGGGCATTCGATAGCACCCAGTCGTATGAGAACTATATCGGCGGTGACACTACGGAGGGAGTGGCATTGACTAAAGACAATACGGTAGGGTTTGACCAGTTGTTCAGACCCGACACGCTATTCATAGACCATTCTTATGTAAGCCAACCAATCTCACTTTCAACTTATCCGTCAATTAGCGGTTTTGCCGTTAAAAAGGTGTTGCTTGAATCAAATTTCAACGGCGAAAAGACTGCCGTAGTAAACTTATTTACTACTAATATAGCTTCCGTCACTATACAAGTAGTGACAAATGGAACGGTTGAGGATGAGGTGACATATACTGCGGCAGACTACGGTAACTTCCCTAGAACGATGTACTATCCAGTTGCAAGCAACTCCTATCAAAATACGAAGATACGTTTCATTGTTGACTATAACAGCGGTACGACACAAGCATGGATTCCATATATGGGACTTTGTGCAATTGGAGCTGGTAACTTGATTGGGCCGTGGGGAGGAAGAGTGTACGGTAGCCTAGGGGCGGAGAATTTAGGTGTCGTTTCTAAGGAATTCCCACGTCTCATGTATAAGTATCTCACTCACCCTGCGATGAGATATAGAATTGGTGATGGCGGTGCAGGCTACAGGAAAGTTGCTCATGTCGTGTTTAGGTCAACTGTGTCGGGATTCCTTGAGATAAAGCCATCAATAACAAGTTCTAGGAGTGTCCATGTATGTTTCAGCAATGGTTCGCCATTCGTTGTCGGAGATCTTGCCAACAACCAAGTAAAGGTCTACAAAAAGAGTACGAATGAGTTTGTCGTGGCAGTTAGTAGAATGAGCAATGGTTACCTGAACTATGCGTTCAGCATGTACGGCATTACCATCTATGACGATGCTGCAACTGTTGATGTGAGTGACACAAGTGTGTGGACAGAGATTGCCATAACATCAAACAACAGCGGCACATTCTACGGGACAACCAGCGTAAGAAACTCCTACACTGCGACAGGCATTGGCGTGCGCTGCATTGATACAACTCTGAACAAGCCCGTATGGACAATCGCCAGCAATTCATGGGTGGAGGCTGACGGTGCGGTAGCTGGTGTAAAGCGCAGTGGAACAACCGCGCAGAGACCCGCAAGCACAGGCATTTACACGGGCTTCCAGTATTGGGACACCACCCTCGGCAAGATGATAGCGTGGAACGGTAGTGCATGGGTTAACCTTGATGGAACGGCATTGGCATGATGATAGGACATCGTACATTAGGCACTGCGGCAATCACTTGGGGCGTGTTTGCAAACGAGGCTCTCAACTCGTTGCACGACCTACGTTGGATGCTTGTTCTAACAGTCGTTCTCATCCTCACCGACTTTTGGTGGGGATGGAGCGAGTGCAGAATGCTCTATCAGGCAGCTAAGACCAAGCGGGAGCGCGAGAAATACCGCTTCCATTTTTCTGCGGCAGGGCGGCGCACACTTAACAAGTTGGTTGACTACATGACCTACTTGCTTGTGGGCTGCGTGACAGGTCTTGCGGTCACCGAGCCGCTTGGCATCTGCACCCACACAACAACGGCTGCTATAGGCATCGGTTTCGGCTGCATCTTTGAGTTGAGCAGCATCGTGGGTCACATCTGCGTTGTCAAGGGCTTCGATGTGCGGCTCAACCTCAAGTCGCTGCTAGTGGCTATCGTCAAGCGCAAGAGCGAAGCGATGGGCGAGATACTTGACGAGGGCATCACCGAGATCAAGGACAAGAATAGAGAGGACAATGCGTGAAGCAATGCTTCGCGCCACATGACATAGATTCTTCATAAGGTTTTTAATGGTGTGGCGGTGGGCGACTGCCGCCACTTTTAAAAAGGGAGGATGAAAAACAATGAAGTACTTTACGTTGAGCGAATTAACCAAAAGCGCAACCGCAAGGCGGCTGGGCATAGACAACACAGCGGACGCAAGCATTCGCGCCAACCTCACCGCCCTCGTCGAGAACGTGTTAGACCCGTTGAGGGTGAGATGGGGTATGCCGATTATCGTGACCAGTGGCTACCGCAGCACGGCGCTTAACAAGGCTGTGGGCGGTGCGGTGAACAGCCAGCACACGAAAGGCATGGCTGCTGACATTAGGACAGTGAGCGACAGCAGGGCAGACAACATGAGATTGCTTCGCTGCTTGCTGAACAGCGGCATCGTGTTTGATCAAGTTATTTGCGAATATCCCGATGCACAAGGTCGACCCGACTGGATTCATGTGTCGTTCAACATAGCTGGCAACCGCAAGAATCGACTGACAGCCGTGCGGAAGAACGGCAGGACTGTCTATGTAAGTGGAATAGTTGTATGAAACAAGACATCAAGAATGTGCTGCGGGTGCTGGTGGCCATCGTGCTGGGCATGGTGGTTTGCTGGATGCTTGGCGGGTGCTCGCCGAGGGTCGTGGAGGTTGAGCGGCCTGTCGTCGTTGAGCAGACGCACACGCAGACTCACACGGACATCGTGCGTGACACGCTCATTTGGCGGGATAGCGTCTACCACTATGTGCAGGGCGACACGGTGCGCATCGAGCGGTGGCATCATGTTGCTAACGTCAGCAAGATGATAGTGGCGGACACCATCAGGGACACGATACCTCGCATTGTGACCGTCAAGGAAACGGTGGTGCAAGAAGTGAATCGGCTGCACTGGTGGCAGAAGGTGCTGATGACCGTGGGCATCATAGGCATCATCGCCCTGCTATTGTATGCAGGGACGAAATCATTGAGAAAGTAAGGTTACACCATCATAGGCAATGGCGATCCATCCGAGAGGACAGGTCGCCGTTTTTGTTGTGGTCAGTCAACGATGTCGACACGCTTGCCGAGGGCGGTGGCAATCTTGCCGAGGATGTCAATACCCACCGAGTACCGTCCAGCCTCGATGCGGGCTATGTGCGGTTGCTCCATGCCAGTCAACTCTGCGAGTCGTGTCTGGCTCATTCCTGCCTCATTGCGCAACTGAGCAATGCGCTTGCCGAGACGCTGGCGGTACATATTGACAACATTGCCATCTTTGCCCAGAGTATAAGCATCAATGCGCTGCCAGTCGAACGAAGGGAAGGTTGCTTTGTTCTCCATGATGACGATGTTGGCGGCACATCTGCCCATCTTCACCGCATCTACTGCGCGACTACGCAGCGTGTCGATGTTGTCATCTGTGTAGCTCATCACACTGCCAATGCCAACTAGTGGCTTTGCAAAATTGATTTCGATACGAAATTTAGCTTTAGGACTTCTCATTGCTATAAATTTTAGTCGTTATACTTTGCGTTGTAAATTTCCTCGCACTGGGCGGCGGTAGCGGTGCCGTAACGCTTCACGAATGTGCTGACAGCGTTCATGCGGCGGCACTGGCAGTAATAGTCCATAGCGACTTCGATGTAAGACTTCTTGTTGGCCTCCTTGTTGGCCTCGGCAACTGCCTCCATCAAGTACTTGTACCCATAGGTGATGCCTTCAATGGTGCGACGCTTCTTGATGTCGCTCATGCTGAAGAAGTAATCCATGACGATGGTGAAATAGTCCTTCATGCTGATGTGCTTGCTAGACTTGTTGTAAGCGTCGATGACGATGTTGCGGTGGTCGGTGAGCCATCCTTTGAGCATCTCGTTGGTGATTGTTGTCTTTGCCATTTTTTCTGTGCCGTATTGTTATCCTGTTGCCGCCAGGGTTAATTGTTGTTCATTAATTACACTGCAAAGGTAATACCAAATTTGATATACTGCAAATATTTCGGGCAAAAAATGCTATTCCTTAACTTTGTTTAACAATCACCTACCGAAAAGGGTCAAAAAAGGCCGTCAAGCCGCTCAAATTGCGCGTCCACATCCTTGGCCAGAATCTTCGCATAGATCTGCGTGGTCTTGATGTTGGTGTGGCCTAACATCTTGCTGACTATCTCGATGGGCGTGCCGTGGCTCAGTGCCCATGTGGCGAAGGTGTGCCGCCCGACATGGCTGCTTATCCTTTTGTTAATGCCAGCAGCCTTGGCGATGCGAATAAGTTGCTTGTTATATAGACATATTTTTTTGCTGGAGAATAAAGACCCATATCTATCAAAAATCTCTTCTGCCGGCTTCAACAGCATTGTCCTATACGCGACGCTCGTTTTTTGTCTTGAACGGACGATGTATGTGTGACCATTTTCTCGAACTATCATGTCAGGGGTCAAGGTTGTCATATCTACCCAAGCCATACCTGTATAGCACTGGAAGATGAACATTGCGCGAGTTAGCTCTTGTTTTGGGCGCAACTTAACAGAAGCGATGGTTGCTACCTCTTCATCAGTAAGCCGAACACGATCATGACAACTGCCTTTTGGGCGGGTAATGTTATCGGTTGGGTCTTTGTTTATAATGCCGTCACGAACTGCCGTCCTGAACACTTTACGCAATAGTGTCAGCATGTTTCGCAATGTACCTGGTCGATAATTCAAATGGCGGACAAAAGCCTCCACGTCTGCATGAGTGACTTGAGTGATGTCGGCGAAACGTACGAAGCTGCCCATCTTATTGATAGCAGTCGTGTACCTTTTCCGAGAGTTGACGGCAAGTCCATCCATTATAATTACGCCTTTTGCATATTCCGCAACAGAAACAGTCCCAGGGTAAAGCGTATTTATTGCGTCGATATTGTATGCGCCATTCTGGTTGTTGATGGTATCCATGACAGAACGCAAAGCATTGGAGATTGTTTCATTATACTGCACAGCGTATGCCGAAGCAACAACATGCCTTTCGGCATTCTGCCGCCATTGGTCTGCATAGATCTTTACGCCTGTACTGATGTACTTCCGCTTGCGCTGGTACATCACCTCAATTTGCACAAGCCCTTTGCGGGCATCCTTCACCCCGCTTTTTGTAGCTACATGCTTTCGGTCGAACACAAGCCTCACTGTCGGTGCCTTTGTGGGTATCATTTTGGTATCACATTATTATATATAATATACTACTATCTGCTACCATTTGCTGCAATTAGCAAAAAGCACATGTTATTATAGCCGTTTGAATTACAGAGTTTTACATCCTATTTTATTGGTAATCAACAATAAGCAAAAACAAAGGTAGCAACTTTTTCTGAAAGTTGTGGATGTCTTTGCATGTTGTTAATAATCAGTTATTTGGATATTATAATGAATGTTGTGGTAGCGTGGTGGTATCACTTTTTGGCATCCAGGTGTTTTCGGATGGCGTGGATGTCTTCGGCCATTCGCATTACCAGCCATAATAAATAACACGCGATTGCCAGGGCGATGATGCCGCCGGCCAAATAGAATAATGTCTCAAATGTTTCCATTTCCGTCAGGTGTTAGGTGTTCCGCAAATCTTATTTCTGATTTCTTCGATGTGACGTTGCATGATGTGGCGGCGTTTTCTTTCGTCGAACCAGTCGAGGATGTACAGGAGTGCGACGATTGCGATGATGATGTAGATGATGATTTCCATAATTGTTTATTGTTTTACCAGGTTTTTACTGTGACCACTCCGACGATGTTGTAGAGTGGGGGAATGATGTCCGCGCAAGATAGTTCAAAGGGCATGTAACCGTCTTCCTCGTTGAAGGAGACGCATGTGATGTAGCCATCATGTTCGGATGGCATGAGTTTTTTGACAATCGGGCCATCGGTGGTCATGATGGCGTAGACCTCGCCCCACATGATAGTGCTGAGTGTGGATGGCTTGACCCCTACCCAAGCACCTTCAGGGATGGAGCGTGTGGGGTTCTTTCGGTTAACCATCGAGTCGCCTTTCACTTGTATGTATGGGATGTCGTTGCCAGTCTTCAGCCCTGGCACCAGCATCCTGCCCACCTCCATTCCGGGCATGATTTGCTCCGAGCCTGTGCCATGCGCTGCACCTCCTTGTATCGTGGCGACGTCGAAGCATGGGCTTGACCCGTCTGAAGTGTTGGTTTCTTTGAGCATCGTGCCTTCACCAGTCATTAGCCACCCTTTATTGAGTTGCGGATAAGTAAGAGCAATTTTCTCCAATGTGTCTGGCTGAATGCTTTTTCTTATGTTGGCGACATATCTCTTCCCTAGACCGCATTCTCGTTCAAATGCGTTCATGGATATGCCCAAATGCTCAATAAATAGCATAAGTCTTTGTTTAATAGTCTGTTCCATGCCTTTTTAAAATGTTTAATAGTGTTTCGTTCCATTAAAATAGTATAAATTAAGAGTAATTCTCTCCAAAATATTTGCATAGTAAGAATTATGCTCTTATCTTTGCAGTGCAATTAGATAACGGCATTATATAACGTCAATATCAGATTGCAAAGGTAAAATAAAAAATTGAAATGGCAACACGAAAAAAATATAAACTTGATTTGCTCGGCTCGCTTCGAAGCCTCAAGCCCGGCCAGTCGGTGACTTTTGTCATTGCCGGAAAAGGGCAGGAGACTACCAAAGGTGCCGTGTACGCGACCAAGTACATGCACCAGTTGCCTGTGCAGATCATCATCACCGACAACGGCACTAAGGCCGTAGTCACAGCGCAATGACACAGGCAGAGGCACGCATACTGGCAAGGGCAATCGCCGACGAGTTGATGGCACGGCTGCAACCGATGACGGAAGAACTGCTTACCGCAGATGAGGTCGCAAGGCTGCTTAAGATGTCGCCATCGTGGGTGCAGAAGCACACCAGTGACCTGCCGCATGTGCGCATTGGCGGGGCGGTCAGATACCCAAAGGGCAAGGTGCTAGCGCACGTCATTGTCTAGAGTTGACAATTGCCAATATCTGACAACTAGTTCTCTGACATGTTGGAGTGGCTGGATGGTAGCAACGACACACATCGCTTGCTGTCGGCCACTATAATATAGAGAATTGGATGGTACCCGAATGTTCGGGCTAAGTCACTGTTCCCGCCCGATAGGGGTCACCGCAAGGTGATGTCATGGGAATACCGATGAAGTGGGGTGACAACTCACTAGGCAAGCCATCGGCGGCAAGTGTGTGATTGCCGTGTCATTTTTCTTTTTTTTAGACAGGTATCATCCCTGTTATGTTTTACAATATTTTATTATGGCTACATCATTAGTAGAAACAATCACTCCTGAAAAAGCTAAGGAGTATTTGGACAAACACAGCGGTCGTAACCGCAACATCAGTAAACCAGTCGTTGATAGTTATGCGACATCAATGCGAGAGGGAAAGTGGATGCTAAACGGAGAGCCTATAGTGTTTGATGTTTACGGCATTCTGCAAAATGGGTATCACAGATTGCACGCAGTGATAAAGGCCAATGTGCCTATTCAGACTTTCGTCGTTAGAGGCGTGGAGCCTGAAGTGTTTGTCACATTCGACTGTGGACGACATCGTACAGTTGGGCAACTCATAGGGATGCAGGGATTCAAGAACTATAACTGTATATCTTCTGCGGTGCAGTTGTCTTATCGGCTGAAGATTGGCTCGATAAACGCAGATACGGGAGTTAAAAAGATAGGCAAGACAAACTCTGAGATGATTGAATATTTTAATACCGATAGAGATTTGTTTTCTGAGTGCGGCAGTTTCGCCAGATCAATGCGCGAATGCCCTATTTTGGACGCATCAGTCGTAGGCGGGATGACGCACTATCTTGTTCGTTATGGTGGATACGACATAGATTTTGTGAAGGGTTTTTTTAAGATGGTATGCAGCTTCGATACATGTGAAGTACATGTTGTCGATTTACTCCGAAAGCGTCTGCTAAAAAACAAGAGTTCTGTTGTTGAGAAGATGAACAGAGGAATCATCCTTGCGCTAGTCATTAAAACTTGGGATTACTATATCACTGGTACGGGTAGTAGTGTGAAGATTCTGAAATTCACGAAAGAATCAGAAGAATTCCCGACGCTAATCTTGAAGAAAAAATAAAAAATGCAGTAATTACGTGGGAGCGAAAGAATGATATCAGGAACAACAAGATAGTAATGCTGGAAA
>Ga0326512_10002667_pt1 | contig 13175 bp, 13 predicted proteins | sample 1_2617_0518_D_FD_203652 | JGI IMG/M metagenome (GOLD analysis project Ga0326512, IMG submission 203652) | Bovine rumen microbial communities from UC Davis, California, United States - 1_2617_0518 | ecosystem: Host-associated > Mammals > Digestive system > Stomach > Rumen | place: USA... | reverse complement strand
CGTCCGTCTCGTAAGTCAACGTTTCGCCCGACGGCGCGGCGAACGTGATTGTCGGCACGGTCGAGCCGCTGATCGTGAGACGCACGAGCAGGTCGCGCGCATGCCCCGGATTCGCCGCAGGAAGCGTCAGCGTCGTGTCCGTCGAGACGGCAACCGCGTTCACCGCGCGGTCGCACAGGTGGCCGGGGAGCGAGGCGCGCGTGGCTGTGATTAAACATGTCCCATCTCCATCCACGTCCCATTCTAGCTCAAGAGCATTTGGCTCATTTAGTCCAGCGTAAACAGGCGCGTCGCCGTTGACCGAAATCCCCCAACCGTCGCCACTACTATACCCAAAAAACTCTACGCTAGTCACTCCGTCTGGATATGGCGCAAACTCCCACTCGCCCGGCACGACAAGCGAGTAGGGCAGCGCGTCAGCATCAGCCTTCAGCGCGAGCGCCGCGTTCACGTCCTCCGCGTCCGCCTTCTGCGCAAGGGCAGTCGCCACATCCGATGTGTTCGCCTTCGCCGCAAGGAGCGACTGGATGGTGATTTCAGTCCAGTCGCTGCCTGGAGTTCCCGGCGGATTCACATTTATCCCCGTCGTTTCTTCGTCGATATGCCAAAGCCGCCCGTCGTACGATACGCTGTCTCCGGCGACATATCCCGTCGTCTGCGCATAGGATTCATCCCAAGCTGGGTACGCCGCCGCGCCGTCCATCTTCCCGCTGATGTCCACAGGCGCGGGAATCGTCGGCTTGTTCTTTATAAAATCCTTCTTCGACGAGTCCTGCTGGTTCCAGTCAGACTGCACCTGTTGCACTGCGAAATCAGAAAGCGGTATGCTGATCGGAGACTTCCCAGCGTCCGTGTTGAACGTTATCACAAGGTTTTCGCCGACAACGGCAACGCTCGACACCATTCCGTCCTTCACGAAATCTGACGCGTCGATCTCCGCCACGGTTGAATTGCCGTTCTTGAGCAATATCTTCTTCGTGACAGTATCGTAAACCGCCGCATTGACGTAAGCCGCAAGCGCCGAAATTGACACCTTGCCGTTCCACGTAGCACGTTCCGATTCGGTTATGTGCTTCACCGCGTCCCCGATATGCCCCGTCAGCGTTTCGTCAAATCCCGTAACCAGCTCCGTCCACTCGTCAATCTGCTTCGGCCACTTGTCCAAGTCGTACGGTACGGTGTCGCCAATGCGCTCCGGCCAATATTCAACTTCGTGCCTGTCCTTGAAGTACAGCGTCCTCGGATCGTCCGTGTCGCCCAGTACGAACAGCACGGGAACCCGCAACATGTGCCGCGCCGCCGCGACCATTCGCGTCGTGTTCAGGTTCAATTCGCAATAAAGGTCGTTCGCGTCCTCGCTCGATACGCTCCATGCGTCCTGCGTCTCGCCGGCTTCAAGCGTCTCTGCCGGACGCGGAAACACCGCGAGCGTGCGCCCGGTCACCATGTCAAGAAGACGCAACGTCAGGTTCGCGCCGTCGTCCTCGCCAAGCCACTCCGCGCCACCCTTGATGGTGACGGCGACATGCTCCCCTGCGGCAACAGTCCCCTTGAACCGCGCCGTCTTGTCTGAAACCTTTGGTGTTATCGTAAGTTCCGTCATACCGCCATCCTCTCCTTGCGCCTACGAAAGCGCGCCTGTCTCGACAAGACTGAAGAACTTGCCGACCTCGTTCTTGTCAAGAAAGACACCCAACATCGGTATTTGTTTTCCTTTCTGATTGGATTCAAACAATGATCGTCGAAAAGTCCGGCGCGGTCATGCGTCCGCTTCCGGCGTTCGCGCCAGAAAGCCCGCGCATCTTCGCCGTGCCGATTGCGTCCTGGAACGCTCTGCGCTCCGTGATCGCAACCTCCGGCCTGTACCACGGCATGTTCTGCGTCGCGTAGAGTTCCGCCAGCGCGCCCGATACAATCGCGTGACCGTACTGGTCGAGAAACCATTTCGGCGTAAGTTCCGAACCGTGCGTCGGCATCTCGACGAAATCTATCCGAATCTTGCGATGCTCGTAGTCGTTCTCAATCGGATTGCGCAAGAGATGAACAATCACCACGTCCCCGTCCCGCACGACGTAATCCACGTTCTCGCGCAGAATGAACACGTCCTTCACGACGCGCTGCACGGATTCCACGCGGCCCTTGCACCACGGCACGACGGCATAATCCAAAACGCCTTTCTCCAATATCCTCACGTTGAAATGGCGCAGACAGGACGAGCGGCGGCAGAACTCGCCGTATGCGTCGGCGAGCGCGCGCCGGATCGTCACGTCCGGACAGTTCGGAACGCGATACACCACGTCGGACGCAAGTTCCGCGACCGTGCGCGGCGGCTCGTTCTCGATTTCAGTCTGGAACCAGTTTGCCATGAAAGGTCAGTCCTTCTGCTTGTTCGCCGCCGCCTTCGCCTTGCCGGCCGCGATCTTTCTGATCTCTGTCGCCGCCTTCTTGCGGATGTACGCCAGCGCTTGCGGCTTCTCGTTCTCGTCCGCCATGTCGTACACGTCCTGGAAATCAAGCCCGAGCGACTTGGCGTAGTCGAGCAATTCCGCGTCCGGCACATTGTCAATCGTTCGCGGAGCGTCGCCTGCCGAAACAGGCGGAGGCGTTTCATTCGTCTCGCCCTTCGTCGCGTTGCCCGTCGCGGGAATCGCCGTCTCCTTCTTCGCCGCCTGGACGGACTTCCCCGCGACGATCTTCGCGTACTCCTCGTCCGTCAGCGCAACCAGATTCGACGCCATTCCGGCCAACGCCGGGTTGTACGGCATCGAAATTCCGTTGTTCGGGTTATAGAGTATCGTCGGTTCCATCTGTCTTGTCCTTCTGCGCGTCTTTGTGTCTTGGTTGATCCATCCCGGCGCGGCAAGACACACAGAAATCCGCGCCGGGATGGAATTGGCTTGCGCCTAGGCTTACGACCACGTCACCACGGCGACGCCGAGGCACTTGGGCTGTATCACCTTGAACCCGTAGATCATCAGGCCGCGATGAAGCGTCCCGAAGCCGCGCGGGTTGGGCAGGGCCTCGTTCTCCTTCAGCTGCGCGGCGAACGTGAGCGCGTCGCGATGGCCGAAGAGAATGTAGGCCGAGCTCGAGACGGTATCGGAACCGTTCTTGACGGCAGGCATCAGGTTCGAGCGATGGACGTTGAATACGTCAAGCTGCGGAATCTTGTTCTGCCCGCCCTTCAGGAGCTGGCTCTTGCCGTCGCCCATCACGTCCGCGCGGGCAAGGTCGCCCAGCGCCATGAGGTTCGCGATCTTCTGCGGCACCACCATCCAGCACTCTTCCGTGTCGGTGGGGATGTTGTTTTCCGCGAGGCACGAACCGGCATCGGTCACGACCGAGAGGATCGAGTCCTTCGTGACGGCGCGCGGCGAAGCCGCCGTGCCAAGGTTGTACGCGCCGCTCACCGCGCCGGCGGATGCGCCGGAGTTGGTGCTGTCGGCCTGCGTGACGGCATAGGCAAGAAGCTCACGCTCGATGGCGATGTTGACGCGCTTGGCGGCGTCGCTCGTCCAGTTCTCGACGAAGCTCTTGATGTCCGTCTGCTTCTTGTCAACCGGGTTTGTGACGAAAGCCCAATACTTGCCCTTGTCGATCGTGAGCGACACGACGTCCGTGTCGTACGTGTCGTAGGTCAGGTCCTGGCCCTTCTTGTAGTCCTTCACCTGGATGTCGGGCGTCGTGCGGATGATGACGGTATCGCCATAGTCCTTGATGTCGCCCTCGTAGTCGGTGTTGGAAATCTGGGCCATCACGCAAGTCTGGTAGAACTTGCGGAGAATCTTGCCGGAATACCGCTTGGGGTTGTACCCGTAGAGGTGTCCGGGCCAGTCATCCGCCTTGGGGAATGCGATCCCCACGGCATTGATGTTCGGTGCGGGCGACACGGCAGTATTGCCGAGGTTCGCCCCGTATGTCACGTTCAGTCCGTCTGCGCCCATGGTTGGCTGTCCTTCCTTGCGGAAGCCGACCACGACGAGAACCTTTTATCTTGTCTCGTCAACACGGTCTTCAGCTTCCGCCTCTTCGTAGAAGGCGAGGCGTTCGCGCACCTGCTCGGCTGTCAGCCCGTACCTCGCTTCCGCGCGCTTGGCGTAGTAGGCGTGATAGAACTGGTCGATCTCGGAACGCGGCACTCTCGGCTTCTGCGTTTCTTTCTGCTGGCCTGTGCGCGCGCCAGGAACCGACGCGGGGCGAATCTGCCCGCGCACGGCGTCCGACGCGCCGCCAGCGACACCAGGGAGAGCGGAAGAGTTTTGCGCGAGGAACTGCCGCACGACCCAGCTGAAACTGCGGTAGTCCAGCCTGTCGAGCGCGTCGCCCGCGAAACGTTCGTAGGTAATCCCGTCCATAGGTTCCGGCAAAGGGCCGGAAAGGAACTGCATCCAGCGCTGGTCGCGCTTGGCGTCAAGCTCCGCGAAGCCGGGGAAGTCCGCGTCGAGACGGCTCTTGAACTGCGCGACGCGCTGTTCCTGCCGCTCCTTTCGAAGCTCCGCCAGCTCCGTCTTCACCTCGTCCGTGCCGCCGCCGGAGATAAGCCTCATGGCCTCGGCAAGCGGCTTCACCTCGTCGATGCTGTAATCCGCTCCGTTCTTGTTCAGGACTTCGCGAATCTTGGCAATCTGCTCGTCGGTGAACTCCGCGCCGCTGTTGGCGGGACTGCGGACGGGCGAGGACTTCAGGCTTTCGGCCAACGCGCGCGCCTCGTCTCGTTCGGCCTCGGCCTTTTCGGCTCTGGCCCGCAACGCTTCAAGCTCGTGCTGCGACCGTTCCTTTTCCTCTTGGGACTTCGACAGGCGACCGAGCATCGAACGCATCCGCTGCAAGTCCTTCTCGGACGCGGGCGGCGGCTGTTCGGTTGACTGCGCGGGCGCGTGATTCGGAGGCGTCTCCTGCGCGGGCGGCTGTTGCGCCGCCGGTTGCGCGGATTGCGTCGGCGCGGGCTGCGCACCTTGCATGGTGATCGCCCCGCCGTTCGCCTCGAACTGCGCGTCCTGCTCCAAGGCCTTGTCGGCCTCTTCTTCCATCTGCTCTACCTGTTTAGGAATACCCATTTTCCGTTCTTCCTTCCATAGCGGGGCCAACCTGGAAATCCCGCCGTTTCCGTCGGATCACGTTACAATGGAAATCCCGGACACCGCATCCGGGGCCTTCGCTCCGCTCTCCAGCATCTGAATTAAATCCTTCAGGACTTCGGCCTTGCCCACGTCGTTCCGCCACACGCGCTCGTCCAATCCCTGCGCGCACCTGTCGGCGACGGCCAGCCGCTCGTCCTTCAGGCACGAAAGCAGAACGTCGCGCGGGACGGCTACCGTCCCGAAGTGCCGCGCGTTGTCCTTCCATGCCTGTGCAATCAATGCCATCCTGAAAAACTCCTACTCCACGTTGTTGTCGCTCGGCGTCGGACGCGCCGGATAGTCCGGCCTGCCCGTCGGCGTCAAGCCGCCCGGATTCGACTCTTCCTCTTCCGCCGCTTCGCCCTCGCCCTGCATCTCCAGCGCGGCCTGCTGCTGCGCCATCATCTGCTGTTGCAGTTGCGCGGCCTCCTGCTCCTGGCGCTGCTGTTCAAGCCTTTCCTTCAAGTCTTCGATTGCGGGCGCAAGGCAGTTCTCCGGCAAGTCGAATCCCGCCTCGATTTCGTGCAGGAGCTTCGCAAGTTCCATCGGCCCCTGCATCTCCTTCATACGCTCGTCCTGCGAGATTCGCGCGATGAGGTTCAGCCGTTCGGTCGCCTGCTGGTTCTTGGACGAAAAGTTCCTCAGCCCCAGCACCTCGATCTCCACGTCGCCCTTGATGGACTCGTCCGGGTTGTAGTCCATGTGCCATTCCCACAGACGGCGAATCGCCTTCAGCGCAACGTCGTCGAAGTTCCCCGCGACGTGCTTCACGCCACGGTTCGCCGTGCCGAGCAGAAGATTCAGTCCCGTCGCGGTGCGGGACGCGCCCGTTGCGGCGTCCGTTCCGTTCGCGAACGCTGGAATGCCCGTCACCTCGTCGCCGAGGCGCATGAAGAAGTCAAAGACGTTCGTGAGGTTCTGCGCGATAAAGTCCGGCGAGAAGAACGAGACGCCCTTGGCGTTCGGGTTCTGCGGGTTGGATTCCATGCGCCACACCTTCCAGCGGCGCAGGCGCAGGTCCATGTCGCGCACGACAGACAAATCCACCGCCGTCTGCGGCGCGGCGGCGAACGCCATGTTCACCACGGCGTCGCGTCCGGCGGAATTGCAGATGCGCTGGATCGCCGCGAGAAGGTGAAGGGGGCCGATGCCGAAGAACGCGCCGGGTATGTCGTGGAACCGCACCGCGTCGATCGGGCGGCTCTCGCACTCGTCCATCACGCGGCAGTACACCACGTTCGTCCCGATCACGATTGCGTTCACCTGGTAGTAGTCGTAGGTCGTGTCGGCGATCTTCCCGCCGTTCGCGTCTTTCTCGACCCCGATCTGGCGCAAGGACGCGCCGTTGACGTGTCCCCAAAACTCGAATCCCTCGATCAATCCGTCTTCTAGCCCGTCCGACAGCTGTCCTGTCAGGTTACGCCGTATCGTGTCGCTCGACGCCTCTAGCCTCACGCCGTTCTCGCCGTAAAGGACCAACGCCTGCTCGATGGCCGCATCAACCCAACACGGCTGGCCGCGATACAACGCAAGCTCGTTCGGACGATAGCGGACGCGCACGATCATGTCGCCGTGCTGCGTGTCGGTCATGCCGGGAGAAGGGAACAGGTCGAACGGCGAGACGGCCTCGAACGAGCGCGTCACACGGTCTTCTTTGACGAGCTTCTTGTCCTTGCGGTCCCAGCGGCGCTTCTTCTCGACGCGCACCACGGGCGAGCGGAACGCCGCCGTGCCGTACACGCACGTCTCGCAGATGAGGTCGTGCATCGCGAGCGACCATCCGCCCTGCACCATGTCGTCCTTCAGCGTTCGCCACATCGCGTTCGCGCGCCGCTCCGCCTCTGACTTGATACGGTCTTCGACGAGCGGACGCTTTTGCGCAGCGTACTCTTCGACCATTTTCGGCGGAGGCATCTGGCCATCCGCGCCGACCTCGCCAACGATGTCAGACATCGCCTCGTTCGCGGCGACATCCACCACTTCCGCGTCGAGCTCCGGCCTCGGCGACGAATGAATCTGAAACACCTTCGGCCCGTCCGTGAAGAACTCCGCAAGCCACGCGGTAGCCGTGAAGGCCTTGTGCCGCGCGAGCGGAAAGAACAAGTCAGGCTCGCCTTCCTGCTGGAGCTTCGCCTTTGACACGGAATCATACTCGTCCGAGAACATCAGCAGGCAGTCCGTCAGCTTCGCGTCGATGCCGTTGCTTTCGCGATGCCGCTTGTTTCGCTCCCAGACGCCGTTTAGCCGCGCCGCAATCATCGTCTGCGCGGGTTCGTCGATCTTCTGCTCGCCGCCCTGTTCCAGCACGGAAGGGTCGTCTGACTGCGGAAACCCGCCATACGCCGGATTGTCCGCGCCCCCCATCTTGACGGAAGCCGCCGTAGACGAAAGGGCGCTGTTCCCGTCCGTCCGCCGCATGTTTCCGTTCTGGAGCTGTTCAAGCATGTCAAGAATACCGCAGATAACACGCGCCATGTCAAGGCGTCCGCCAAAGTTTTTTCAACTTTTTCAGCACACGCCGCAGTCTATGCCGACAGGCGCGGGAGCCGCGAGCCGCGACGATCCGCCAGGCAAGCCGAACGCGCCCTGCCAGCCGCCGACCTGCCGAGCCGCCGCCGCCGTGTTCCCGTCCTTCACGAGCGACAGCGCGATGTACTGCAACGCGTCGTGCAGGTGCGAATACTCGTTCTTGTCCGGCGTCTCCCGGAACCTGTCGCCTCCCGCGACCGACGCCTTCTTGAACACGTACCCAGACTGGAACCCTTTGCGCAACATCTGGCACTTCGACCCAAGCACAAGCCCCGGCACGTCCTTGTCGATGCGGTAGTCAAGGAAATGCCGCACCGCGTCGATTCGTTCCGCTGGCTTGTTCGACGGCGCGGCCTTCGTCGGAATCCCGTAGCTGTTCATCATCGCGATGTTGCTCACGCCCATCTGCTGCCCGCGCTGCTCGCCCGCCGGATCGGAGAACGCGAACTGCCGCATCCCGTAGAACGTCGTGTTCAGCACCTTCTTCAGATGCACCGTCGCGAACTCGTAGGTCGAAACGTCGTTCAACAGCATCTCGTCCAGAACGACGAGCTGCCCGTTCGGCCAGAACTGCGCGAACACGCATCCGAGCCAGTTGATGCCGAAGTCGAACCCCATCAGCACGGGAAGCCCCCTCTGCACCACAGCGTCGAGCGGCTTGCCCGTGTCCTTGTCCTTCACGTTCGGCAGATAGTGCATCCTGTCGTCGTACCGAGCATACACCGGCTTGCCGTACACAACCGCCCCGTACTCGCCGCACATCTCCACCCGCACAGTCTCGTAGTCCTTGCCGACGAGCATGTCACCATAATACTTCCACGGGGCGCTCGCAAGCCCCACGTTCCCGATGTTCTCCGCCATCGGGATTCCCTCGCGCTGGCCCTTGTTCAGCTCCCACATCGGGTTCTCCGGCGTCCCGCCCTCGCCCATCAGCACGGCTGGCGGCTGGTGGAATATCTCGAACCCGTCCGGCCTCTCCATCTCGAACTTGCGGTAAATCCAGTGGTCCGTGTCCGGCGCGTTGCTGTCGATCACGAGCCCGCTCCATGTGCAGCCGCCTTTCTTCACCCCGTTCTCGTCCTCGTACACCGCCGGATAGCGCCCGACGCGCTCCAGGATACGATCGCAAATCTCCCAGCTCGCGATCTCGCGCCCCTCGTTGATGTACGCCCACGTCAGCTCCAGCGACTGAACCTTGCCCATGTCCTCCGGCTTGTCCATCGCGAGGAATATCACCTCGACGTCCAAAGGCCCCGCCGTCGGATGCGTGAACGCGATATGCGCGCTCATCGTTTTCCCGTTTCGGTATTCGCAGATGTCGTGCTTCCACCACCACTGAAACGTCTTCAGCGTCGTCGTCTCCAACTGGCTGTACGTGTTCCGAATCATCGCCACGCGCGTCCGCCTCACACCGTCCTCGCCAGGCTCCTGGCCCATCGCGCGGTGAAGAACCTCCCCGAAAATGATGCCGCTCGACTTCCCGCTCCCCACAGGCCCGATGACGCATCGGCACCGCGCGTCGCTCATGTGAAACAGATGCAACGTCGGCAACGACCGGTACTTGATCTTTTTCGGCTTCCCGCCCATCAGCCCTCAGACTCCGCATTCTTCACGTCGTGCGCTCGCAGCTTCCTCGCCGCAGCGACGACCATCTGCGCCAGCACGTCGCAGAATCCCTCGTCCTCCCTGATCCTGAAGAACATCAAGTCGTCTCCGTACTTCGCGAAACTCCTGAAGAATCCGTCCGCAGCCTTCGCGTCAGAAAAGCCCAGCGCGACGTTCACCCGCCCCAGAACGTCATCATCCGTCGCCGCGTAGTGCAATATCCCCTCCGGCCCAGGCGCGCCGTGCGGCCTCTCCAAAACGCCAGACAGCTCCTTCGCGAACCGCTCGAACCGATCCTTGCGCCCAGCCTTGTCCAGACCGCCTCCGATCCACCCGACCAGAATCCGACCCCCGAAATCCTTCACCGCACCAACGTACTCCTCCCCAACCTTCGCCATCTCCCGCTCGTGCGCCTCCGCCCACTTCGCAGAAAACCACTCCGCGACCTCTCCCCTCATCCCCTCGTCGTCCCGCAGCCTCACCGCCTTCGCCGTCCCGGCCTCAACAGCCGCCGCCAATGCCTCCGCGCACCTCCCCGCGTCCTCCGCCCTCTCGAACACAAGGCACGCCACAAGCACCTTCTTCTCCTCGTCCCACCTCTCCACGAACCAGTCAGGCTCCTTCAGCCCGTCCAACACCCCCATGAACTCCTCTTCAGCCTCCGCGCTCCTCATCCGCCACAGCAGCTCGTCCGTCTCCCCCCTGTACGCCCTCACGTGATCTACCTCCGCCAGCACCACCTGCCCGGCATCGTACCGCGCAGGGGCATTGTCCTTCGCAGAGGCTTCCGCAGCCCCGCCAGCATTCCCGATTCCGTTTCCAGCCATAGTGTCTTTCATGTCTTGTTTCTCCTTGCGCCGACAAATACCGCAGATAACGCCCAGATTGTCAAGTCAGACGCACGGCAGATTCCAAGGCCACGTGCGGGAGGGGGCATGTATAGTATCTAAGGCGGGGTGGCCGGGGTGGCCTTTTGGTCCTTACCCCCTTGCGTCGTGCGTGGCCGATTGTGCGCGTGGCCGTGTGCCGCCAGCCGCCCGCCGCCCGCCGCCGGTGGCTCGGCCCGTCGTGCGCCGCCCGCCACCGTGGCCGCGCTACGTCGCCGGGGCATGGGGCAGTGGTAGGGGCGGTAGCGGGCTAGGCCGTCCGCGCCTGTCCTGCCGTGGTGCGGTTAGGTTGGCAACCTTGCACAAGTCAGGGTATAGTTGCAGATATGGCGCGAATGTGCGCAACATTAGCAAATAACGCCATGCGCCCGTAGTTTGGGGTAATGTCTCGCGGCCTAGATATGCACATCGAGAATCACGGTTGCGCCGCTGCCGGCGGCTTGCGGCCTGTATCTCGGATCGTTGGCGGCCAGGAACAGCGCGGCGTTGCGGTTGTCTGGCCGCCGCCGCCCCGGCTCCGGCTCCTCTCCGGCGGCGTCGGCGGCTAGGGCGTGCTCAATGTCCACGACTCGATCCTTGATTATCTGCTCTTTGATCGCATCAAGCGTGCGCCGATAATCCGCTGACATCTTTCCGGCGTACTCCACCTCCCAATATCGCACATTGGCTGCAACTTGCGCCTGGTGCCATCGCTTACATTGTGACAATTTCTCTAAAAATGTCACAGCTCGGGCGCGCAACCTCTGAGGGATTAAAAGGAAGTCCCCAGGATTTTTTGGATCGTACAAATCTGGCGAAACCTCTATCATCTCATCCGGCGGGATCGCGACGCCGAACTGCTGCACGTTGCGGGCCTCCTGGGTGAGTTTAGCGGCCTGTTGACGGTTGCGCTCCTTTGGGCCTGAGTATCTGCGCGGCGGCTCGCCGGGCTTGCGGCGGTGATATGGGCGCACCGGCTTGCCAGTGCGAGGCGACAGACGGACGGCTGCGGGTGTGGCCGTGTCCGTCGCGGGTGTAGACGGCGCGGGTGTGTGTGTTGTGTTTCTCATGGTGTGCGACAATATGGCGAAAAATGTCGCAAAAGTCAAGGGGTGCGTATAACTGCAAATTTTTGGCGGAAATCGGGGTGACTAGGGCAAATAGTCAAAATCGGCGATTTGTGCGAGAGTGCTTTGCACAATATATTTAATAATTGGTGTTATAATTGGGCTTTTTTATATAGATACATGATTTGACTAGACTGTCTAGGGGGGTAATAATATAACCCTATGTGTGGGGATGGGGAAATATTGCATTTTGATATATGCAAATGGGGTGTATTACAGGTGTATATATCAAATGGGAATAAAAAATGTCCCCTGATAGCGCAGTATTTCGCGCGCGCGTCGCGCACACGCGCGAGGGTGTGTGCAGATATTTGGCGAATTTCGCGCCGAATTGTTAGAGATACTGTGCAAGGCACACCCCTTGCACACGGCATTATTAGCATTTGCCAGTATAAAAAATATAAAACGGGGTATTGCGGCGGCATGGGTGATATGCTACAATGGCGGCATGAGAAAAAAATGCAAATCGTGCCAGAAGTGGCAAATGGTGCGGCCCTTTTTTTGGGCCTGCACCGATGGATGTATTACAGGCGCGGACGCGGATGCGCGCCCGTGCTGGACTAGGAGGCGGAAACCGACGCCGGACGAATTGAGCCGGACTCGGAGCATGGCCGCCAAAATGGTATGGCAGCGGCGCGGAACGATCAGCGGCGGCCATGGCTGGACGTCGATCGCCGTCCCCGGAGACGTGGCGGAGCTGTTGAGGGATGAGGCGCGGCGGCGCGGCGTTAGCCTGTCGGCGATGTTGCGGACCGCTTGCGCCGTGCTGTTTGGGCCTGGCGCGAACGGCGGCGCGGGCGGCGACGCGACGGCGGGGCGGGATTGTTGATAACTTTTTAAGATTTTTTGGGTTGCGGGGGTTGCGCGGGGGCCGGGGATGTGATAAACTTGTGTGCGTTGCCCGGCATGGTGCCGGATGCGGTGGTTACAGCCCGCAAGCCCGCGAGGGTGCAACACGGCTAAAGCCATTTGGCGCGGCCTTGGATGCTGTAACCATCCGAGGCCGCGCCGCTTGTTATGAGGTTACAGCTCATGAGCAACAGAAACGAGAACGCGCTGGCGAGAGTCCAGCGGATCGGGCGCGAGCGCGCCTATTACAACCGCGCGAATGGCGGAATTATCATCACGGCGGAACAGGGCCGCAGCGACTACAACGGCGTGCACTGGCGCGCGTTGCTGGATGGCGGCAACTACTATCAGGGCCGGGCGCAATGGGTAGCCGGTCGCGCTTGCGGCGGCGGGTATGATGTCCGCGCAAGCGCGCTCGCGGAGGCCGTGCGCGGGATTACTGGCATCCCTGGCGGAATGCCTGGCATCGATTGGCACAATCCGCGCGAGTGGGCGGAGATCGCCGGGAAAAACGGCTGGACGCTGTATTACTACGATCCCTGCGCCGTCGTGCTGATACCCGGCGCGGACGTGGCGTCGCGCATCAAATCCGAGATCGACGCGCGACAGGCGGCGAACGCCTAATCCGTGCGCCGTGCTGGGCGCGTCCGCTCCGATTGCGGGCGGGCGCGTCCGGCGGGCGGGCGGGATCAATCAATCATCAGAAAAAAAAATCGGAGAATCGAATCATGGCTAATGCTTACACGGTGGAATGGTCCGACGCTTTTGACGGCTCGCGCTGGGAATATGGCGCGAATGATAAGCCGGTTGCGCCTGGCAATGGGCGCGCGTTCGCGACGTTTGAGGAAGCAAAGATGTCCGCCGTCGCGGCTATTGATTGGGCCTATGCTTTCGTTGTCGATATTCGGCAATGCGGGCGGCTTGTCGGTGGCGTGATTACGAATCGCAAAATGTTTAGTTGATAGGAGGACTGAATCATGTTGGAAATCGTCGAAAGTGTGTGCGTGTGCGCGTGGGTGCTGGTGCCCGTCGCGCTGGAGATCGCGGACGCCGTGAGGAGGGCGGAATAATGAACGGTG
>Ga0326512_10002666_pt1 | contig 13175 bp, 21 predicted proteins | sample 1_2617_0518_D_FD_203652 | JGI IMG/M metagenome (GOLD analysis project Ga0326512, IMG submission 203652) | Bovine rumen microbial communities from UC Davis, California, United States - 1_2617_0518 | ecosystem: Host-associated > Mammals > Digestive system > Stomach > Rumen | place: USA... | reverse complement strand
AGGAGCTTCTCGACAGTCTTCCGCGCATGCCGATTGTGAGGCACTATGACTGGACAGGAAAGCAGTGTCCAGCCTACTATGTGAACAGCAACGAGTGGGGTGAGCTGCTCAAAAAGCTCGGAAGACCAAACGGAAACTGAAAAAAAAAGAGCACCAGTGTTCATGTACTGGTGCTCTTTTTTCTTATGCGGTCAATTTGTAGTCTTTGTGGAAGAAGGCAGGGTCGAAGTTGCCCTTCTTCATCTCGTCGAATATGTCACCCGACCAGTAGCCCCAGTTGGGGCCAAGCTCGCAGCACGCCTTCATGGGCACTTTCAGGACGCTCTTGAACGAATTGTCCATTATGTTCTGGAGTTCCACGCATGCTTCTGTACCTGCTTTATTGAACGGCACCGAGACGACGTTCTCATCATGCACGGTCAAGTGCATCTTCAAAACATCGAACACTCCCGAATCCCATGCTGTGAGCAGGGCGAACTTCAAGATGTCGGCGGCGGAACCTTGAATCAGCTTGTTCAGCATCTTGTAGATGAAGTCGTTCACCTTGCCTGTGGTCGGGTCGTACTGCGGCTTAGGCTTGTGCTGGAAGCGGCCGCCTATCGTCCGCACGTAACCTTGCAGCTTTGCTACAGTCTGCACCATCCTCATTGTGTCACGTATGACAGGAAGGCGTGCATGATAGTCGTTGTATACTTTCTGCGTGTATTCCTCAGCACTCATGCCATGCTCGGCGGCCATCTTCTCGAAGAGCACGAAGTTGTTCTCCAATGCCGTCCGCCAGCCCATGCCATAGATTACGCCATAGTTGAACGTCTTCACGACGCTCCTCTTCGTGATGCCTGTGGCCTTCATCGCTACCGTGTGGAAGTCGACTCCCGCGTTCGCCTGCTCCCTGAACCATGCGGCCTGCTGCCCTTGGGCGTAGTGCCCAAGCAGAAGATACTCGATTTGGGAATAGTCCAGAGCGGCCATCATGCAGCCTTCCTCAGGCAGGAACAGAGCACGCATGTCCTGTCCATATGAGTGACCGACCATCTTGTCGCGTGCCGGAATCTGCTGGAGGTTGGGCTTCGAGCAGGCGAAACGGCCTGTCACGGTGCCGCCGTCCTCGCGCTTGTTCGGCGAGAACGTGCAGTGAATCCTTCCGTCGGAGAGGATGGCCTTGCTCATACCACCATGCATGTATGTGCTCAGCAGCTTCACGTAGCCCTTCGTCTCCATTATCAGCGGAATGACAGGTTCATGCATGAGCCTTGACAAAGCGTCCACACCCCAGGACTGCGCACCTGTCTTTGTAAGCACGGGTGATACTATGCCCATGTCATTGAGTCTCTCGCCGAGCTTCTTCGATGAGCCAATCATGTCCAGCGTGATGCCATATGTGCGCTCAAGCACCCTCGCCTTCTCATCAACATCTGCCTGAATCCTGTCCGACAGCCGCCGCATGGCGTCCTGGTCTATGCGCACACCCAGCTTTTTCATCTGTATCACGAGCGGCGTGAGCCTGACATCCACCATGTATGCTTCATACACCTTCTGCATCTTGGCTTCCTGAGCAAAGTACAAGTTATACGTGGCACGGCAGTCCTGTATGTTGTACTTCACCATGTTGTCTCTGAAAGCAGCATAGCTGTCAAAAAGATACTTCGAGTGCTTCCAAAGATAGTCGCTCTTTTTTATGCTGTAGCCGAGCTTCTTTGCGCCTGCCACGATGTCATCTTTGTGCTGCTCGTACCATGCCTCAATGGTATCTGCTTTGTTCTTTCCGACAACACGGAAGTATTTGCAGCAGGAATCAAGGTCAAGGTCAGCATATTCGTCGATATATGTCATGCGAGTCATCGTATCGTGGCAGTCGCCCTTCACGTCGATGTTGCACCTGCACACCAGCCATGAAAGGTCGTATATGCCATTGTGGAACACCTTGTCGACCGACTCGTTCGAGAGCAGCTGCTCAAGTTCAGTCCACTCTGCCGTTCCGGGTATGTATGCTTTGCCACGCTCTCCGTCGTAGGTGCCCACGCAGAGTATGCATGAGCCGTCGTCGTCTGCTGTTCCGGGCCTTCTGCATGAACCGTCACCTACATCATGCAGGCCAGGGTCATACGTCTCAACATCAACAGCCACTGTCTTCTTCATCACATTTCTCCAAGAATATCTCAATGCATGACCACTTTACTGCATAGCTGCTCACTTTCACTCCGGCAAAAAATGCTTGGGGGTCATTTCTCCAGTAAGAGCAGAAGAATGCCGCAGTATGTGCCTCTTCATTTATGCTCATGTGGTCACACGTGAATACTGTACCTGCGTGGTGTACTACTATCATATTTGCTTTCCTCCTATTCTGGGTCGTACATGTCCGGGTGGAGCATGACCTCAAGGTTCTCATGTGCCTTGCGTGTGCAGAGCATGAGATTGTCGATGTCATTGTTCATGCGGTCTCCGTCGATGTGATGTATGTACATGTCATCTGGAATGTCGTCCGCGTCGATGCCCATGGCGTCCGCGAACACCTTGCGGTAGTATTCGATGTACCTGCCGTTGTGCCATATCCGCTCGGAATCATGGCCGTCGCTTATGGGGAGCTGCCCCTTTTCTGATATTGCCGACAGTGCTTCTTTATGTTCCATAGAATCCTCCATAATATATTTCACGGAAAATATAATTATAAGCATAAGCAGTGTCGCTAGGAATAGTGTGACTCCTATCGCACGCAGCATATCTAACATATATCCTCCTAAACATTCTAATAAAAAGGGTACAGGTGGAGGGCCGCCTGTACCCCTGTCACTAGAACGTTGGGTCTTCTTCTGTTGAAGACTCAGGTTCCGCTTCCATCTTTTTGCTTGAAAGCATCACTATGTCCACTGCGTTCACCATGAACTCGGTGTGCTCGATGCCGTCCCTGTCCGTCCAGGTATTCTTGTCGAGGCTGCCTGTCACGCCCACAAGACCACCTTTTTTCAAGAAGCCGGCGATTTTTTCGCCACGTGCTCCCCAGATGTTGACCTTGACGAACAAGGTCTTTTTGTAGTCGCCGTAGCCCGTGTTGACAGCCACGCTCAGCTCAAGCAGCTGCTTCCCTGTCGGAAGCGTCTTCATCAAGGCGTCTTTCACGAGACGACCTGTAAATGTAAAACTATTGATATCAGCCATTTTATTCTCCAGCCAAATAGTACAGAAGTGTTTTAAGTTTCTTCGCAAGGTCTTCATCGACCTTGTGCATAGCAAGATATGAGCGCAGGTCTCGTATCTGCTCGTCCATGTAGCTCAATGAGCAGCCATGGCTCTCATCGAACTCATCCAGCTTTGACCAAGCAAGCACATGCTTGAATGTCACGAACGCCTGCACATCGCTCATGTAGGGTGCCACAGCATAAACCTGCTTGTGGTCTTCATTCTCATATTTTATGATGCACAACATATCCTCATCAGGAAGGTCTGTCGGTTTATTCTGCAAATCATGCCAAACACAGAACATATTATATTCTCCTACTCGTTCGAGAAAGTAGAGGCACACTACCAGCAGCCTGGTCCGCTCGGCGAGCCGACTGCTTGGTAGCCAGGTGCCCCTACAATGTCAACACAAAATCAGTTACTCTTCAGCATCGTCCGTTGAAGATGTAATCGCCGCAGCACTTTCTTTTGCCGTAGCCAAAGCAGGCTGGACGGTCTCCACGAACAGCTCCTTGTTGACGATTGAAGAGCGTGTCGCCTTCACGAACTTTGTAATCTGCTTTGAAGGCTGCTGGGGGTTCTGCACGAGCGAAGCGGTCAATGTCCAGCGCATGCCGAAAATTGGAGCCTGCTTTCCTGATGGAAGACGCTGGCTGAACAGCATCGAGTTCCACGCCTTTGCCGTGCGCATAGAACCTACGGTCGGCATGAAGAAAAGAACGCCGTCTTCCGGGTAGTCTGGAAGGACTACAGCATACACGAAAAGTTCCTGAATCTCGTTGCCCGACTCCGGGTTGATGAGCTTCGGATAGCCTCTCTTGCCTTTCGGCGGCTGTCTCACCTCGACTTCGATGCCCTTGACAGGGTAGCGTCCGACAGTCCTGAACGGTGGGTCTGACTCACGCTCGTTCCACACCATGCGGAAATCCAGGACAACGACGTCAACATCATTGCCATAAGAACGACCTGTGGCCGAGTTGCGCCAAGTACCTGCCGGGCAGTCCTCGCTCTCCAAACCCGAATCAGGCTGCACGAGACTGAGATAAGCAGTGCTTACCGCATTGCCTGTCATGCTCTCGAAGCCTTCGCCTGACATAGCGTCCAAAAAGCTGACATCCTCTGCCATGAGTTCATTTGTGGCTGCATTAGCCATTGCGTTTGTGTTCTCCATGGAACACCTCCTAAGAAGTAATAATGTATTTGTAGTGGGCTTTCCATTCCCACTACATAAATCATACCATACAAAAGCCATTTGCATGGATATTAGCTAATAAATCATCAAAGACGCTTTATGGCCTTGCCCTTGATTGACGTGAGCACCTTGCCTTGAGCAAGTGCCATCAGCTCATTTGTTGTGAGATACACCCACCTGCCCAACGCTTTGCCCGCTTCGAGCATGGCCGTGGGCACAAATGCGACAATCTGCCCCTGATGATATGTCGCAGGAAGGTTCGACTTCTCCACAATAGTGAACTCGTCCATGGTGAACCTTCCTCCTGCGCATACCCTGGAGACCATGCGCACGGCACCGCCCCTGACATTGGTGAAGTTCAGGTAGCTCGACGGCACGAAGGGGAAGACCTGCACGTTCTTTATGGGCGAGCGCGCAGGTGTGCTCGTGACCCTGTACATGAGACCTGTAGGCACGTCGTCACCGAGCACAGGATATACGCCCGTGCCCATGACGTCTATGTCATCAATATGCTCCCAAAACTCCCTTACCTTGGGAAGATATGCACTCAGCTTTGCGTTCAGTGCATACTCCCACATTGAGTCGTCCTGCAAACAGCTGTCATCTTCAAGCATTGTCACCCTCCGTAGATGAATCCTTGTTCATATATTCGTCAAGTTCGGCATCAATCTTCCTAATCAACGCCGAGTGCTGCCTTGTCTTCCAGTAGCCTATCTCGCTCTGCTTCTTGTAGTTCGACATGGCCGGCAGAAGGACTGTGCTCCATGCAGCCTCGCTTGAGTAGCCGAGCTTGCGCAGGAGCCTGTATGCAGGGAAGAACAGCCGCTGCCTGTCGCCGTCGAACTTGCTGTCGGTCCAGAAGCTGCCGTCGAGCAAAGCCTCCAAAGCAACGCGATACTCCTTCTTCGTAGGATAGAGCGGTTTTCCGAAATGCTGCTCATAAGGCTTCAACGGTCTTTTGAGCCATGCATCATAGATGTCACGCCAGTTCAAAGTGTAGACGTGCGACCAGTCCTCGGCGACAAGGTGCTGCTCACCGTTGACGAGCAAACCATACGCCGACGTGACACGTACCAGCGTCACAGGGCTGCGAGTGAGCCGCGCCGGGTCGGACGTAGACATGTCAAAGTCGAGCTTGTCGGACAGCGTGGCGCAGAGGTGCGCATGGAGCCACTTGTACTCGTCGAGCGTGGTGGGCGCGTCCGCCACACGCACAAGCAGGTGGTATGACTTCGCGCCTGAGTACACTATGCGCGCCACAGTGCCCTCGTTGAACAGCCTCTCCGACTCCATCTTGGCATAGTGCAGCCTCTCCTTGTAGAGGACGTTCGCGGCTATCTCGGCACCCTCGCCATTGAGGTCGATGTATTCCTGCGCACGCGCTTTCTCCTGCAACAGCTGGGCATGTGTCGGCGTGTCGGACTCAAGAAGGAACGTGTCCATGTACTGCACCATCGCAGTCTTGTTGCCCTTCAGGCTCTGCACGCCCGGCCTAAGCTCGTTGACCGTCTCAAAGCAGCCGTTGTGGTCAGGCGCAAAGTTCTTGTTCACACGGAAACGCTCTCCTATGCGCTCGACAGTGCGCTTCTGCAAGGCAGGCTTCTGCACGCTCTGCACATGCCCTATGGGATTCGTGTGCATGTCCGACACGAGGCAGAACTTCGCCGCCGGTGCCGTTCTGTAGCGGCCTGCTATGTTCGTGAAACCGCCCACCAGCGGCTCCATGTCCCCAAGCACTGCTATGCCATAGTCGGCGAGCAGCCATGGGCCGCAGTCATATATGCCGCGCTCGACAGTCGAATGGTTGAAAGGCTTCATCGTCTGCATCTCATAGAACACGAGAGGCCTACACAATGCGACAAACGCCGAGTGCTCCTTGAAGGCTGGCATGTACTGCAAAGCACCTGTGTACTGCACGAAATCGCCGAGTGCTCCGACACCCTCAACATCCGCGACAAGTCTCTTCTGCTCAAGGGAAGCCTTGATGAACGGCGCGAGCGAGCGCAGGATGCTCTCAATCTCTGTAGCTTCTGAAGTACGCGGAAGCGTAAAGCAGCGGTGGTACGCCGCTGTCTTCGGGAAGTTTCTAAGCTCCACGGCGGCAATGTCCGCACGTGTGAACAGCTCGTGCTTGAACTGCGCTATCAAATCCTTGTCCTCCACGAAAGGCTTTCCGACGCTGTTGAAGTTCGCGTCGTAGCCGTACAGCTTGGTGAACACCTCATCAGCAAGCTCCGATGTCTTGCGTGTAAAAGCAGGGTCGGCTTCCATAATCATAAACCTCCTCTGGTCTTCACGACCGTCAAACTTGATAGGCACATCCTTGTTGGTGGTCATGATGAAGTCAGTGTACGATTCCTGATAGATAGGGTCTATTCCTTTCTGCTCCTTTCGTATCGTCGTAGCAGTGGCTCGTGACTTCAAGGCACCAGCAGGATTGCGTTTGTCTGTCTCCTCCTTCTCCTCCTGACACACAATCAAAGCATCAGCGTAATCTGCGTTGAATCTTGCGGTAGAGTCATACTGGTCGGACACGATAACGTTGTCCTTGCCAAAAAGGCCCTTGCAAATCACCTCGGCGAATGTCGTCTTTCCTGAGCCTTGTGCTCTCGACACTATTATGGGTACAACCTGTGTCTTGGTGGTTGGATAAAGCAGCTTGGCACGGAGCCAAGCGAGCAGGTGGTAAGCACATTCGCCGGCTATGTGCTCGATGTATGTGTATATGTGCGACGTATCAGCACCCGTCTCCTTCGCGAACACAGGAAAAGGTTTCGCCACATTGAAGGCGTCACGCTCCTCGTTGTAGTAGCCTGTCGGTACAGTGTAGTCCCTGTAGTAAAGAGGCTTGTGCACGCCGTCGGTCTGCTCGGAAGCTATGTATGCAGTATCGTAATATTCAAAGCCTTCAGGGTGCCACGTCACCTTTGACACCTTGTTGCCTATGCGCTCTTCATAGAAAAGTATATCCTTGTAGTAGTTCTCAAATGCACTGGGCAGCATTATCTCGCCCTTATGGGACACACACATGAACTGATGAGACATGTTGCTGAACAGCACCTTGTCCAGCCTGTGATTGTGCGCCCACTCTTTCAGGGCCTGAGCATCCTCAAACCCCACGTTTGCCTGCTGCTTCATCTCACCGAGCAGCAGGTTTGTCTGTTCAAGTGCCGACTTGTATTTTAAGCCGTATACCTCATCATAAAGTGCCATAAATTCTCCAAATTAAAAAGCAGGCTGCCCATAAGGGAGCCTGCTACACTAGCAAGGTCGCAGCGAACGCTACTGCCTTGACACTGCCATGACGGCCGATTCTGGTATAATCCAGAGGTCTTTCGTCACAAGCACTCTCTGCTGCATCACGTCAAGTGGGTTCACCAGCACGGTGTCGCCCACCTTCACCTCTTTCACGGCAGGGCCAGTAGACACGGCCCGCAGCGTCTTCGATGTCATGCTCTCATTGTTGTCAGCAAGGATTATGCCTGACTTGGCAGCCTCCACGATAACCTCGCAAAGAATGTTGTCTCTCAATGGAATACATTTTCTGTCCATACTGTCTCCTTATTTTGGCAAGTTTATCTCAACAGTGTTCACTTCCTGGAAATGTACACATGCCGGAATGTCTTCGATAGTGAACTGCTGCACACCCGACGTGGCACCAATTCCATCCTTCAAAAAGGCTTTCAGGCTTGATGTGTTTACCACAGTGTTCTCCACATATGGGATGCCTTCCGTGTCAAGCCTGCTCATGTCATCAGCGGACACCGTGGCATCATGCTCTACAAGGTGTCCGCCACCATGCTCACGAAGCCACTTCACGATAGTCTTCCTGTCGGCCTCGTTCTTGTTGGGCTGGCAGTAGTAGTTCGTCTTGATGGACATCGTGCCGCCTGTCGAAAGCGAGATGGAGTCCACGCCGCAGGCACGCATCTCGGCAGGGAGCACCACATGGGCGTAGTGCTCATACTCCTTCTTCGCCTGTACGGCCGCCTCTTCCGCCGCCAGCTGCTTCACCTTCAACTGCTTCAACTGCTCGCCCATGTCGGAGAGCCGCTTCAACACCTGCTTGTCGCTAGTGTCTACATTGAGATAGTCAAATTCGTCTGACATGGTGAACCTCCTAATCATTGATATGCGTGATAAACGTAAAGCGGTACTGCGCCTCGGCGTCAGGGTATTTTTCCCTGTCCACTTCCGACCAGAACATCTCCAAAGGCCTGATGTACACGTCATTGTCCGTAGCCCAGTCATCATGCAGCTTCTGGTAGACAACCATGAGTTCCCCTGTCTCGGAGAACTTTCCGATGGTCATGACCCTGTACAGGTTGTTGCATCCTGTCTCTGGATTCTTCTTGAAGTGCGCCCAAATATCACCACGCCTAGGCACACGCCTTCTCTGCTCTTCATCGAACAAATCGAGCACTTCACAATCAATCATTTTTTCATCTCCTTAGCCAGACGCTCAGCCTCTGACTTCATCTGATTTGCCATTATTGTCGTATTGTTCCGAAGCACACCCAACGTAGTATCTATGACAGTTTTAAGAAACTGCTCAGAATCCACACCATCAGGTGTAAGTGCTTCATCACGCTCGAACGCAGCAATCATGGCTTCCGCCATTTTCGCATAGTCGTCGCGTATTTTTTGTTTATAGCTATCATTCAATATTAGCCTCCGTGTTTCAATTCACGCCCTCATGAAAGAGCGACTAAAACCTCCATAGAACCATGGTAACATGAAAACGGCCAAGGAACGGGAATTAGCTAACAATTTATAGCATTGTTGCTAGTCATTATTGCATGCTTTCATGCGCTCCAGTAATATGCATATGCGCTCCAGCACAGCAGGGTCTTTCAGCCACAGTCTATAGAGCCAGTGCACGAAGTCATGCGTCTCGCTGTTCAGGGGCATGAACCTCTCGACATCTGTGATGTTGGTGTAATGCTCGTCACGCATGTCGAGATGGTGCAGGTGCCAGTGTTTACCTAGCACCTGCCTCGTCACGAAGTCAATATAGTTGTGCGCCTTCTTGCACAATATCCTGAACTTCTTCCAAGCCGGAGACATCCTGAAATCAGTCTTCTGCTTCTGTGTCACTTCACACCCTCAAAAACAACAACTCATCAGCATATGGCAATGTACGTGCCCAATCAATAAACATCTCACTCCATTCAGTGAGCCTGTGGCACTTGCGCTGACACACCATGCTCAGCACGTTCTCATAGTTCATTGTAATGGTTCTTTTTTGCAGCCAACTTTCGGGGAGCAGACGGATAAGCTCTTTCCAATAGACTTCATCGTTTGTCAAAGCGTATGCAAGCCTCAGCTTCTCACAGGTTGCAATAATGGTATCCCAAATCTCCTTGACTGGGAAACCCTCGCTAACCTCAGGTATGTTATCACCAAAATGTTCAGGCAACTGAACATTCTCAAAATCATCCATCTCGAAGCAGTCTCTCGTTATCGGAGTGCTCGCCAACTTGTGCATAGTTGAAGTAGAATTACTCACCGTACCGACTTTATATGTGTCGAACTCTTTCCAGAAATAAAGTGGAGCAGTAACGTCCACGCTTACGAAAATCTGTCGCATGAACTTCCGATGCTCACTGCCCGATTTAATGAGAACCTGCATACGCGCCATATCATGACTGCCAATACGAGCATATTCAGTAATACCATTACCAAAGTCCCTGATGATACTACCGCTTCCAACAGGTATAGCTGTCCCTGCAACATTTACGCCAAAGCTGCTGTCTGACTGTTTCCAGCTCTCATAAGGATTCCGCATCCCACGCACTGCATGTTCAAAACCCCATACTTCTGTATTCTCAAATCTCACTTGTTTCCTCCTTTTCATGCACTATACCCATTGGTATTGCAATCTCTTTCCAAGCAAGTACATTGCGCAGCTCCTCCAAAGGCCTATTACCACTAGCAGCACTAGGGTACCAGTAGTGGTCAGAGCCGTGATAATCAAAATACATCTGTGCAGTGATTGGATAGGACACTCCACAGACCCCAAGACAATAACACAGCACAATCTCACCCTCTTCGGGCAAGTCGTCAGGTTTCTTCCGCAGGTCATGCCATTCACTGGCCTTGGTATAGCCGAACACTGCTCCGTTCCGCCATGTATCACGGACACGCTCGCAGTAATCAGATTTTATGTAGCTGTCCTCGTACTCTTTTGCTTCTTTCTCGAACATAGTTCACTCCATATCTTCATAAACAACAAGCATGCATTTTATACGACTGGCAAAGCAGATACTGGTAATCCTATACCCACTTGAGATAAGTTTATCCAAATCTGCTTTAATTTTATCGGCAATATCAGTAGTAAAATAGCTATACCTGTAGTATTCAACATACTGCTTTGCTGATATCATAGTACTGGCTGACAGTAAGGCCAGCACAATTAAAAGTTTTTTCATATACACCTCACTCCTAAAAATGACCGATGATTCTCTGCTGTTTCCAGAAAGCATAGTCTTCTTGCTTCGACGGCTTCGCAGGGTATGCCTTGTATACCCAACACTCTGCACCATCATACTCAAACCTTTCCAGCCACCAGTCCTCACCGACAACTTTCAAATCTGGATTGACCTCCTGGGAACCGTAGCCATTGTCATACGTACGGTCTGCTAGTATCTTGAAGTCTTCAATGCTGGTTGTGGACTCAGCATCACCAATCCACAGAACATCGTCCCATGTCTTGCCACACGCTGTAAGTTCTTCTGTTGTTTCTTGCAACAAATTCATAGTTTATGCCTCCTCAAATCTTGGTATCTCGCACCAAGCGACTACATCCTCAACTACTTTCAGATGAGGGTAAACAAACACATTCCCAGAAAAGTAATACCTTCCTAGCTCGTATCTTTTGTTTTCAGTTCCTTTTAATTGAACAAGTAACAGAAGCACATCTGATTCAATGAACTCTGTTTCTTTTGGCAAGTCTCCGTCAGCAACCTTGTGCCATTTCGGTTTCTTTTTCTTGAGCCGTCTGTTTTCCTCATGCAGACTGAACACCCTTGCGTTTATGTTCTGCAACAACTCGGATATGGGGATATCGTTCACAATATCCTGCTCGTGTAATGTCATTACATTGCCTCCGTATTATTGAGCCACTGTGCTCTCTACATCTTCGTATCTTTTCGTGGCAGGGTCATATTTGCTTGTCGGAGCGGATATGACCCTGCCATCACCTGTAGCAAAGTACTTATAAGAACCATTGTCTCTGAAGCGGTACACCCTCACATTGTCCACCTCGAACAAAAAAGTAACCTTGTATTCGTCCAGGGCTGCTTGGGCCATATATGCTTCTTTATCATCTACAAGCACGTACTTGGTCTCACTAGAACATGCAATAAATACTAGTGATGCAAGCGTGGCTACCAGAAGACCACCCAATAGCAGCAGCACATCATCCAGCAAGTCTCTTATTTTAATCATCACATCACCTCCGATTTCAGAAACCTTTTATAGCAGGTGTTGCCGACCGGGTACCAACCCATGTCATCCTCAAAATCCTCTTCGGAATCAGTAATGTACCTTCCGGCTTTGACAAGCCTCAGTAGCTTGATGTTTGGTGTCTCCTTGACTGCTTTCCCGCAGATTATGCAAGGCTCACCCTTGGTGTAGTCACACTTGTCAGCCTGCTCATCGCGGTCTTTTGCAACGATTTTAGCATATTCAATTACCATAATTTACCTCCATATACCCAAAATCAGCGTGAAATTTGCGGAAAATCTGCAAATTTCACACCAATATAGCTGTTCCAAGCTGAAAGTCATACGTAAACAATGGCGCATACAGCACCGTCGCCTGCCGTGTAGTCTATGCTCTCGCAAGCATACTCTTCCCAGCCGTCCGCACTGTATATCAGAAGACTGCCTGTCGGTACATAGTGGAATGTGAACGCTCCACCTATAGTCTTCACTAGCAGCAGCCTATCATCCTTCCTAACATATAGTCTCAGCTGCATGCACCACCTCCTGGAACACCGCCATGAGCACCTGCTTGACGATTGCGTTGCCGGCCTGATGGTACAGCTGCGTGTTGCAGCAAACACTTGCGGCCTTGTTGAAGTCGGCGTCGCTGAAACCCATGAACCTCCAGCACTCGCGCGGTGTGAGCTTGCGGATTCCCTTGTCGTCAGCGACACAGGCGACACCTCCAACGGAGCGCACAATTGTCTTCAAGGGAGCGTAGCTATCATACACCGAACCATCAAAGCCTGAGCCATGCTTGTAGCCGCAGCAGTTGCCAAGATAGCGTGGAATGTATGTGCGCTCATGCTCGCCCACCAGGCCCGCCTTGACAAGCTCATTGTACAATGTCTTGGCGGAGGCACGCGTCATGTAGCGTGACGAATCCACACTATCCTCAAGATAGTCGACTATGACGCTCTCCAGAGGAACCTTGGCCGGAAACTTGAACCCTACAGGAACGTCGGCGAGTATGGACACCATGAAGCACCTCTTCCTGTTCTGCGGGACGCCATAATCCAAAGCGTTCAGGTCGGCGCAGAAGTTCTGGTAGCCCCTCTTCCTCAGATAGTCCTTCCACTTGTCGAAATCGGCGGCGTTCTTCGGGGAGTGCACCTGCGTGACGTTCTCCATGACGAGAACATCGGGAAGCTCAGTGTCGGGAAGCTCGCCGAGCAGTCTCTCGACCTCCCACAGGAGTCCGCTCCTCGTGGATTTTCCGGCTGCCCAATCAGCCTTGCTCATGCCCCTCATGGCACCCTGCGTGCTCAAGTCAGTACAGGGGAACGAGTAAGTGAGCATGTAGCACCAGTCGTCGACAT
>Ga0326512_10002665_pt1 | contig 13176 bp, 14 predicted proteins | sample 1_2617_0518_D_FD_203652 | JGI IMG/M metagenome (GOLD analysis project Ga0326512, IMG submission 203652) | Bovine rumen microbial communities from UC Davis, California, United States - 1_2617_0518 | ecosystem: Host-associated > Mammals > Digestive system > Stomach > Rumen | place: USA... | reverse complement strand
GCTCCCACCAAAACACGGCTGTACTCGTATCGCTGTGCTTATACTTAATCTTAGGATTACCATTCGCATAGTAGGTATACTGAGCCTGATGATTCTGCTCGTAGGTATTCGCATATGAACGTGTACCAAAGATCTCGAACTCCGCCAGAAGAGGTAAGTAGTCCTTTGTGGCTACGATATTCGCCTCTACGTCGGTGTTATTACCTACGCCGTCAGTATACTTAGTGATAGGCTTCATTACCGCACGAAGCGCAGCAGGAAGAGCTGCCATAAGTGTGTTAGCCTTAGGATTCGTTGCGCAGGTAGCACTCGGATCTGTTCCGGTACATCCGGCAGTCTTCTTTGAGCCATATACGGAAGGAGCCTGGTCAGTAGATCCGAGAATATCGTATCTCATATCGCAAGCCTGCCATCCGCCGATGTTGGTGTTATAGTCTGAAGAAGTTCCCCAGTGGTTCATCTGGAAGTACTTCGTACCATCATAGCTCTGATACTGATTATAGTAGCTGTCGCAAAGAGCGATGCTTGTACCATTTTCGGCAGCAGTCTTAAAGCCCTGGAAGGATATTCCGGAGCCCTCTTTCGCGCTATTATGATCAAAACCTATGATATAAGCGTATACGGTGCTGCTGAGCGAAAGCGTGCCTACAGTACCGGAAAGCTCTACCGCCTTACAATCTCCAACATCCCACAGAGTACTTCCGAGGCCTGCTGCCGATACTGCTGAAATTACATCCCAGTCATTATCGTCAAGAGTTGTAGATGCGAAGCCTGCTACTGCGGTATATGTTGTCTCTGTTGTTACTACCACTGTATCGGTTAGTACGCCTGTCTCTCCTGAGAGATCTGCCGATACTGTATAGGTGCCTGGAGCTTTAATCGCTATGGTAGCCGCTCCGGAACTCTCTACAGCAGTATATGTGTGAGTTCCATCCGTAGCGGTAACTGTCGCTCCGGTTCCATTGGCCACGGTTACGTTAAGAGTCGCAGTAAATACGGACACCGTACCAGTATAAATACCATAATACTGACCGATGCTTATAGTTGATGAGTAAGTAACGCCTCCTGCGGAAGCAGATGCCGTAAAGGTCGTGTTAAGACCTAAGACTGTTTGTCTTACTACATACGGAGAGCTTGACGGTACCGTACCGGTATAAGTCTCAACGCCGTCCGTAAGCGTGAAGGTCTCGCCGGCAAAATCCGCATCGAATGTAAGCTCTACGATAGAACCGGCTGTCTTATCAGCCAGCTCATCGCCTACGCTTGTAGCTTCGATATTAGTCCCCACTGTAAGGGAATCGCCTATAGAGATATCTGCGGTTACTTTATAGAGCTGGTTTGCATAGATAAGGTACTCGCCTGCTTCATAGTTCTGTGAAGCGATAACTGAAGCTTCTACAGTTGCTATATTATTCTTGAAGTTCTCAAAGTCAGACGCCAAAGCGTATGCCGATGAGCTTACTGATATGGTGGCTGTGGCTGTATTGCTAAGCGTTGTATACCAGTCCTGCTCAATGGTTGACGGAGTCGAGCCATTGTAAGCCGGCAGATAGTCCGCCGTATTTGCTGCCACAATAGAATAGAGAATCGGACTTGCTAAGGCATCAGACGCGTCCTTCGCCCAGATACCAACCTCGTTGATATAGAATCCGCTTGTTACAGAGATATTAGATACCACTGCCTTTAAGCATACCGATGTGCTGCTGTACGGAGTCACGCTGGAGAATGGAAAAGATAGCCTCTGATTCTTAAGAGCTGTCATTGCCTGCATGGCTGTGACTGTCTTATCGGCTGCGCTATACGTTCCATCTCCTACAGTAAGAGCGGTAAACTCCATCTGCTTACTTCCGGCCATAACACTTGCTAAGAGCGCCGCTCCAGCATCAGTAATGACCGCACTTCCAAATTCTGCCATTATTATTTCCTCCTTTATGATATGGTTACTCGGGCAAAGCCGCCGCCCTGTCCTATGGATCCGTACGCAGTATGGCTTACTACCTGCGTCCTCGTAAATGTATCCGTTATCGTGTTCCTTACAGTACCTACCAAAGCAGCCGCAGCATAAGCGGAGCCTTTGATCTCATTGGTAAGACTTACCTCATCCAAGATCTGAGAGAAGCGCTTAATACTGTTAAGCACTTTGATGAAGTTCGCATCATTAACGTAGAGCTCCGGGTACGCTGTCGATATCTTGAAGTGCCCCGGAGTGCCCGAATAATCGAACCACTCTAATACGCTTGCTGATGTGAAGTATATCGAAAGTACCTGCTCTATAGCCCATTTAGTACCTATCTTCCAGTGGATTTTCTTCGCGCTCTTAATGATCTCACGCTTTTTATCAATATCCGCATCATACAGATACCAGGTTATATTAAGCTCGTAGGCTATAAGATCGAGATATTTTTCACTCATAGCAGCTATGGCTTCGTCTGTCCATTTATTCAGGACTTCCATAGAAGAGGCCATATCATGCGTGTAATAGCTGGTCGATTCCGCAAGAGAAGCATCTACATCATCATCGCGCATCCATTCAGGAAGGAGCTTTGCGAAATCGACATCATTAAGCTTTACATTATTCATCCGGCACCTCCTTACTCATCGTCGTATACGACGTGTGTAACATTGGCCGTAAGACTTTCCCCGTCAAAATGCGCTACGATAGCACCGGTAAGAGCTGTATATACAGGATATGTGATATCTACCCTGTCAGCTCCCGCGTCAAGGATAAGCTTCTTAAGATAGTCCGGATTGATATCCCTGGCTATCACTGTATCCTGCCAGAGCCTATAGGTCTCAAGCACTCCGTTCTCACCTTCGACGGCTTCCACAGTAGAAGCTTCCTTTTCAGAGCTCACATAGTAAGTAAGCTCTATATCATAGTCACTTGTAGCCGGAGCGAGAGTTGATACGTTATCGCCAAGAGGTCTTATGTCCTCCGCGCTTACTACGCTCTGAACCGCGCTGATCAGATCTGCGCCAGGGAGCTCCCCTGTTGTCGTCACGATATAGACATAAATCACATTAGCCGAAGGACTGACTATATACGCATCTGCCACATCATTATCCGCTGATAGCGCCCAAAAGCGATATGCATTAGCGGATCCAGCGGTAGAAAAGCTCGAAAGCTTAAGTCTTATTCTTTCTCTGTAATCATCGTCGGTCTCTTCATCTGTTCCTCCGGATGTAATCACGGTATTAGTCACAGAATCGACATAGGATACCAGGTCAACCATTGTCGTAATGGTTCCCGAGAGAAGTCCGTTATAGTCCGTGCCTCCCTCTATAGCTGATGCGGCCACATCGATGTATAAACTTCCTGCTGGTATAATTGCATCCGCATTCGTGGCAAAATAAAGACCGCCTTCCGTTGACGCTCTTGTGCCTTCCGGTATGGTTATATCAGAGGCATACACTTCCGCCAGGCTAAATCTAAGAGTTGTATTCGCCTTATCCGCTTCAAGCCTTGTGCAGTCGTATGAGTCTCCGATTGCATCCAGGGCGTCACCTATGGCATATTTAAGCAGGCTGTTCTTTGCCGCGTCATCCATAGTGTTAAACGCAATGACCAGAAGCGCGGATAAGGACTCGCCGAACATCCTTCGTTCATCTCCTGGATAAAGTGTCTCTCCTATATCTGTCTGTAACTTTTCAAGGACTGTAGCCAGGATGGTAGCTGCGTCTGTTTCCGATACAAATAATCCCATCTACTCTATTCCTCCTCGTCTTCATCATCTACATAAGCCGTATCGTCTTCATCCGCAGGATAAACGTCTACGCTATATGTTAAATCTCCGTCCACAGTAATTACATCTACCTCTATATCTTCGATATCCACTCTGGGCTCATACGTATCAAGGCACTCATCCGCCGACGCGGCAAGCTCTACCTCCGCGTCGTCATGCGGAAGATCTACGATGCCGCCTTCAATACCTTTTTCCCTGGCATAAGGTACTTCACCCTTTATGGTCTTTAAGAGATTATCGATGCACACCTGGACATTACTGTTTCCTTCTGCTCTCACGACACACCTCCTAAGGTTCTGTAAATGAGAGCTGAATCGTTGCATAGTGGATCTTGCCATTTTCCATGACCTTTATATCCGATGCCTTTACGGAATCCAGTCTCATCTTTTTTGGCCCGAATCGTTTTGCGCCGATATATAGGCCGTTCTTCTTGCCTATCTTTTTGTACCAGGACGTGACCTCCTTGCGGACTTTAACGCCGGTCTCAAGATAAACAGTGTACGAGAAGGATATTGTGCGCTTATCCTTCTTCTTTTTATCTTTATCGTAGCTCATATCGTAGGAAAGAGAATCCATCGGCTTTACCAGCTTCTTGTTAACTTTCCATTTTTTACTGCCCCATTTGCACATCACGGACATACGATCACATCCTTCCAAGGACCATGCCTGTCTGATCATCAAAGACAACATACACAACCACGTCATCCTTCTGGAGCGGAGTGTTATCTGTATCGATGCCCTCCTGCACCTTAAGCGGAGCTGTAATATCGCCTGGAATGTCTATAGACTCAACTCGACACGTCCCATCATCATAGATATTTACTATCTTTCCTTTTTTAATCATAAGCACCTAAAAAAGACCTTAGTCTTGTTATTCGTCATATCATGCCGAACATGATATATAAACATGTTACCGTCAAAGGACGCCATCCCTCTGGTCTTTATTCCGGCCACGCTTCCGGCTGTATAGCCGTCTGTAATCGGAGTAGCATAGAAGGTTCCGCCCTTTTTCATCTTGTTAAAATGGTGATACAGATTAGTCGCATATCTTTCGGCTGTACCTTTACTGTCGATGTATACCCGGATATTCACAGATTTAAGCCTTGATAAGTCAGAGCCATAAGTAAATTCTGTGGATCCATTCCGAATAGACAGAGCCGTAATAGTCTGCTCGTTGTGATATTCAGGCTTATTATCAGCGTCCAAAGATACTATCTGCTTCGGCTCGGTTCCTTCGATATATGCTTCATTGTATAAAACGAGCATTCCGTCGTATATTAAAAAGGCATCGCCCTCTAACAGGCAAAGCCTCTGAAAAAACGGAAAATCTGACTCATTTTCCTGCCGAAGATATAAAAACTTATGGTCTGTTATGCCGTATGTCATAAGCTTAAGCCCGTGCCTCTCGGCTATCTCCTTGGCGAGCTGTAACTTAGTCACCTGCTGCCATCCGGAGCTCCTGGCAAGATCAGCACTGACCGGTATAGATCCGGCTGTTATCTCGTAGCGACCGACTGACGGATAGATACTCCGTACGTACTGCACTCCGGAATCTACATGATCGTCGTAGACTCTTATCTTGTCACCGATTTTAGGCGCCCACGCATCCCAGAGCCCATCTGCATCAGCAAATATAATTTTAAGCGTATCACCATGCTCTTCTGCGTATTGATCTATCCAGCACTTATCAACATCAACAGAGCTCGTAATGTCAACACCCTTATACTCTACCTTAAGACTCATCCGCTATTCTCCATGGCGGAAGCGTCTCCGGATCCTGAGAAGCTTCATAAACAGGAATGACGAGCTCGACACCTTCGCCGAACTCGACCACTCCCATATAAGCTCTGTTCAAAGACATGATCTCGCTGGATAAAACTTCGCTTCCGCACATCTTATACGCTATCTCATCCCAGGTATCTCCTGCGGATGTAATATAGGTTATGTAACTAGAAACTGAAGCCATATGATTCACGTCCCTTCATCATTAAGTAACGATCTAAGAGGTCGAAGAACTCTGGCTCTTCTTCTCTAATCGCTGCTATAACATCTTCCTTTGTAGCATTTCCGTTAATGCTTATATTCGGGCTAAACGATACGCCGCCCAGGCTGATCTCGGTAGTATTTCCGGATGCAGCCTTACCGGTCAGCAAGTCGATAATGGTCGAATCCACTCCAAGGAGCTGACCAGCCTTAGCCCAGTAGCTTAAGTTCTGCGAACGGTATGCAGGATCGAACGAAAGCACTGCCTCCATGCCATCCTCGCCCGCGATTGATAAGCCGTCTGTAAAACCACCGGACGCGTACCACTTAACCTGAGTCGTAGGAACTTTATTGTTCTTCGCATCGAACGCCCCGCTAAGAGAGAAGTGAGGCAGGTCGATGTCGTGATTAAGTGTAAGCTTCGTTCTTGCGAACTGCGCCTGAAGAGCCGCGAGCTGTGTTGCTGCCGTTGCTCTTAATAGCATAAATCCTGCCAGGAATGTAGCATTAGCTGTAGCGAGTCCGGTCTTTAAGCCCTGCGCCAATGAGTTACCGAGAGCCAACCCGTCTGCCTGAGCTTCCGGAGCTGCGCTCGCGAATATCGACAGGAATGCATCTACAGCACTTGACGCTAAGTCCCCAAGCCCATTAAGTACAGACTGAACTACACTTACTGAGTCCGCCATACCGGTAAGGGACGATGCCGCTGCCGATGCATCCGAGTTTATAGTTGATACCGACGCCTGTATGCCTAAAAGAGCTGCCATAAGCAACAGCGACGAAGCCGCTGCAACGCCCATGGACACCCCGAAGGCCAATGCTCCGGCAGAACCTACCAGGGCACTCGCACCGAATGCTACTAACGCGACAGTGCCGGCAAGCAAGCTTGCTGTCATCATTAGCATCGATGCCGAGAAGGCTATGATAGCTCCACTCAGCATAAGTATTCCCGATGCCGCTGCCGGACCGTACATAGCTATAGTAGGAAGCTGTGTGCAGAATAGTGTCGCGCCTGCTGCCGCTATCGCTATTCCAGCGCCTACCATCAATACCGCCGCTCCCATCGCAAGTAGTCCGACTGCCGATACCGTTGCCGCGGATCCAATGGCTACAATAGCCGCCGTCACTCCGATAGCCACTCCGGCAAGCAGAATAAACACACCGACTGCTGCCGGACCTGCTTCTGCGAGCTGTGTTGCCGCCTGAACCAGTATCCACATAGCGCCTGCTATCAACATCACTGCCGCGCCTGCTGCCACAAGTAAGAGCGCCTGACCTGCCATTGTGCTAAACGAAGCACTTGCGCCTGCGACTGCGGGAGTTGCTGACGCTGCTGCGGATCCTACACTTGAGAACTTACCGACAAGTCCTCCGATACCGCTTCCGACTGTCTTGACCACGCTACCGATACCGCTTATCGCCGAGGATAATGGTCCAATAGCAACCGCCGCCACAGCTATAACCGGTCCGACCTTTGATATTACATCCCAGTGATCCGCTATCCAGGAGATAACGTCTCCTACTCCGCTTGCCAGCTCTACCACTCCGTCTACAAGATCAGGCAGCTTATTCTCTGCAAAGTCTTGTATCATCGGCCCGAGCTGTTCCGCAAAGTCCTCTATCTGTGGCTGTAAGTCTTCCACGACCTGAGTAATATACGGCATAGCATTATCCAGCGCATCTACAAGAGACGTTGCCAGCGGTTCTATCGCCGTATTAAGATTATTCTTAACGAGTTGCCATTTATCAGCAAAGGTATAAGTATCTTCTGCCGCCGAGCCTATAGTCTCCTGAGAGCTTTTAAGCGCGCTGGTGAGATCTTCAATATCAAGCGTTCCATTCCGGATAGCCGCCGACATTGTCGATGCCGCTCGGGTACCGAATACTTCCGAAGCGATAGACGTTGCTTTTGTCGCATCCTCTGCATTCTTAATCGCGTCATAATATTCCGATAAGCCCTTAGTAGCCGACTTGCCTTCTTTGGCCATAGCCGTTACCGACTTCTTCATGGCACCTAAGACTTCGGATGTATTAACACCGGCTTTATCAAGCTGGCCCATAAGAGCCGCCGCATCCTCGAAGGAATAACCCATCTCCTGAAGCTGAGCTCCATAAGACTGCATGTTAGACATGAGGTCATTAAAGCCCATACCCGTTGACTGTGATACCTTGAATATATAATCCATGGCATCGCCCATGTCTTCTGTAGATATATTCCACTGCTGGAATGCCTGAGATGATTCCTCTACTACACTGGATACATCTTCGCCAAGTAGATCGGCTACCTGAATAGCCTGAGTAGACAATCCCTGGAGAACGTCTCCGGTAACTCCGAGTCTTGTGTTGTAGTCCGCGATAACGCTGGAAGCATCTTCCAGCGTTGTAGGAACTGACTTATAAACCTCTTCCATGGTGGAATAGAGGTCTTCCAAGTCCTTTCCGGTTGCTCCGGTGCCTACTCTTATAGTGTTCTCAGCCTCCTTAAATTCAGTGCCAAGATCCACAAGAGCTTTTCCTGCGGCTATGGCTGCCGCCGATGCAGCTGCTATAGCCGCCACGGCAACCTTAGATACTGTTTTTGCGGCTTTACCAAAGCCTTCCATAGAGCCCGATGCGGACTTAATGGACTTATTAAGCGATGGATCTACCTGACCGGAGATCGATACTAACGCTTTTAATTCTTTACCGCCCACCTGGTCCTCACCTCCTACGCGATTTACTATGCGCCTTTGCCTGGGCTCTTCTCATCTGTCTATTTTGTTCTTCCTGTTCTTTTTTAAGGTCTTCTCCTGCCTCTGCTATTTCTGTAATGAAGTCCGCCATCCTTAATCGTCTAAGAGACTCGGGGCGTTCGCCATAAATTCGGCAGTAGCTCCGGACAAGTCTTCGGATGGACTTTCCGTCGAGGCCGTCTCCTCGTCCTCTTCCTGTTCCGGCGCAATATCTCCGAAAAAACCCTGTCCTATCTTTCTGATCTTATTAGAGTCTCTACCTTTGATTCTCTTAAGATCCTCAATATCTATGCTTGAGTCGCACGCTATGATAGCGAAGCAGCCCAAGTAGAAGTGTAAGGACGTATTAAATTCAGCAAGGTTCATGTTCTGGATGCCTCTTGCAGCAAGGCCTGTTGACGCCCTTGCATCCGCCTCACACAGATTTTCCGCTGTTATTTCATCGATGTCATATTTAAGCTCCGACACCAGGGAGCCGTTAATCTTTATCGGATTCGATAATTTAATTTTATTTGCCATGCCTATTTTCTCCTTTTTATTAAAAAGATTGGAGGACTCCGAAGAGCCCTCCACCATGATTAAAGCAAGCTATCATACTTCTTTGAGTAGTCCTTGCCATTTACCTTAAGTGTATGCGCAAGCCTGTCAACCAGTAAGATCTCCTCACCGTCAACGACCAGCTTGTATCTAAACACCTTATAAGTCAATTCGTTCTCTGTTGCGCTTCCGAGCTCAAGCGATGCGCCCGGATGAAGTGTCACAGGTGACACAGACAGGAAAGCCTTGCAGCCCTCAGCGGTAACAGTTCCGTCAGACTTGATAACATCCTGCACCCATCTTACCTCGATGGACTTCTTGCCCGGTGAGGTAAGTTTGGTCATATTCTTATCTACACCTATCTTAGTGATAGACATCTCCATGTCCTCAATCGCATTGGAAAGAGGAATGCTCATCTCGCCCATGGCCTGAACGTCCGCAGTCATAAATGTGATCTCCGGAAGAGCCACGGTCGTATCTGTGGCTACGAGACTACCATCAGAATAAATGGTATTAGCCTCGATAGGGCCTCTTTTGTTTACCCACTTACCCATGGATTAACCCTCCTCTCCAAAGTACGATGTGAACCCGGCGTCAGTATATGCCACCTTTGCCGTAAGGCTCTTAGCCGGAGGCGTAGGTGTATCTGCAATATTCCAGGTAAAGTTACCATTGATCATATCACTCACAGAGTTCTCAGACTCGGTAAATGTAATTACCGGAGAACCGATAAGAGCTCCCTGAGCTACAAGAGCGTCAAGCTTCTGCTGCTCTGCCTCAAGAATCGTATCCTTAAGATTACGATCCATAGGCTCATCTACCTGATCGCCGTGATCTTCCTCGAATGAGTTAATAATATACTCCTGCATTCTCATGTTGGTATCGAAAATAGCAAGCGGATCGATGTCTGCGGATGCATTTCCGTCATCATCTGCTACGAAGGCAGCAGTATGAGGACCCCAAAGTCTCCAAGAACCACCCCACTTAACCACTGTCGTAATACCAACAGCGTTAAGGGTATTACCAGCGCTCTGGTCGAATCCCTGGTTAGGCGATGTAGCACCGAAGTACTGAGCCGCTACAGGAATGCTCTTATTAGAGCAGGTCTCCATAGGCACTCCGCCATGAGATGCATCCACTCTGAGAGTCTCAGCAATAGCAAGCGAAGAAGCGTGGTATACCTTGCCGGTAGAAGTCTTGGTCTGAGGCCAAAATACCTTAGTATACATTGAGTCATACCCATTTGCCGTCTGCCATGCTTTCGCAAGTGCGATAGTATCGACAGCAGTCTTATACTGGATATCAACCTCAGCATCAGAGTAATACGATCCACCGGATAAGAGTGTGATTGTAAATCCAGTTGCGGTATCAGTCAAAGTATAATCGGTACCTTTAACCATAGCAGTCGTGGTACCGGTAGCATACACTACTACGCTGTCAGCGATTGCCTTAGCATCAGCAACAGATACAGCATGATCGCTAACTGCTGCCTCATCCACTTTAACGATTCCTTCAACAGGAATATCAGCATAAGGCATTGCATACCAGTGATCATTGATCGCCTGACAAAACTCGACCATAGCTTTATATACGTCGGGATGCTCAGACCATCCGGGAGCTGCAATGTAGCTGATGATTGCATCCTTATCAGGATATACAAGCAATCCGCACTGAAGTCCGGAGTACACACCGTCCTGAGTCACAGTTCCGATGATGTCATCATCAGTTATAGCGTCCACATCAACCTCATAGTAAGAAGCTGAGATGGTACCTGTAAGAGGATCATCAGCGTCTACGCTTGTAATAGCAAGCTTTCCGGTTGTGAAGTTATAGGACAAGTTGTAGTCCGTTCCTTCTGTCTTGCCGGCAAGTGCGAATGTATCAAGGATGATCTTATCAGACTCGATATAGGCGCGGCCGTTTGTGAACGTAAGCGACTTTGTAGTCTGTGCAGAAGCTTTATGCACACTCGGATCCAATACGTTGATAAAGTACGCAGGTCCGATGTTGCCATTAGCATTATCGAATAATGCGGAAAGCATCTCGCAAAGGGAGAAGCTCGCCCAGTCATCCGAGTAACCAATGGTCTTTTTTGCGCCCATGTCACTGATATAGACAGGCGCGTTGATTATTCCAGCGTCAGCATAGCCACGGATAAGGTTAACCGGAGCCGTACCCACGATAAGAGGCACACTCGGCGCGGTATCAGCCGCGGTAATGATGCTGTCGCTCATAGAGCCATAGGCTCCGTGAACATAACCACTCATGTTCGTTACTCCTTTCAAAGATAATTATTGTAACTGTTCGATGTAGAACTAATCCCACAGGTAACTGTAAGCTCTATCCACGCATACCAAAGCGGATAAGCTTCTACCAGGTTATCGTCAATCTGGAAATGCCCGTACTTTATCGGGGTAGATCTTTCAACCTTAACGCCCTCAATGTACATCTCGCTCTGGATCTTATGTATGGACTTAGATACCCACATCCACAAGTCCTTCCATCCATCAGCGTCCCGGGTAAACTCAACAGATGTATTCCCCTCGGTATCCGTAACCTCCTCAAAGTGTCCGGGCCGATACGTGGAATAAGCGAGCCTAAATTTTAGGCTCCTCTTATTCTTCTCCATATCATCCGTGCCCTCTTTAAGCTGCACGCATACCGAAGGAAGCTGCTGGTCTACATCCGGGGGAAGCTGATCTTTAGGGGGAACATATAAGGCAAACGCCGTAGGCGTAACCAGTTCATAGTTGGTAGACATTCCTGAATCACTCGGCTTAAGGAACTCCATTCCATCGCAGATGTTTTCCTGCACCCATGCTGTGAGATTATCGATAACTTCATTAAGCTGCATATCGATTCCTCCTTAACTGAGTACAGGGACTATCATTCGGATCTCCGTCATTCCCATGTTCTCGATCCAGTCCGTTACCGTGTATATCTTACCGTCTACTTCAATGTGGCTTCCATATCCCTTGTAGGATAGTCCCGCGTCTGACAAGTCCGACGTCTTTGCAAAAACTCGCAACACCGACTCTCCGATGCCGAACTCTTCGCCTCCGGAAAGCTGCGCCATCTCGTCATTATCGATAGAACAGTTAATACTCTTCTTCTCGATTATGTGCGGCTCGCAAAAATCATCCGTGTTAATAAACACCTTATCGATATCAGACGCGATTAAGTCTTTAAGACTCATTCAGGATCCACCGCTTCTATAGCAGGAGGCTCCTCTGTATCATCGTCCTTCTTGGCCGATGTTTTCTTCTTGGAATTCGTCTTCTTGCCGGTAGACTTCTTAGCCTGAGTAGCGGTCTCAGCCTCAGCCTTAACCTCTTCCTCAGCAGTCTCCTCTGTCGTTGTCTCAGGAGCCTTCTCCTCAGCCGGAGCCTCTTCGTCGCCAACGTGAATAGCGACGCCCTGGCTGATAAGACGATCCTCTATCTCGGCGCTAACCTCAAAAGGTTCATCTTTTACGGTCTTAGGAATAACCGCTCCGTCTTTATCGACATATCCGAAGACGCCTCTGATTATTTTAATCATAGGGCATTACCTCCTTAGCATACGTCAGAAACGATAGCAGCATTGAGACGCTTAGGCATAGCCAGAGGTCTGGACTGCTCAACAAGCTCTCTGATACCATCGTGACGGTTGATAAGTAAATGAGGTACACGAGCTGCTGCATATGTAGTAGCCTCGGTAGCACCTTCCTCGTACTGAGATACAGCACCATAAGCCATACGGCCCATAGCCTTAGCTGTAACAACGATCTTGTCAGCATCAAAGAAGTACTGATCATTACCAGACTCATCTACGTATGTAGCATCGTAGCAATAGATATCCACTGCGTGGCCATTAGCGTTGAAACGGCCAAGGTAAGTAGATCCAGGAGCAAGCTCTGTAGGATTAACTGCATCAGCTACGAGCTGAAGTCTTCTGTTATCCAAGATAGTGCGGATCTCTGTATTGCGCATGAAGATATCGGCTGCACTCGCGCCCATGATTACGTCTGTAGCAGGAAGTCCTCTCTTCTTAAGCATCTTGCACATGTTCGCAATGTCAGACAAGATGTTCGTTGAAGATGTAGACCAGCCCTGGCTTGTATATACAGCCTGGTTGCTGTTGAATCCATCTCCGAAGAAGTTGATAGAGAACGGCTGAGCTAAGCTTGTGCCATAGCCGTT
>Ga0326512_10002664_pt1 | contig 13179 bp, 18 predicted proteins | sample 1_2617_0518_D_FD_203652 | JGI IMG/M metagenome (GOLD analysis project Ga0326512, IMG submission 203652) | Bovine rumen microbial communities from UC Davis, California, United States - 1_2617_0518 | ecosystem: Host-associated > Mammals > Digestive system > Stomach > Rumen | place: USA... | reverse complement strand
GGTGACAGGATCATGAGACTCAGCTGGATCGAAGCGGCCGCCGGCATCGTAGGCGGAGCGATCGCGTGGGCGTTCGGAGGCTGGTCAGACAGCCTCACGACGCTTATCATTTTTATGGCGATCGATTACCTGACAGGGATGATCGTGGCCGGAGTCTTCAAGAAGAGCCCCAACAGCAACAACGGAGCACTCGAGAGCAGAGCCGGCTGGAAGGGACTGATCCGGAAGGGCGTGGCCCTTCTGGTCGTTCTCGTAGCCTGCAGGCTCGACCTGCTCATCGGTTCGGGATCCTTCGTCAGGGACTCGGTGATTATAGCCTTCATCGTGAACGAGGCGGTCAGCATAATGGAGAACGCAGGCCTGATGGGCATACCGCTGCCGTCAGCGATCACCAAGGCGATCGACATCCTAAAAGTTAAAGCTAAAGAACAGGAGGACAAAGTCGATGATAAGTAACTGCGGACATGATGAGCGTGGACAGTATCACGGCGGTCAAGCCGGAGATCAGACAGGCACCGAGTGGCAGATCCGGTCGTGGTACAACAGACCGTGGCATCTCGTGCTCAGGTACCCGGACAAGAAGATCGCGCAGGCGATCGCTAACGAGGCAATCGATGCAGCCAACAACAACTTCATCGGTTACGATCAAGGGAACCGCCTCAGTTTTTGGAAGATCCTGAAGACGGTCGGTTATAAAGTCGCCAACATCAAGACGGCAGTCGAGACGGACTGTTCTGCAGGAGTCTCGGCAATCGTCAAGGCGGTCGGCTACCAGTACGGCATCAAGAAGCTGCAGAACATCCCGGAGGGATCGTGGACAGGGTCCATGAGGAAGACCTTCCAAGATGCAGGATTTGAGGTTCTGACCTTTTCCAAGTACAGAACAAGCGAAGCCTATCTGGAGCCGGGCGACATTCTACTCTATCACCTCGGCGAAAATGGCCACACGGCCATCGAGGTCGGAACCGGTAAGAAGAGCACAGAGACAGCGACAGCACCAAAGACAGGAGGAACGTGCACCGTGGAACTGACAGTTTTGAAAAAGGGAAGCAAAGGGGCTGAGGTCAAGAACCTGCAGATCCTGCTGAAGGCGAAGGGCTACAAGGGAGCCGACAAGAAGGTTCTGGAACTGGACGGCAGCTTCGGGAGCAACACGGACTTCGCAGTCCGAGCCTTCCAGAGAGCCGAGAAGCTGGCCATCGACGGATGCGTCGGAAGTCAGACCTGGGGGAAGATCCTCAAGGGATGAGAGTAGCCGTCAGGTGTTCGAGTGGCCAGAAAGTGGCCACGAACACCCGAAAAGCCAATGTTTACTGGTGGGCGCTACAGGGCTCGAACGTGATCTGTTCAGTTCACCCGAACAGTGAAAACCAAGTAAATCAAGGGTTTTGAGCCTTTTCACTTACTTGAAAAAGCCTGAACAAAGCAAAACATAAGCATGAAGTGGCCACGAAAATGGCCACGAAAAAGACCCTCGGGGAGATCCTCGGGGGTCCTTTTTTATTGTTACAATTTCAGGACGCTCCCAGACGCGTCACAGAGGCTCGTTCTCGCTCTGAGGGTAATTCTTCACCCGAGACGCTACTCGACGAAATAGGGGCATCAGGCGCGGTCAGAGGGGCAAGTGCGAACTCGAGAGCGGTCGCGATCCTGTTCTCATCGCCATCGACTCGGTGACCGTACACGCCGAGAGTGTCCATTGACTGAGAGTGCCCGACAATTTTCTTCAACATCGCCTCGGGGACCGTGGCCGACAGGATCGAGACGAAGGTGTGACGCAGCGAGTACATGGTCACGGCAGGGCATCCGATCGCGGTCACGGTCCGCCTGAGAGCCTTCGCAGCTGATGACTGGGTCGTGCGAGCGCCGACTATATTGCAGAAGATCCAGGGCGATGCAAAGTGTGCGGTCCGTTCCTTCTGGTCGGCTAAGACTTCCAGAGCGGTCCGAGAGAGCGGGACAGTTCTGTGGGCGTTCTCGTTTTTGCCGTCGGTCAGCTCCCCGGCTCGATTGATAGAACGGCAGACGTTCAGGCAGCCGTTCTGCAGATCAGACCACTGGAGACCGAGAGCTTCTCCCGGACGGAGACCAGTCAAGAGCATCAGCCGCCACGCGTTTATGTAATGATCGCCGAAGTCATCGGAGAAGAGCGCGCGGATCTGATCCGGCTGCATGATGACCTTGCCGACAGTCGGATGACCTTTCGGGATATACAGATCGAGCTCAGGACTCGGCACCAGTCCGCAACGATAGCAGAACCGAACGAAGGCCGAGATGGTGGACCGTATGTTCGAGAGGGTCTTCGCAGCGAGCACACGACCATCGCGACCGGTGACCGAGTTCAAGAGAACCTGCCAATCGTTGAGAGTAATCTCCGAGATGAAGCGGTTGCCCATGGTCGGCAGGATATACAGTCGACCGTCACTCTCTCTGTTCTGGTAATTAGTGGCCGAGACGCGGTGCCGGACATCCTCGAGATATTCAGGCCAGACCTCGCTGACCTTCCGATCAGTGACCGGGAACAGACCGTTCTCAAAGTCGCGGATCTGCTGAAGGACCTCCTGCTTCCCACGGATGCCCGGTCGGTCGGAGTAGAACCTCCGACGGATCCCATCACGCTGAAGGCGAGCCTCCCAGCGCTTCGCTGTCCTGTTCCAAGTAACGACAGCCATGGTCAGTCCCTGCCTTTCAGTTTATCCAGGTAAGCGATGAACCGACGGACACGGTCCTCGTTCTCAGGTGAGGCGGAGATGTAGTCCACTATCTTCTCGAAATCGGTCGGCTCTGGCTTCTTCTTTTCCTCGAACCATTCGACACCGGCACGAGTGGCATCGTCTACCGTCAGGCCGAGAGCTTCCAGAACTGAGCGGATCGTGTCGAACCTATGGAACTTATCGTTCTCCAGTCCGGACAGGGTGGACTTCGAGAAGCCGGTCTTCTTCGCAAGCTCGGTCAAGGTGTAACCCTGACGAAGTCGTTCCATTTTGATAAAGTCGCATATTTTCATTTTTTTAGTCCTCCGTTTCTTACTTCTAATATATGGGGAAGTTCGGAAAATTTCAACAATTTTCATTTTAATGTTGACAAGTGCGGTATAGTTTGGTAAATTCCACTCGTAGGCAACTGGAAAACACCGAACGATACAGGAAGGAGGTGGAAAAAGTGAAACTAAACACAGACGCGATCCTGGTGAGAATGTCAGAGCTCCAGATCAACCGCAGACAGCTGGCTGAGAGGGCCGGTCTCAATTACGGCGTTTTGTGTGAGTCCCTCAACAAGGGAGAAGCATCGACGATAAACATCGGCAAAATGGCTCAGGGATTGAACACGGCAGTCGACAGCATCGTCATCAAGTCTCTGGAGGTGAACACATGAAGAGCGTCACATTTGACTCATACCCACGGCTTCGCCAGGAGTATGAGAACGCGATCGAGATGGCCGAGGTCATTTTCAAGAGTCCGGCATACATCTATCAGAGGATGAACGGTCGCAGAACATTCACACACCGCGAGAAGGTCGCACTACTCGCACACATCGGCAGAGGGCCCGAAGAGATCCCTCAATTCTTCCCGGAGGTATAAACACAATGTTCACAGGTTACATGATCGGCTTCAGCATCGGAGTCATGGGCATGGTCATCGTCACGATGATTCACTACAAGCACGAGCAGGAGCTCAGAGAAGAGATCCGCAAGCTCAGGATGAGGAAGGTCCGCACGGTACCCACGCCGATCCTTCACTGCACGACCGTCAGGAAGGTCAAGGGCGTGATGGTAGCTGAGAACCCCGAGGAAGGCTCTGAGTTATGGATGGACTTCTAATCATCATCGAAGCGGTCAAGAAGCATCTGGCCAAGCTCAAAGAAGAACGGCCACGGCATTACACCGTGGAAGAGTACAGAGCCCCGGTTCTGGGGACACAGTTAAAAAGTCACAGGAGGAAACACAATTATGATTAAGATCGAGAGCCTCGAACTGGAGAACGTCAAGCGAGTTCACCACGTCAGACTCGAACCGAACGCAAACGGCCTCACGGTAATCGGAGGCAAGAACGCCCAGGGCAAGACTTCCATCCTCGACGCGATCGCGTGGGGACTCGGCGGTGATAAGTTCAGACCGGACGGCGCGAACAACGACGAGGCTAAGACACCCGCGAAGATCAGCATCGAGCTCAGCAACGGACTCGTGGTCGAGAGGAAGGGATCCAAGGGCGCGCTCTATGTCACGGATCCATCTGGTAAGAGAGCAGGACAGACCCTTCTGGATGCACTCATCGAGAAGCTCGCACTCAACCTGCCGAAGTTCCTCGAGATGAACGACAAGGAAAAGGCGAACCAGCTCCTGAAGATCATCGGCGTCGAGGAAGAACTCAGCAAGCTCGAAGCGGAAGAGCAGAAGCTCTACAACGAGAGACTGCTCCAGGGAAGGATCGCAGAACAGAAGAAGGGAGCCTTCGACGATCTGGGAGCCTACATCGAGGACGTCCCGGAGGAACCGATCAGCGCAGCCGAGATGGTCAAGCAGCAGCAGGAGATCCTCGCAAGGAACGGACAGAGGATGCAGTGGAAGAGAGACCACGATCAGCTGATGGATGACATCATGAGGGTCGAGCATCTCATCGAAGAGAACAAGAAGAGGCTGCACGATCTTCAGGAGAAGCTGAAGGTGGTCGAGAAAAGTCCGAACGAGCTCAAGATGGAATCCACGGCTGAGATCGAAGCATCACTTCAGAACATCGAAGAGATCAACAGGTCGGTCGAGTTCAACAAGAGGAAGAAGCAGGCCGAAAAAGAGATGGCTGAGAGTCGTGAGACTTATGAGGCATTAAACGCTCAGGTCGAAGAGGTCAGAGCCGAGAAGAAGAAGCTCCTCGACGGTGCAGACCTTCCGCTCCCCGAGCTATCCATCGAGAACGGCGCTCTGACATACCGAGGTCACGTCTGGAAGGACATGAGCTCCAGCGAACAGCTCAGAGTCGCCACGGCTATCGTCAGGAAGCTCAAGCCGGACTGCGGCTTCGTATTGATGGACAAGCTGGAGCAGTTCGACATCGACAGCCTCAACGAGTTCGGAGCATGGCTCGAAGGTCAGGGACTCCAAGTCATCGCCACGAGAGTCAGCACCGGAGATGAGTGTCAGATCATCATCGAGGACGGTTACGCAGTCACAACACGGCCCACACAGCCCGAGAGTGTCCCTAAATGGACGCCGGGCACATTCTAAGGGAGATTAGTCACATGAACGAAAAATCGAAAAATATCGCAATCGTGAGCCTCGAAGAGTGGGGACAGTTCATCGATCAGCTTCTGGAGGAACAGACCGACATGATGGCCAACATTGCGATCTCGGTCAACGATCCCAAGGTGGCCAACATACTCACCGACACGGCGGCTCTGGTGTTTGGTAAGACAGCAGGCGCGATCAGCAAGAAACTGTTCCCGGATGCGGAACTAACAAAGAACGAGAAGGGAGAACTCAAATGGAAATAACACGAGGAGTTCAGAGAGGCGCCCAGAGGGTCTGCATATACGGCCCCGAGGGCATAGGCAAGACCACACTGGCGGCACAGTTCCCCGAGCCGTTATTTATCGACACGGAAGGATCAACGCGCCACATAGATGTGGCCAGACTGCCGGATCCGACATCGGCGGCAATGGTACAGGAAGAGCTGGACTGGATCATCAACCAGAGACCGGCACCATGTCAGACCGTGGTCATCGACACAGCGGACTGGCTTGAGAAGCTCATCAAGCAGCAGGTCATGGACACACTTCAGATCAAGTCCATGGAGCAGATGAGTTATGGCAAGGCGTACGTGTATGTTTGGGAAGGCTTCGGCAGGATCCTGGCACAGTGCGACCGGATCATCAAGAACGGCATCAACGTGGTCTTCACGGCTCACGCAGCGCTCAGGAAGTTCGAGCAGCCGGATGAGCTCGGAGCATACGACCGCTGGGAGCTGAAGCTTCAAAACTCAGCCAAGAGCAACATCTGTGCGATGCTCAAAGAGTGGGCGGACCTGATCCTGTTCTGCAACTACGAGATCCACACCTACAAGACAGACGACGACAAGGTCAAGGCTTCAGGTGGCCAGCGCGTGATGTACACGAGTCATCACCCGAGCTGGGATGCAAAAAATCGACACGGACTCCCGGAGAAGGTCCCGATGAGCTTCAGCTCTATCGCGTCAATCTTCCCGGCAGTGATCGAACCGGCCAAGGTAGAACAGCCGAACATCGGCCCGACGGTACCGATCGAACCGGTCAAGGTTCAGGAAGCTCCGAAGGTTCTGGAAGACATCGAACTGCCGTTCGAGATCGAGGACGAACCGGCTGAGGACTTCACAGGAATCCCACAGGCACTGGTCGACCTCATCAAGGCGTCAGGCTTCACGATCGCACAGGTTGAACAGGCGGTGGTTCGTAAGGGCTACATGCCCGAAGGGATGCCGCTCAGGGATTACCCGAAGGACTTCGTCGAGGGCTGCCTGATCGGAGCATGGGACGCAGTCAAAGCAACAATAATTTAATAAATCGGAGGATATACACATGGACAACATGAACATCAACAACAACGACGGCTATGAGCTGGACTGGGACTCAGAGGTTGAGGCCAGCGAGTTCACACTTCTCCCGGCAGGGGTCTATCCCTTCCGCGTAATCAATTACGAGAGAGCAAGGCACAACGCCTCGGCAAATCTCCCGGCATGCGCTCAGGCGATCGTTCACATCGAGGTGGACGGCGGTCAGGCAGGCAAGAGGAAGATCGACCACAATCTGTTCCTGCACAGCAAGACACAGGGCTTCCTGAATGAGTTCTTCAAGGCTATCGGATGCCAGGACGTGAACGGCAAGATCAAGATGGACTGGAATCGAGTCGCAGGAGCAACAGGTCGCTGTGAGATCTACATCGACAAATACACAGGCAGAAACGGCGACCAGAGAGAGTCGAACAAAATCAAGAAGTTCATCCTGCCGGCTCAGGGAGTAGCAGGCACGGCACCGACAGCTCCACAGCAGACATGGGCACAGCCTGCACCTCAGGCACCTCAGGCACCTCAGGGATGGGCACCGGGAGCGTTCTAAGATGAAGCTGAGACCCTACCAAGAGACAGCGGTCGAGAAGGTCCACGGTGAGTGGGACGCAGGGCATCGCAAGACGCTCCTGGTCCTTCCGACCGGGACCGGTAAGACCATTACATTCGCCAAGGTGGCAGAGGATCAGGTCAGAGCTCAGGAGCGAGTTCTGATCCTCGCACACCGGGGCGAGCTTCTCGACCAGGCTGCAGAAAAAGTAAAGACCGCCACAGGTCTGAACTGCTCAGTCGAGAAGGCTGAACAGACCTGCCTCGGCAGATGGGAGAGGGTCACTGTCGGCTCGGTTCAGTCTCTGATGAGACCGAACAGACTCGAGAAGTTCCCGACCGACTACTTCGGGACGATCATCGTGGATGAGGCTCACCACATACTGTCGGAGGGGTATCTCCGAGTGATGGACCACTTCAAGGACAGCAAGGTCCTCGGAGTAACCGCCACACCCGACAGGGGTGACATGAGAAACCTCGGGCAGTTCTTCGAGACACTGGCGTTCGAGTACAAGCTGCCGCAGGCGATTCGGGACGGTTATCTCTGCCCGATCAAGGCACGGACGATCCCACTCAAGATCGACCTCAGCAAGGTCAAGATCCAGAGCGGTGACTTCTCGGCCGGTGACCTCGGCTCGGCACTGGATCCCTATCTGGAGCAGATCGCCACCGAGATGGAGAACTACTGCCACGACAGAAAGACGGTGGTCTTCCTTCCGCTAATCGCCACGAGTCAGAAGTTCAGGGACATCCTAAACGCTCACGGCTTCAAGGCAGCAGAGGTCAACGGTGAGAGTCAAGACCGAGCCGAGATCCTCAAGGACTTCGCCGAGAACCGCTACAACGTTCTCTGCAACTCGATGCTCCTCACGGAGGGCTGGGACTGCCCGGACGTGGACTGCATCATCGTGCTCAGGCCGACCAAGGTGAGAAGTCTCTACTGTCAGATGGTCGGAAGAGGCACGAGGATCAGCCCGAACAAGGACCATCTACTCCTGCTCGACTTCCTATGGCATACGGAACGCCACGAGCTCTGTCATCCTGCCTATCTCATCGCAGAGAACGAAGAGGTGGCCAAGAGGATGACCAAGGACATCGATGAGAGCGGAGAGGCGGTCAACATAGAAGAAGCCGAGGCACTGGCTCAGACGGAAGTCGTTCAGGACAGAGAAACAGCACTCGCGGAACAACTCGCAGCCTTGAGGAAGAAGAAGGCGCGGCTGGTGGATCCGCTCCAGTTCCAGATGAGCATCCTCGATGAGGACCTCATCAACTACATCCCGACCTTCGCGCACGAGATGGCACCGCCGACAGCAAAGCAGCTGTCATACATCGAGAAGATGGGGATCCTGCCGGACAAGGTACAGAACGCAGGACACGCCAACAAGATCATCAGCAAGCTGATGGCACGAGCGGACGCAGGTCTCGCGACACCCAAGCAGATCCGACAGCTGGAGTTCAGAGGCTTCCAGCATGTCGGTCAGTGGACAAAAGACCAAGCCACCGCGATGATCGCAAGGATTGCCAAGAACCACTGGCAGACCCCTTTCGACGTCAATCCGTCAACATATGAACCGAGGTAACACATGGACAAGAACGAACTATTAGAAGCGCTCGAAGCGGTCGACCCTTCCCTTCTGGACTACTCAGACTGGTGTCAGGTGGGCATGGCCCTCAAGCACGAAGGGCTCACGGCTCACGACTGGGAGAGCTGGTCAGCAAGAGACGTCGGCCGCTATCATCCCGGCGAGTGCTACAAGAAGTGGGACAGCTTCCAGGAAGCAACAGGCTCAATCGTGACAGCCGGCACCATCTTCAAGATGGCACACGATCAAGGATGGCAACACGAGCGAGACGAAGGTCACGAGCTCGCCTGGGACGATGAGGTCGCCGAGAAGGACGACCACAAAATCATCGACACCCGATGGATCGAGAACAAAGAGTTGAAGGATCCCGGCGAGTCGTGGGATCCGATCGCCGACCTCATCAAGTACATCGAGACCCTGTTCCAGATGGATGAATATGTGGGCACGGTGACCGCAGTCTATCAGAACGCGGAGACCGGGAAGTTCTTCCCGACTCAGGGCGACTACTCCCAGACCGCTGGTCAGATCCTGAAGAAGCTCAAGAAGACACGAGACCCGGGCTCAGCGATCGGAGACGTCAACGAGGCAGCCGGTGCCTGGATCCGCTTTAATCCGCTGGACGGCCAAGGCTGCAAAAACGCCAACGTGACCGACTTCCGTTATGCTCTGGTCGAGTCCGACACGATGGACATCGAGAGACAGAACGCCATCATCCGAGAGCTGGAGCTCCCGGTGGCCTGTCTGGTCCACTCAGGCAAGAAGAGCATCCACGCGATCGTGCACATCGATGCCGGATCCTACGAAGAATACAGGCAGCGCGTCGACTTCCTTTACAGTATCTGCAAAAAGAACGGTCTACAGATCGACACGCAGAACCGCAACCCTTCCAGACTGTCAAGGATGCCCGGAGTCATGAGGAACGGTCACAAGCAATATCTCATAGACACCAATATCGGCAAGAAGGACTGGCAGGAGTGGCGCGAGTGGATCGATGCGGTCAACGATGATCTGCCGGATGCGGAATCGCTCGAGACATTCTGGGACGATCTGCCGCCTCTGGCGGATCCTCTCATCGACGGAGTTCTCAGGCAGGGCCACAAGCTCCTGCTCGCGGGTCCCTCTAAAGCGGGGAAGTCGTTCGCGCTGATTGAACTCTGCATCGCGATCGCAGAGGGTAAGCAATGGCTCGGCTGGCAGTGTGCTCAGGGTCGAGTGCTCTATGTCAATCTCGAGCTCGACAGGGCGTCCTGCCTTCACAGGTTCAAGGATGTCTATCAGTCGCTCGGATGGAGACCCTCACACGTTCAGAATATCGACATCTGGAACCTGAGAGGTTCATCTATCCCGATGGACAAGCTGGCGCCCAAGCTCATCAGACGCGCCAACAAGAAGAACTACATCGCGGTTATCATCGACCCGATCTACAAGGTAATAACCGGAGATGAAAATTCAGCCGATCAAATGGCGCACTTCTGCAACCAGTTCGACAAGGTCTGCAGCTCTCTCGGATGTGCGGTCATATATTGCCACCATCACAGCAAGGGCGCACAAGGCGACAAGAGAGCCATCGACCGAGCATCAGGCTCGGGAGTCTTCGCAAGAGATCCGGACGCGCTTCTCGACATGGTCGAGTTGGAAGTCACCGAGGTGGTCGCTTCCAGATGGAAGCTTCAGGTCGAAGGTCAGGAAGTGGTCAAGTATCTCGACAAACACCTGCCGACATGGCGTGAGGACTATCACTTCACCAATACGACAGACGGCGCGCAGCTTCGAACCTTCGCCACGGAGATCCTCAGCTCCAGCGAGAAGGATGAGCTCTGGAAGACATTCGAACCGGCATGGCAGCGAGCACAGACTCAGACACCGTGGAGGATCGAGGGAACCCTCCGAGAGTTCCAAGGGTTCAAGCCGAAAAATCTCTGGTTCGATTATCCAATCCACATCCCCGACATCGGAGACACACTCCAGAAGGCTGAGGCCGAGGGCACTAAGACCTGGCAGAGGAAGCAGGAAGAGCAGAAGAAGAAAAAGGCCGACGAGAAGTTGGACAACCTCGAGATCGCGATCACCTCGATGGAGTCTCTGAAGGAAGCCCAGGGAGCTCCGTCGGAGGTGACCGTCAAAGAACTGGCCGAGTGGATGAGTCCCACAAGCGAGAAGACGATCAAGAACTGGATCAAGAAACATCCCCTATTTGAACTCGTAAACCAGAAGGACGAAAAGGGCCATCAGCTCCCCTCAATAGTACGGCGAAAAGTGTCCCAATAATGTCCGCTGGAAACGGGTGGAAAAAATCCATATATCTAAAGATATATGTATCGGAAGGAAGGGGGAGGGGATGTGTGCTCACCCCATGATGAGGCGTATAGCTTTCGCCTCCTCATCAGGGGGTCGCACTCCTCATCCCTAACGCGAGAAAGAAAAACGGAACGACAGGAGGATCCCGATGGACAAGATTGAATTTTATATGATCATGAACCCACCGACTGCCACGGCTCAGCAGAAGCAGTTCAACAGACAGACAGGTCAGGTCTACATGAAGACCGAGGCCGTGGCAGCACGTAAGACTCTGATGGCACATCTGGCAGAGCACAGACCCGAAGAACCCTTCAAGGGCCCGGTCAAGGTCGAGATCGGCTGGTGCTATCAAAACCCCAACAAGAAGAACGGAGAGTGGCACGAGAGCAAGCCGGACCTCGACAACCTCGAGAAAGACCTGCTGGACTGCATGACCAAGCTCAGGTTCTACGAGGACGACAAGCACATCGTCTACAAGACCAGCTGGAAGAGATGGGTGACCGACATCCCGGGGATATTCATCAAGATCCAGGAAGCAGAGGAGGTGACAGCATGAGGAACACGATGAAGGTCTACGTGGCCGGGAAGATCACAGGCAACCCGAACTATCAGGAAGACTTTGCAGCCGGATCCATCGCAGCGCTGGACAAGCTGCACCTCACATATGGGCATCAACTGCCGATCACTATGATGATCCCCAGCAGAGAACCGGAAGGGCTCAGCCGTGAGCACTATATGAGGATAGCCTTCGACAGGGTCTGCGAGGCTGATGTGGTCGCCTTTCTTCCGAACTATCAGGACAGCGATGGCGCACTACTCGAGGAAGGCTTCGCCAATTATATCGGCAAGGCCACGATGTATCTCACAGAGGAAGAAGTGGAAGCAGTAAGAAGGGAGACACAAGCATGAGCGACACGATCAAGATCAAGTACAAGAAACCACAGATCATTCAGGTCAACGACAGGGTCAAGCTTTACCCCTGCGATGGTCTCGCCTGTAAAAGAGCATGCGCCAAGACCATGACGGTCTCAGAGTGGGAGCAGTACGAGTGCCACCACACAACAGATCCGGAACACGCAGCGAGTCGCTTCGATGCACCGCACAACATTCAGGTAGCCGAGGCACTCGGACTCAGGGAGGCGAAAGATGCAGAACGTTGACGAAAAAAGATGGTGGTCACTCGTGGAGGATGCCAAGAAGAAGACAGGATCCAAGACTTTGCCGGAACTCGCGATAAAGCTCGGCTATGCTCCCAGCTACTTCCAGCAGCTCAAGGTCAGAGGCAACGATCCCAAGACCGACATGATCCGGACGCTCTGTCTCAAGACCAACACTTCAGCCGACTGGCTTCTGGGACTCACTAACATCAGAGAGAGAAGGTGGGGATGGTGACAGACAGACAGAAGTGGGCGGATGAATGGCTCAACCGGAATTACATCGAGTGGAAGGAAGTCGAAGCGCTCAAGCTCAGGCTGGAGCTGTCCGAGTCGATGCTCAGCAACGGAGTCAGCCGACTTTCACGGCCGGAAGTCCAGCAGGATCACGTGGGCAACACACAGGAGATCAAGCAGGTCGAGAGTTCCTACCTCAGAGAAGTGGTCGAGAACAGGATGAGGTCACTCGATACCGGAGACGCTCAGACTATCGAGGTGATCGGAAGGATCCCGGACGCAGAGCTCAGAATGATCCTGCTCCGTCGGTATATCTACCGATGGAGCTGGCGACAGGTAGCTCATGAGCTGGCCTATGATCGCAAGACTGTTTACATCAAGAAGAACAAAGCACTCGACATGGTCGCGACCTATTTGTCGGCCAAGATGTAAAACATTCCCCACAATTCCCCATTTATTTATGTTATTTTGAGATCAGTGAATCCATCCTGTGATCCACGGTTCGAGCAAGGTCACTGCTATAATTTAGCGGCGGCCTTGTTTCATTCCGGGAGCACTCGACAACAAAACTGCTGAACCGAAAACCCCAAGTTCATAATATCTCCGATCGAAAATGAATTTTTACAAAACACATCGCTGGGAGGCATTGCGGTCCTCCATATTACGACGCGACTCGTACAGGTGCAGGAACTGCGCACGGTACGGAAGATTTAGGACAGGCAACGTCGTTCATCACATCCTCCCACGTGAATACTTCCCGGAGCTGCAGGTCACAGGATGGAACCTCATCACTCTCTGCCAGGACTGTCACAACAAGATGCA
>Ga0326512_10002663_pt1 | contig 13179 bp, 26 predicted proteins | sample 1_2617_0518_D_FD_203652 | JGI IMG/M metagenome (GOLD analysis project Ga0326512, IMG submission 203652) | Bovine rumen microbial communities from UC Davis, California, United States - 1_2617_0518 | ecosystem: Host-associated > Mammals > Digestive system > Stomach > Rumen | place: USA... | reverse complement strand
GCTGCCGGCCCGTAGGTGGTGGATCGCTTCGGCTCGACGCGGATCCGCGGCTGTTGGCTGCCGGTCATATGGCGTATTTCTTCCGGACCAGGTCCAGAACGGTCACTTCCTCGGGCTTGGCCTCCTCGGCCATCTCGCCGGCGCGGACCGTCTCATAGTATGTGCCCTTGATCCGGTGCAGTCCCTTCGGTGTCAGACCGAGGGATTCGCGGCTGCGCTCGATCTCTGACCGCAGGTTCTGGATGACCGGGTAGATCTTCGATTTGAAAGACGGGCGCTTCAGGCCGGCCTCTTTGGCCTCCTCGCTCCACTCCTTCTGCGCCCTGGTCAGCTCGCGCTCGAGCCTGGCGAGATTCTTGATCGCCGGGTCGAATGCCGGATCGTAGATCTCGAGCGCCTGCAGCTGCTTGATGTATGTATCCTCTCGGCTCATATGGGTTTCCCTCTTTTGTCGCCGATCCGCCGCTTGGCCTTGTAGACGCCGGCGGTGGCGAAGCCGTCCAGGAGAGAATCGCGCTCTTTGGCCTTGCGCTCGATCGCTTTGACGTCCTCCCATGCCTGGAGCTTCGGGCAGCCCTTCCGGCAGCCTGGGTAAGCGCGATCAGGACAGTCCTTGCATGGATGCAGCATAGTATCACTCCTGCGAATTGTGGCCGCGATCAGGTCCGCGGCATCGCGCCCGCGGCCCGCGCGTTCTTCTTTCCGCGCCCGCGGATCCGGCTCTGCCGGAAAATTTCCCCTCGGGGGGATTTCGGCGCGGGGGTGCTGGCGGTCGCCGCGGGGGTGGGGCCGGGGGCCTCCCCCTCCCGTCTCGGCGCCGATCGGCTCACCAGTCGCCGTCGAGGATGATGATCGGCCGCGTTCGGATCCGGCCGTCGCTCTTGGCCGCGTTGCAGCAATAATGAGCTGCCTGCAGGTTGTCGACGTCCTGCGCGGCCGCCTGGGGAGAAGGATAACCAAACTCCCGCCAGCGTGAGATCGGTTTGATCTCGTCGATCACGAAGCTCAGAGGATGCTGCGCGTCAGATGGCTCGTCGTAGTGGATGGGACCCAGCCGTCCGCGGCAGATCCCGCAGGGTGCACCGCACGCCCGGAACCGAGCACGGTGCCGGCGCCGGAGCGCCCCGTTGCTGTACCGTGGGTTACTCATACGCAAAGAAAAAGCCTGAGCCTGGATGCGTCCGCGTTTGCGGATTCTTCCAGGCTCAGGCTCAAAGGCTCAGGCTCGTCGGATGTTGATCTTGTATTCTCGGCGGCAGTGTTTGCAGTACACGGGAAGCGCCCTGGCTTCCGTCTCCTGGGTCACCCTCAGGAGCTTCTGTTTGCCGCATCGTGGGCAGCTCAGGAAGCCGTCCACTATCGGGAAAATTATACCATTTTCGTCCACTGCCGTCAACATTATTTCGCCTCCGTGTCCTAAGAATAATATAGATTTCAAGTCAGAAAGAAATTATAAAGAAAGCCCGCGACGCCTGGTTTTTCTTCGTTTTGTCTTCGGTGCTTTCCGGTCTGTCCTGCTGCCGCTGAAGCGATACTTCAGGACATGGTAGAAGGCGAACTCTGTCGGCTTCTTTTTATCCAGCAGCACCTCGCTGCCTTCCGGAGCTGCAAGCTCGTAGTCGTCCTCCACGGTGACCGTGTCCACCTCCGGCTTCCTGGCGTTGCGTGTGCAGCTCCAGCCGTGCAGGCCGGGCCGAGACTCGTACTCCTGGCATTCCCGCAGTTCCTTGGTCATGTACCTGGCCACCATGCGAAAGTAGTTGCCCGGCTCATCAGCGTCCGGATCGTACCAAGGCGGCAGCTTCTCACCCGGCTCAGGGATGCCCAGCTTGCGGATTTCAATGTCGCTGCCGTAGATCCAGCAGTCGCGGATCATGCCGAAGTCGCGGCCCGTGCTGTCCACAACTACGTGCTGGTGCCAGCGGCCGGACTCACTGGTAAGGATCTCAGGCGCCCAAAACACCACTGGCTCCGGCAGGCCCGCAGCCTTCCGGGCGTCCCGCAGCTTCTTCAGGAAATACTTGAAGCGCAATTGTGCCTCTTTCCGGCTGTCTGGCATGTGGGCATCGTCATGTGTCAGCGTCACCCATAGGCCGCTGCCAGGCTTCGGGAAGTTCACAGCCAGGCGCAGCTCCAGCTTCTGGTAGCTGTAGATCTGATTCATCCGGCGCTGTGCTTCCGAGCTGGCCTTTTCCTTTGCCGCCCGCTGTGCCGGGGTATCGTACCGGCTGCGCCGGTTATAAAGCGCCGCGACCTGGATGCCGCCGGCGTCGATTCGTTTCAGCAAAAGAGCCAAAGCTAAAACTCCTTTCAGAATTTTCGGCTCTGGCTCTGTGGCTCGGGCTCTGATAGAATGTTAAGATCGTTTTCGCTTCTTCTCTGTCTGCGCGTAGTAATAATAGATGCTTGCCCGGAAATTGCACTGAGGGCATCGGATCATCTCCACGTCGCAGTCATTCATGTCGGGCGGGATGTACGCGGTGTCCCGATTGATCAGGAACTGTTCTCCGCAGCGGATACACTTCACGCTGGTGTTTTCTTCCACGATCCGCCGGACGTTCTCCCCACAGTACACCTCGGTCCGCCTGATCGGGAACTTCACGATTTTATGCCTGCCCACTCTCACGGGGCCTCACCTCTTCTTGTTATAGATCGGCGGGAGCTTCCCTCTGCCGCCTCTTCGCTTGGCCGGTCTGCCTTCGGAATCAACGAGCCGGCACCGGCTCGGATGATTCAGACAGGGATGGGCGCAGTCCTTCAGGAGATAGCAGTCTACGCAGCAGTAACGGTCGCCGCGCTCGTCGCAGTAAAAATGTTTGCAGAATCTCGCCATCTACTTTGTCTCCTTCTTCTCCAGCCGCTTCAGCCTCTCATTCATGCGCCTGCTGCCGGACAGGTCCGGGAAGTAATCGTCACATTTCAGCCTGTGTGCTCCCGGCGCTTTGCGCACCTTGCAGCCTTTCCGCCACGCGCAGCTGTCACAGTTCATACTGGCCGGTCCTCCTGAAGCTGTCCGAAAACGGGCAGGTGGCCCAGTGCGGGATATGAGCCTTTCCGTCCGGATCGCACTGAAAGTCGAACGTGCACTGAATGACCTTGCCCTCGTCATTGATGACGGTGTCCTCAAAGTCCGGAGTGGATCCCGCATGGTATTCGACCAGCTCCGCATCGCAGGGCATGTACCGGTTCGCCGGCGTGCGGATCCAGATGATCGGCGCTCCGCATTTCTTACAGTTTGCCATGGTTACACCTCTTGTGGTAATAGCAGTATCGGCCGCCCGGGTCATACAGGACCTCGAGATCCGGATACCTCGCCGCGAAGATCTCCCGCGTCAGGTCGTCCTGGATGTGCACTTCATACGGATTCCCGTCGTAATCGTCCTGCGGCCACAGGAACGGGACGCCCACGATCAGATCGCGGCAGGAAGGCGCCGCCTCTTTCAGGACCTGCTGCGCATCCTCTACGGGGAGGTGCTCGATCACATCCCCGAAGATGATCAGGTCATAGGCCTCGAGGAAGAGGAAGTCGCGGATGTCCTGATAGAACACTTTCCGATACATGGGGAGGATCTTCTCGCAGTGCGGCTCCCAGGCCTCGACGGCGTCCATGTTTCTGTACTCGGGAAGCAGCTGCCGCCACTTCCCGTCACAGGCGCCCACGTCGAGGATCCGCGCATCTTTCCGGAAGTACTGCCGGATCCAGCTGGTGATATAATCTTTCCCTACGTCAAGACTGGGCATCACTCGCCCTCCGCTGCCTCTTCTTCGTCTTCTTCGGCAAGATCTTCATGTTCTCCGCCTTCATAAACCAAAAGAGACAAACTGTCATAATCAGTTGAGCTTTCGGAAAAGGCACCTCCAAGAACTCCGCTTTTTGAAGTGTTCTTTCCTTTTTCAAGCCGTATCTCTTTCCCGGAGTCCATTGCTTTGAATGCAATAGTGATAAATATTTCTTTGATTAGTTCTTCGTTCATTTCATTTCCTTCTCTTCAGGGTCTGCCTGGATGATAGTCGGAGCTTCTTTTATCATTTTTTGGAGCTTGTAATGAGCTGTTTTTCCAATCATCCCGTAATTTCTGGCAATATCAATCTGCTTCTGAAGCGCGTCCAGATCGCCAAGCCTCCCATGCGGTTCGGGGACTTCGATGATAGGGCAGTCTTTCGGTCTGTTCTTAAATCTAAACTGCTTTCTTTTTGTAAGCGAACAAAAGTCCCCAACGCCTCCCGCACATTTGTGAAAATCGCAGGTCAGGCAAGTAAAAGGCATCTTCATGCCCTTGATTAAGTCGCTCATACAAGCCCAGCCTCTCTAAGCCACTCGGTCAGTTCTTCGTACTCAGCGCAAGTCAGCTTCATGGACGCTTCCAAAAGCATGGCTTCTATCTCATGCTTGTACTCTTCAAGGCTCATGCTCACCCCTCCTTCGGCGGTTCTGGCCTCATGTCAGCCCCGCAGTTGGGGCAGAAGTTGAAACTTTCCGATTCTGTACAGTCCCATTCACAGCAACCGCAAACTGAACAGGTAAACTCTTTCATAATGTCACCCATATCCTCGGCTTCTTTTGTGCCTATCCAATGCCCACGCACCACAGGCCGCACATCGGCGGCGGGGCAATCCTCGACAATCTGCACAGCTTGATTCCAAGTTGGCACTGGCGCAAAATAGCTGTTATTGCTCCGCTTCACATGGTCAGCGAACTTTTGCATGACCACATCGCGTTCGATGCACTCAGCCATCGCCCGCCCTCCTGTTCCAGGCCTCGTGGTCTTCCTTTGGGACCTCCAGGCCGGAGAGAATGCACCCTCCGGCCGGATGGGCCCACAGTCGCATGATCGGTTTGCCTGGCACGCGAATGGCCACATGTTCCTCATACTCTAATATAGCCCCGCAGAAGGGGCAGGGCTTCAGGTCCATCACTGCGCCCTCCTGTTCCAGACTTCCTTCGCCTTATTCGTCGCGCTGACGATCTGCTCATAGGCTTCATCCGGATCCTGACAATCCATGCTCTCGACTATCGATGAGCTTTGCGAGTAACACGTCTTGCATTGAACGAACCAGCAGCGCCCATAAGTGGGGTTATGTTCCAGCACAACCTTGACCTTCTCACTGCCGCAAAATGGGCACGGTTTCAGGTCAGACATCGTCGTCATCCTCCGCTTCCTCTGCTACATCAGGCTTGGCCTCGACTGTCTCGAGAAGTTGTAAAACAGTACAGATCTCATCATAGTGATGATTGACCTCTGCGATGGTATCGCAGTCGGTTGTGAATAATGGAGTTATGTCAAATTCATCATTAACAAACTCGCTCAGCACCCTGAGATGCTCAGCTCTTTCGAGCAAAAGGTATTTTATTCTATGAAGTCTGCTTTCAAGATCCTTGCAGGCTTTCTCCCAATACAGTTCAGAAGATGCGTGGTTTTCGTTTGCTGCGCGCTGGATTGCCCAGGCGCAAAGCATTGGGTGCGATGTCTCGTGGGCTTCGGTCAGTGTTTTATTTTTGGCTTTCCGATAATATGCCAGAACTCTCTTTACTTGCGGGATACTGCACTCTGAAGCATCAGCAACAAGACGGTTCGTGAGGCCTAATTCATGAAGTTTCAGTATACGTTCATATTTAGCGAATAAGTCAATGTATTCCAGCATGGATTAGTCCTCCTCTTCCTCGTCGTCCATCCCGGACCACCATTCCGGATGTGGGGCCTCTTCCGGCAGCGGCCACCATGCGACCACCGTGAAGAGATCCTGCAGAGGCCTCCCGAAGGCGTACCACATGCCGCCCCGCCAGTCGCAGCGCTGTTCGTGAAGCGTCGTGGTGTTCATGTCCACGAGGCAGAGGTATCGGCCTTCCTTCGGCGGTTCCGGGTCCCGGTTCCATGCCGGTTCGGCCGTGTCCGCTGCGGACTCTTTTTCCGGATTTCTGGTCTCCGGGGTCCTGACAATTTCCATGGCCGCGCCGCTGAGCGCGTCATAGAAGTCCGTCCAGGACCGATTGAAGCTGACCCACGACCGTTTGTCGTCCTGTTCCATCAGCTTCTGTACTCGCACCCCGCGGGAATCCCACTGCAGGTCCTCATGGTTGCCGGTCCAGCTGGGGCACCAGCTGAGGGGATGCTTTTTCATGGCGTCGATGTTTGCCAGGCGGAAGTTCTTCGAGAAATCGTGGTCATGGCCCCACATGATGTTGTGGAGGATGGCGTTCAGATTCCGCCGGCAGATGTCCCGGAGGATGTCGTCCTCGATCTGGCTGGATTCGCGGTAAGCTGCCGCGATCTCTTCTGCGCTTCTCGACGGAGCAGGAGCTAACGGTGTTACCGTTTTCGTGTCCGCTGCGGACTCTTTTTCAGGCTCCGGCCGTTTCCGGTTCCCGTCGGCCTCGCAGCCGTCCAGGCAGACGACCACGTCTTCCGTCTTCATGTCGCATAGGTTGTCGACCCCAACCCGGACCGATGCCAGCCGCTGGATCTCCGGATCACGCCGCGCGATCTCGTAGGCGCTGGTCTCCTGAAGGGTCCCGTCCTGCCACGCCTTCCGCAGCCGCGTCTCCTTCAGGTTTTTATCGATCACGTCAAGCCTGGCGATCCGCGAGGCGCTGACCTTGGCCGCGTCCGCCACCAGATCGCGCATTCTTCCCGGCAGTTTGTATCCGAGGTCCTTCAGCGCCGTGAGCAGCTCGCGGATCCGCCGGACCTGCATGGCCGTGTCCGCGGAGGACAGCACCCGCGTGTCCGCGTTGGCCGCCAGCACCTTCAGCTCCTCGTAGAGCCTCACGCCGGCCTCCAGCTTTTCGAGGCTCTCGATTCCCGGCAGATTCACCGGCCCCTCGTGCAGGATGCAGTCCACCTTGTGGTGCATGCCCTCGGGGAAGAATCCCTCATCGGCCAGCTGCCGCAGGGCAGCCCGCCGGCGGTGTCCGCTGATAAGCATGTACCGTCCGGAGTCTGTCTTTTTGACGATCAGGGGCTCCATGAGCCCGAACATCCGGATATTGTCCGCGAGCTCCGGGATCCCGTCCATGCTGTAGAAGTTTGTCGGATTCGGATCGATCAGGTGCAGCTCGATCTCGGTGATCATCGTCCGGATCGGTCCCTTCGGCTTCAGATCGCCGAACGCGGCAGTGATGTCAAACGGCATACCGTTCATCCTCCTCTCCGATCAGATCCCGCACAAAGATCTTGTAATCCCGGCACGCCCCGCACTTCGGCGAGGAATAAACCAGCGCTTCCTGCTGGAAGGTCGAGCTGTCCACCGGCCGGCTGTACCGGATCTGGTGGAAGCACCGGATCCCCAGCGCCTCGAGGACCTCCTGCAGCTGGTAAAGAGCTTTCCGATGGGCGTCAGATCCCACCACGAACATCGTTGGCAGGACGCCGGCGATCTCCAGATCCGGATTGACCTTCCGCATGTTCCGCACCTGGGACACGATCCGCGAGAGGCCGGAGATCCCGAAGGCATCCAGCTTTACCGGGATGACGACCTCGTCAGCTGCCGCCAGCGCGGCCATGGCCGATGCGCTGAAGGCCGGAGGGCAGTCGATGAGGACATTGTCGAAGAGATCGTCCTTGGCGTACTTGTCCAGGAGGTCCCGGATCGCCATCGGGTTTGCGATCCCCGATCTGGCAGCGCTGACGTCCAGCGCCATGAGATCATCGTCGCCATGGATGAGGAGGACGTCCCGCATCTTCGTCGGGACGGGTCCGGCCGCGTCGCCGCGCAGCAGGGAAGAGGTCCCCTTCGCCATGGGCAGGCCGTTCGGGTTCGCCGCTGTGAACTCGCTCAGGTTACCCTGGGAGTCCGCATCCACGAGAAGCACCTTGTGCCCGTGGATCTTCGACAGGATCGCCGCGGTATTGATGGCCGTGATGGTCTTGGCGGTCCCGCCTTTCAGATTCATGATTGCTGTCGTTCGCATGTGTTGTTCTCCTTTTCGTTTTGTTTATTTATCTTCAGCCGAATTGCAGCCGGCGAAAGATCAGAATTTGAAGCACTCGTGCGCGATCAGGCCGTGCTTCGTCTCGAACCGGTACCGCGCCAGGCGGTGGTCTCTGTTGACGGATACGCACACACCCGTCACCCGCAGCTCGTCATCGCCGAGCCCGTAGCTCGTCAGCGTGGATCCGCCCTGGGCGTACAGGAAGACGGCGGGGATGAAGGATCGCGTCGATCCGATCTCCGGGGCCTCGCTGGCTTTCGGCAGGTCGTCGTGTTTTATGAAGTCCATTGTGTCTCCTCAGAAGGGAATTTCATCGAGTGAGACCTGAGCCTCGGCGAACTCTCCGGGCGCGAGGTCTTTCGGGATGGGATCCGGCTCTTCCTTCTCCTTTGCCTTCCGCTGCACCTCCTGCTGCTGCCGCACGGTGCGTCCGTCGGAACGGATCGTGTCCATATCGACATAAGGCGAGAAGGTCATGTATTCGGCGTCAAACTTCAGCTTGATGCTCGGTCGCCAGCCGTCCTTGTTTTTCCCGACGTCGAGGATGCGCAGGTTCTCGTCGTCTTCCTCTCCGCCGCGGTTCAGCAGCAGCACGACCTCTGCGTCCTGCTTCAGCTGCCGGCTCTCCCTCAGATCGTCAACTGTGACGCTGCGGTCCTTCCGTCCTTTCTCCGGCGTGATCTGGCTCAGGCCAACGATCGTCACGCCCAGCTCCTGTGCCATGCGGTGCAGGCCCATGGAGATCTTCGTCACTACCTGCCAGCGCTCCTCGCCCGGGCAGTTGATAAGCTGGACGTAGTCGATGAAGATGACCTCCAGCCGGTGCCTGATCGTTTTCGCCCGGATCTTCTCCATCGTGTCATCCTTCCGGAAGAACCGGACCGGGATCTCTGCGCTGCGAATCCCCGCCTCCATGGCCCGCCTCATGTCATCGTCCGAGATTTTTTTGTGCTGAGAGTTCGGCATCGGGATCCCGGCCAGCTGCATCTCAGCCATCAGGCGGTTCTGCAGCGGGGCCTCCGGAGTCTCGAGGCTGAAGAATCCCACCCGTTTCCCGGTCTTGGCGATGTGCACTGCAAACTGCAGCGCCAGCGCCGTCTTGCCGGCGGAGGAATCCGCGCCGATGATGATGAAGGTCCCCGGCGAGATCGCGAGAGATCGGTCCAGGAGATCGATCCCGAATCGGAGATAATCCACCGGCTTCGGATCGTTCATCCGGTCGATGTACGCCGAGATCATCTCGCTCAGCGACATGCCGTCGTCCGTCTCCGTGTCTCCCAGCATCTTCCCCATGTGCTCGTAGCCGGTCATAGCGTCGGCCACGTTCTTCGCGTTCAGGATGGTCATGGCTTCGGTCTGCAGGGCTGCGAGCTTCGCCTCGTCCCGCAGTGTCGCGAGGTAAGCGCCGACATTCGCAGCCGTCGGCGTCATCTCCATGCTGTGCGAGACCAGGTCGTAATATTCATTCCCGGCCCTGGCCACCACCGTCATCGGGTCGATCGGCCTTCCGTCGTTGAACAGATCCCTCGCGGCCTCGAAGACATGGCGCATGGCGGGGTCCCCGAACATGGCAGGGACCGCGCTCTGGAAGACCAGCCCGGACACCTCGTCCGGCGAGATCATCAGCGAGCCGATTACGGTGCGCTGCGCCAGCTGCCAGTTGCTCAGTTCAGCCATATGCGCTTCACCTCCTGGCCTGCCGGCTTCGGAAGGCGGACCTCCTGCTCGTCCTCCCAGCGTCGGTGGCTCAGCCATCTGCAGAGATAGGGAATCGCCCGGCCGTTATCGCGCTGCCACTCCTCGGATGCCATCTGCACCCTGAGCGCCGCACTCATTTTCCTCATGAGCTTGCGGTCTGCCTTCAGCTTATTCCACTCCGTGATCGCTTTCGCCTTGTCCTTCTTCTTGGGGTAGAGCTTCCAGAGCGCCTCGAACGCTTCCTGGTCCCAGATCTCGCCCTCGCCCCCCTTGGGGGGCTTTGGGGGGTTCTGTTCTTCTTTCTTGTTCTCTTCTTTATTATGGACCCCGCAATTTTCTGCGGGGTCACCCCGCAGTTTTTTGCGGGGTACCCCGCAGTTTTCTGCGGGGTTCTCCCTCAGAGGGTTGATGCCGGCGTAGATCCTCCGCCGGCCGTGCCCGCCGTCGCCGTCCGCGATCCGTATGTATCCGCCGGCCTTCAGCGCCCGCAGGTGATCCTGCAGCGTCCTCTCGCTGATCCTGAACAGCTTCATAAAATAGCTGTTCGGCGCGAAGCAGTATCCGCGCTGGTCCGCCAGGGCACTGATCTCAGCGTACAGCAGCTTGGCCGTCGAGGGCAGCTGCGCATCGTACCGGACCTGCGCCGGCAGTACCGCCCAGAAGCCGGGGTTTTCGGCATTTATGTCCATTCAGACCTCCCCGGCTTCCTTGACAGGAATGCCATTCTGTGGTAAAATTCAGATGTTCGCATGGAAGGATCTCCTTTCATGAGCCGTCGGTGTTGCAGCGCCGGCGGTTTTTATTTTTCCTCTGCGTCCGGCAGATGAAAGACGTTTTCCACGCTGATCGGCAGGAAGAGCTCCTCGATGCTGCAGCGCATCGCCTCTGCCAGCAGAGGCAGCCAGTAAGAGCTCGGCCAGCTGCCGCCGCGTTCCCAGTACGCATAGGTCGCGTGCGTGGTGCCGATCATCTTTGCCATTTCGCGGATACTGTAACCCAGGGCGATGCGTCGCTCCTTCAGATAAGTCAGGCCCGGATGAGCTCTGACTTCCTCCGCGGCCATGACTGCGGTGACCTTTGCGCTCATAATCATAATCCGAGACCAGCCCCCTCGCAGAACCGGACGAATCCCTCCCTGGGGATCCGCACGCGGGTGCCCATCACGATCACCGGGAAGCCCAGCATCGAAGGATCTTGCTTTGCCTGCATGTTGATGGTCTGAGAATCGCAGCGCAGCAGGCCGGCGATGTCTTCCGGCACGAGGATGTCCTTCTCGCATCGCCGGATTTCTTCCAGCGTCCGCATCGAGTCGGATTTCTTCTTGCTCATGGTTCCTCCTCCGCATATTTCAGGTCATACACGCATTTCGTCAGTTCGGTCAGCTGGTTCATGCAGCTCTTAAACTGTGCCGCCTCGTCTTCCGTGATCTTCCCGTCGGCAGCCATCCGCATCAGCTTCGGGGTCCACAGGTCCTGCAGATCTTTGAGGACGACCATCAGACGCAGGACTGCCTTCGGCAGATTGACACGCTCATCCAGCTCCGGCAGGATCTCGCTGCCGATCCTGCTCTTCATGCTCATGTACTGATAGGGCAGGATCTTATATCCGGAGATGTCCGCCATCAGCAGGACGGTCTCCTCCGTAGGAAAATTCCGGCCGTACTCATAATTCTGTACGGCATCGACTGAGACACCGAGGGTCTCCGCCCAGCGTTCCTGGGTCAGGCCTGCGGTGTTTCTCGCATTTTTGAAGATGATTCCGAAATTGCGCTCCATGGTGTTATTCCCTCGCGTAGGGTAAAATTGATTTAAGAGGCCCGGTATAGCCTGGAGGGGGCTGCCGCCTGCGGCTTATGAGATCCAATCAGAAAGGAGAAATCCAATGGAACAACGAACAGGAAAAAAGTAATAGGAGGGTAGGCGGAGGATCCTTCACCGGGCCGGATCCTTCAACATGCGTTGACAAGGTGCCGATGGGCGCCGGCGGAGTTGCACCGCCTCGGCTCTCAGACCGACGTCTGATCAGGCGCCCGCTTTCCGGCGCTTTCCGTTCTTCTCCGGTTTGATTCCGGACAGGAGGGGATGAGGCACCGACACGGTTCGGGATTTCCGAACCGCATAAATAAAATAATTCGGAAATCCCGAACTGTCAAGCCGGAAAATGATTAAAGTTCGTGATTTCGGAACTTTGCTACAAAAGAGATTTTCCTTATTGTATAATTTCAACAATATTTCACAGGGGTGGTCTCATGAACAGAATAAAAGACCTCCGGAAGGCAATGGGATGGACGCAAAGCCAGCTCGGGAAGAAAATTAACGCCTCAAAGTCAACAGTAAGCGAGTATGAGTCGGAAAGGCATCAGATGGATCCGGCTTTGATCTGCACCCTCTGTGACATCTTCGGCTGCACGGCCGACTATCTCCTCGGCCGGTCTGATGCCCAGCTGCCCGCTGTCACCTCGGAGCAGGCCGCGATCCTTCGCGCCTATGACAGCCTGCCCATCGAGATCAGGAAGGCCGTCGACGGCCTCCTTGCGCCGTATATGGGCCCTGAAAAGAAAAAAGAGACGGCCTGATCGTCCGTCTCTATCCTTGTACGTAAGTATATACTTACGTATATTTACTTTTAAACGAAATCGTTTATTTGTTCAGCAGGTCCACACCGTTGACCACGTTATACCCCGCCACACCGTTGGCGACCGTCAGATAGGGGAGGTCGTGGTTGTTCGGGTCGCATATGCTTGTCACCACAGTGATCGACTCCTCGCATGTCTCGTCGAACGTGCTCTGCATCTTTGATGTGACATAGATCACGCGGTCGACCGTTGCCTCCCAGACATTGAGAGCATCGCCTCCGGCCTTCGCATCTTCGATGAATGCGCTGTCTGTTTCCGGTGACCAGGTGTTGACGCGGAAGATCCCGCTTTCCTGATCCAGCTCGGCCGTGTAGTTGTCCCCGAAGGCATCGCCGAGAGAGTTGTCGAACATCTTCGCAACGACTGGCGCCATCTTGGACTGAGGCTTCGCTGTCTCAGCCGCTGCCGGCGTCGGCGTCGGATCCGGGAGCTTGTTCATGTCGTACACGTTAATGATCATCACGATGCAGAAAGCGATCACCACGGAGATCCCGATCAGGTAAAGCGTTTTTTTGCTCATACTACCACCTCCGCCGTCATTCTATCCGATCATGTCGTAAAATACAAGAGGGAACTATGAACTGTCCGAATCCGAAATGCAAAAGGACCGCGCCGGAGGGTGCGGTCTTCTGTCCCTGGTGCGGGAAGCGCCTCGATCCGCCCAAGCAGAAAACCAAGTCCAGAGGGAACGGTCTCGGCTCGGTGTACAAGCTGCCGAACGGAAAGTGGCGTGCAGCGAAGACGCTGGGATACACGCTCGATCCGATCCCCGAGGGATCCCCGCCGGGCACCATGCCGCACAAGCGCCGGCAGGTGGTGACGAAGCAATTCGACACCAGGAAGGATGCCATGGCTGCGCTGCCGTTTCTTACCGCTGCCGATCGCAAGCCCCGGCAGGGGACCGCGGTCCAGAGGA
>Ga0326512_10002661_pt1 | contig 13182 bp, 11 predicted proteins | sample 1_2617_0518_D_FD_203652 | JGI IMG/M metagenome (GOLD analysis project Ga0326512, IMG submission 203652) | Bovine rumen microbial communities from UC Davis, California, United States - 1_2617_0518 | ecosystem: Host-associated > Mammals > Digestive system > Stomach > Rumen | place: USA... | reverse complement strand
ACTGTGCCATTAAAAGTAATGCTACCGTCTGCATTTGTTTTTGCAGTTATTCCTCCTTGAGTCTGTTGATTTCCAAACTCATAGGGTAAGGGAATCAGATTCTTCCCTGTCCATCCTACGGTATCTTTGAGTAGGTTCTGCTGTCCTGTAATATCAGATGTTTCCTTTGTGGCTAAAGCATCTATATCGGCTTCTACGCCGATTGACCTGAATTTTGTTTTATCTGACATTTAATCTCCTCCTTTTAAGAATCAAAGTTTATATAATTCCAACTAGAAGATGTAGCGAAACCATCATCTGTTTTTCTAAATGCTATTTGCTGATTATCTCCCATAGGTAATGCTAATTGTTGCACATATAGATCAGAATATTTGAACGTCAATATCAAACTCCAAAAGTTATTAAATGGAGTATTAGCACATTCTTTCGCTACATAAGATAACCCGGAAGCCAAACTGTTACAATCAAATGATGACCCTATATGATGCGTACTATCAAATATAAAAGGAACACCACTATCTCCACCTGTTCTTTCTGCTATCTTCTCACTACTCCATGTACTTTCGTTACTTGTTCGAGTATCATCTACATCAGCATAGGTTATAGTTGTGCTTCCCATCTGAGCTTTGATAACCAATATTCCATTTATAGGGAAATCAGCAGTAAAATCAGGCACTTTGAACGTAGTTGTGCCATCACCACCAAAATAGTTTTTACTTCCAAAAGCATCTTCAAAGTAATTAGCTAATGCCGGATATTCAGCTATGTTAAGTGTAGTTCCTTTACAGATAAAATAATCATCTGTAGGATATTTGATTGTAGATGATGGTATCAAAGATGAATCGCATCCTACGCTTATTATTGTGCCTATAGGCGTTCTATCCGAAGCAAAATCATGATTATCCACATATTTTTTTGTTTCGACTATATTCTGCCTTAAAGCATTTTTGTCTACAAATTTCATTTTTATATATCCTCCGTGTGCTTAAAGACTATTTCCTTGCCTTTTCTTACAATGTTCTTTGTCTGTTGTACAGAAATATTAAATTCCTCTGCTATGACCTCGAACAATGCGCCGTCTATAAGTCTCCGCTTTAGAATCTTTCTATTTCTCTCATGATGAATCCATTCATCTATTGTTTTGGATAATACTGAGTTTGATATGTCTTTCATGGCACAAAAACACCCTAGACCATTTACGATCTAGGGTTTCATCTTCCTTTTGGTTTTCTTCCTACATTCTTCTTTATTCCACTACCGCCACAACTACTGCAAGCGTGAAATCCTTTAGGTATACTGCCTTTTCTACGGCGTACCTTTGTTATTGTCTGTTTCTGACCCATAATTTACATCACCGCCACCAATTATATTTACACCCTCGCCATCTTGCGAGTTTTCAGTAACAACTATATCTTCGTACATACTCTCATATATTATCCAACCTGCATTAGTTAATATTAAGGCTATGAACACTATGATAAGCAGAATATACGCCCTCTTGTTGGCTATCTCCAACATTGCCGTTTCGCCTTCGTGTGCGTATTTCAGCCTTTCCATTTCCTCTTTATGCACTTCGTAAGATATATTATCCATACTTCACCTCATTAAAGGGTATGCAAACATACATACCCTTTTAATTATAACTTATACATTAGCAATTTTCAAACAGATTGAATGAAATTATGTGAAAGATATCATGCTCCTGCCTAACTTTGACTGACCTGTATTATTGGCTCTTGCCACCTCACGTGAGTCGATATCAACGCTAAAGTCTTTACTAGCCGTGACTCTTGAGCTGTCAGCTATATCATTCAGTATAGGTACAAGCGACTGCGATACCGCCTGTGCTATACCGTCTGTAATCTGACTGTTGTTTGCCACTACTGACTGTCCGTTATCGAACCGACCCATTATCTCGCCATGTGAAGCTCTAAACCAACCATCTTCAGGGAAACCGCCACTAGCATACGTAGGAACGCTTATACCGCTGTTCTCAGCTATCTTAGACAATATGTACAGGTTTTTATCGGCAATAGACTCTATGCGTCCTAAATACTCCTGTAGGCTTGTAAAAATAGGCTCATACGCATCGTTTGCTTCTACCCATGCCCCGGCAAAAGAGAAAGCCAAATCCGCTACCTTGTATACCAAATCATAAAGGTCATCTAATCCTCTCACTATCTCAGTAGTATCAAGATTGACCTCTGTTTTGGGAGCTTCGTACTTAGTATTAGTATTTGTCTCAATCGAGTTGCGAAGCGTGTCTATGGCATCTTTGACATAATCCACCATCTGACTCTGCAAAGATATCTGTCTTTCAGATGATTCGGCAACAATGGACATGATCCTTTCCATGCCACCTTTTACCATTTCCGTCAGCTTCATTATATATATAGATATCTCCGTGTTGGACATTTCATACTCGTGCGATATCCTTGTGAGAGCAGAGCTGACTGCCGAATCGTCCGTTTCATAGGCATCTTTCAATTCCTTGTTGCTCTTTGTTATCTCATACTTACTTGCATCCATGATCTTAGAAAAGTATGAGAAAATCTCTTTTAGGACGTTTCTTTCATCTTTCCATATAGCCAATATGTTAGCATCAATGGCTTTCAGTTCGACTATGACCTGTTTATTGCTCTTCTCGAATATCTGCATAGAAGTATTTATGCTGTCTGCCATCCTGTCCATAGCCTTTTCCATCATGGCTACGACCTTTTCCATAGCAGTACCAACAGCTTCTTCTATCGCATCTGTAATCTCCTGAGTATTGGCTACAGCAGTCTTGCCGTTTATTGTGCCTACAAGCTCCGCTCCTGCTTCACCTGCGACAAACAGCGAACCTTTTTCAGGATAACCACCATCAGCAAACTCGTGTGTGCCTAATCCGGCACGGTCAACACCCTGTTTAGCCTTTAACTGCAAATCAGTGAACTGTTTGAGGGTATCTTTTACCTCGTTTGCAAATTCACCGACTTTTCTTCCCAAGGTATCAAGGAATCTGCTTATGCTCTCCCAAGTATCGCCTACAGCAGTCTTAATGTCTTCCCAAGCCTTAGATACGATCTTTGCAAGCTCTTCAAATATTTTCTGAGCATCCGGCTTCAATTCAGCCCACTTCTGAGAGATAGTGGACTTTATTTTTTCCCATGCCGAATCTGCATCAATCTTGATTTCATCCCATTTTTGAGCAACGGCATCTTTCAGCTCGCCAAACTTGACTTTAGCTGTTGACTTGAACAAATCCCACTTTGAGGACACGGTTTCATGTATATCTTCCCATGCAGAAGCCCATACATTCTTTATGCCACTCCATACAGTCTCAAGGAATGTTCTTGCACCCTCAAATATGCTGTGTGCATTGACTGATATGGCATCCCAAATATCCTTGACGGTATTCTTTACACCGTTCCATGCGGTTTGCCATTTCATTTCAATGTCATTCCACAAGCTAGACAGGAACGAGTGAATATCCTCGAACACCTCATGAGCTTTATCACGGAGATTGCCCCACAACTCCCCAAGGAACGATTTCACGTTTGACCATATCTCAGTAGTCTTTTCGTGTATCTTGTTCCATTTAGTTACTATAAAGTTGCGGATATCCTCAAATATTTCATGAGCTTTGCGTTGCGCCCATGTCCATACCTCATTGAGCTTATTCTTTATCTTATTCCAATATTCAACCGCCTTGTCATGTATCTTCTGCCATGCGTTCACTATGAAGTCACGGACAGCACCAAATATATTAAAGGCGAAGTTCTTAAACTCTGTCCATCTTTGGTCAAGCCAATTCTTGAACGCTTGCCACGTATTCTTGACAAAATCAATCAGCTTCTTCCACAAGCTAGTTATGGTATCGTGAATTGATTTCCAAATGCTATCTACCCACTCGGTAAACTTTGTCCAAGTCTCAAAAATCCACTCGTTGAACAAATCCCATCCTGTTTGAATAGCTAAAATCAGGGCGTTCCACCATCCTGTAATGGTATCATGGATTAACTGCCACAATGTATTGACCCACTCGCTAAATGCAGTCCAAGTCTCAGAAATCCAATTCCAAAACTCATCCCAAATAGCCTGTGCCTGTTCGGTCACAGTAGACCACACGCCTACTATGAAGTCCACAATGCCCTGCCACAATGTCTGCGCCCAAAGCATAAACTCGCCCCAAATAGTTACAAACCACTCGTTTATAAGAGTCCATGCTTCCTGAATACCGATCAACAGCGTTCCGAATATAGCCGTTATACTATCTACGATAGTCTGCCATGTAGTCTGCGCCCAAAGAACAAATTCTCCCCAAAGAGTAGAAATCCACTCCCAAAACGCCGCCCATATCTCGGAAATACCATCCCAAAAGCCTTGAATTAGCATTGCACCGATTTCATGGAATACGGTACTAGGCGAGTGTATTCCGAACAGCCCTTTGACGAAATCTATCACCCATTGGAACAAGCCTTTGATACCTTCCATGACAAAGTTCCATGCTTCCTGTACACCCTCTATGAATCCGGCAATGGTATCTAAGCCCAAACCTCTGAATGTTTCTATCAGAAAATCAAAGTAACCATTGGCTAACCCCTGAAATGCTTCCAAGAAAGCGTTTCCTATAGCTTCAATAATTGCTATGCGCCATTGAGGATTGAACGCTTCCTTTACAGCAAATACTACAAGGTTGGCTACCGTCTGTGCCAAATCCTTTGCTATGGCTTCCCAATTTATACTTGCTACAAGTCCTGTTATGCCCTTTACGATAGTCTCAAACAGTTTAGCCCAATTTATCCTTGCTATCTGATCGTGGAACGTGATGAATGCCAACACTCCTGCCGCAAGCGCACCTATCAAGCCTAACTTACCACCTACACCGATAGCCTTTGCTAAATTGACTATAGGCACGAGCAATCCGGCTATGTCCGATGCTGTCTTTGTAAGGAATGACAAGCCCTTAAATGCAAGGAACGCTTTAGCAATGCCCTCTATGACACTCGCTATATCCTGCACGGAGCTATTCTTCATGAAGTTAATTATCCCGTTAAGGAAATCTTTGAACAGCTTGCTATTGCCAAACTTCGTTACAGCCTGTCCTAAATGCAGTATAGCCGTTCCTATGCCCTCAAGGACTTTTGATACCATGTCGGCATCTATCTTCTTCACAAAGCTTGTTATGGTCTCTATGAAGTCAGCAAACGCCTTAGAATTGACAAAGTTAGCCAACTTCTGACCAAGTTTATCCATTGCCTTTGCAACACCACCACCGATAGCATTACTAAGACTTGCAAATGCCTGTATTATCTTGTCAATGTTCTTTCTCAGCTTACCCTCATCAAGAGTGTCAGCGAAGTGTGCTATTGCTTCCGCAATACCCGGTATCACATCTTCTATGATGTGCTGTACGACAGGCTCTATATAGTGATTGACCAAATCCTCAAACACACCGCCTATCATGTCTGCAATCGGCTTTAACGCCCTTAATAGCCTTACCAAAGAGTCAAGTAGCGGCTCAAAGTTTATCTGATTGCCCCAATTCTTAAAGCTGACTCCTACAGCTTCTACATGCGGTAGTAGTGCCTGTACTATTCCATCAATGGCTTTGACTGCCCTTTCTCCAAAGTTTGTAGCCTGCCATGCTTCATGGAATTTCTTTGCTATATTACCAATGCCCTCTACAATGTCACCTAAGACAAGTATGAGTCTAGGCAGATAGTTCTCTATTATCAGCTTTAACAAAGGCAGGAAGAGTGTTTCAAACACATCTTCTATGACCCATCCTATCTGATCTATGGCATAGTTCACCTTTTGCAGGAGAACAAGGAACGCTTCAAACAGGGGAATGAAAGTTAATTCTTTAGCCCATGCTATAGCCGCATCAAGCATATTCTCTATATGTGTTGCTATAGTGATAAGGATATCAAGTATTGCTTCGAGAATCTTATATCCCAAATCATTATAGTTCCATGCTTCCCTTATCTTATCAATAATGGTTGCAAGAAGCTCTGCTATCTTTGCTATGATCCTTAATACCTGTTCAAGGAACTTTTGAAATTTCTCAGTTTGGAACAGCCTAGTAAGGTCACGTATTATGTCCGTAATAAGCCCTACAAGGCTTTCTATGAGGTGTTTGAACGCTTTAAGGAAGAAGTCTCTTACATTCTCCCAAGCCTTTTTAAGGGCATCCCAAAGAGCTTTAAGCATACCCATGATGGCATCCCACAGCTTCTTTAAGAGTTCCCTTATCCACTTCACCCAATCAGGTACATCTATCTTAGGAGTAGGAATTTCCAACCAATCGAATTTATCTTCGTCTTTTTTGGCATCTTCCTGACTGTCGTTCAAGATATTAAGTTCATCTATACCCATTGTAAGCTGTTTAGCCTTTTTATTGGCATCTTCCATAGCTTCGGTATAGTCAACTAATTTCTTCTTGGCTATCGTATATGACTTTGCACGGGTCAATACAGCAAGGAACATGTTTATCTTGTTTATGACCCCTACAATGGTATCTGTCAAAGTATCGAATGACGGTACAACAGCATTGAGTATCGGTGAAAATGCCGCCACTAACGCCGCACCTATATATCTTAAATCGGATGTTAATAAGGACATGGAATAATTGAAAGATGTTCCAATTTCCTTAGAAAACTTAGCCAATGATACTATGGCTTCGTTTATGGTAGATATGATGTGCGTAATGGCTTTCCTGATAAGCATATAGGTAAAAGTACGCACAACTTTAGCCCATGCCTTACGAATCTTCTCGAATGATTTAACAGCTTTCTTCGAGAAATCGTCAAACACTTTCGTGATAGGCTTTGAAATCATGGCGAAAGCAGAGCCTATACGTGACACAATTGTGACAAGTCCTTTTATTTCCTCAAACTCATGCTTGAACAGTTTAAGCGGAGTAATGGCTTTCAAGAACGCATTTTTGGCTATGTCACCAAACTTGGCAAACAGGGCAGATGCTTTTTCAAGCTCATGTTGCATGGCGATAACCTTCGCCAACCACTCTGTATTGCCTACATCTTTTTTGGGCGCACTTCCCCCCTTGCCCTCTAATTCTCTAATGCGCTCATTTACCTTGTCGAGTTCCTTGATATTCCTCTGTACATCAGACGTATCAAACTGTACCCGATTGTTACGCATCGAGCTTAACAGTTCTTGCAGTTCCTTTGCCCTTTCGTACAGTTTGCCTAACTCCGATCTAGGCTGTACGGTATTTATCTCTACAGGCTCTTTGAATTGATCGTAGAATATCTTTAAGCCCTGTTCGGTTTCATGGAGCATTTCATTGGCTTCACGCATTTTCTCAACGTCTATCAGCATCTTGCCGGACTTAGTTGAGGACATAGCACCTTTTACCCTGTTGGATATATTCTGCGCTATCTGCATTTCAGCGTTAAACTCGCCTACTGACTCAGACAACTTGTCGTAGTCTTTCTGCATTCTCTCAATATCCTTGAGTACATCAGACCATGAATCAGGACGGGCTTTACCCATTGCGCCTGTAAGTTCATTAAGCCTAGTCTGAGCCGATGAAAGCTGAGTATTAAGGTCTCTGAATTGCTCATTATTGAAACCTTTAACATTGCCGCTCTTCATTCCTGCTATGATTTCTTGCAGTTTCTTTACTTTGGCAATGAGCTGTTCTATCTCCGTATTGGATTTTTCACCGTTAAGGTCAATCTTGGGAACGTTCTTTACTTCATCAGAAAAGTTCTTAAACTTCTTTGCAGTATCGCCTATAGTATTTTTAAACGCACTGCCTGTCTCTATCAACTGCTGTTCTTTGAGTTGCAGTTTTTCATACTCAGCGACTAACTTTTCTGCTTCCTTTGCCTTTTCTTTGTCTATGCGTAATCCGGCATCAGTCTCCATGAAAGTCTCAAGAGAGTTATTACGGTTTATCTGAATATTCTCCAAAAGTGACTTTCTTTCCTTTAACATGGGAAGAAGCTGTGCTATAACCTCTTTCTCCTTGAAAAGGGTAGACTTATAGCTTTGCGAGTAATCACCTAGCTTATCACCATCAAAAGCCCCTTGAATATCCTCATATGCCAATGCCAATTCTTTTATCTGCTCATCAAGACTAACTATGCTGTCTCTTACCCTGTCAATATCCTCTAAAACTTTAGGATCGAATATCTTTACAGGGTCTTGGAAATTGGTATAGACTTCCTCTATTTCCTCTAATGCGGTCTCAAACTGTTCTACCTCGCTTGTAGCTTCTGTGATGCTTTCCTGTAAAGGTTGGAAAGGCGCACTTAATGTCTCGGACAGCGTACCTAACGTCTCACTTGCAGTATTGGCAATCTCGGATATGCTTTGTTCAGCAGTAGACGCACTTTCCCCCATCGAATTAAAGCTTTCCTGAACATTCGTAGCTTCCTGCTCTATGGATTGCATATCGCTTGCATAGCTTTCCATGCCGGATTGCATGAAGCTGTCCGTTTCTGCCTGTGCCAACCGCTCTATGGATGCAGTTGTGCTTTCTATCTCAGTCTTGAGAGTATTGGCAACACTAGCATTATCGGCAATAGCTTTATCCATAGAGGTTATGGTATCTTTAGCTTGTACCGCATAATCATATATCAGCTTGAAATCATTTACTGCATTGCCTGTAAGCTTTCCTTGCAGGAATCCAAACTGAGGGGCTTCGGCATCATTTACGGCACTCTCTATATCCTCTACCATCTGAGTTAAGGTAGTTCCCCACTCTTTTTCAATATTAGTGGTAAAGTTTCTGCCAAATGCAGAAGTCATCTTCTTTATATCGCCATCCAAGTATTCATCAACGAATTGGACGGGGATGTAAATAGGCTTATCACCTGTAAAATACGACCTTACAGTAGTGAATAAATCCTTGTATGCTTCGACACCTGCATCTTTGACCTTGCCATAAGTGCGTATTACGTCAAATATTTTACGTTCAAGTGTTTCTGCCGCCCTGCTTGCTTCGTCAAATGTCCTCTCATCACCGATCTTGTCAGAAAAAGCCATCTTCTCACGAGCTGTATACAAGTCATTGAGAGCCTGTTTCAGCTCTGACATACCTTTTCTGTCTATATGAAAAGAATCCTTGAGGTTAGTTGCTAAATCCTTGATATTCTTTTCAATTCGTTTTGCGGCTTGTTCAGTATCGTCAGCGGATTTTCTTGCAGAATTTCCAAGCTTCTTAAAAACGTCAGGGTTAAGCCTCTCAATATCGCTTGCAAGCCTGTTCATTGATCTTGAAATAGGCGCAATTTTCCCATCGAGATTGCCTAATATTTCCGTAATACCCTTTAATGAACCTTGTATATCAGCTAACGCCTTGTCTACACCGTCAAGTTGCTTCTCCGCTTTGTCTGCCGATGACTCTATGCTAATTTCAATGCTTTCAAAATCTGACATATCATTCTCCATCAAAATGGGGCATGGTTTTACCCATACCCCTATCAAATAAGAGGATTGAAGTAGGCTATTTCAATAACTCAGCCCATGTCTTTTCACCGCACACGCCATCCTCAAGTAGCCCATGCTGTTTCTGATATAAGCGCACCGCCGTTTCTGTGAGACACCCATATATGCCATCAGCGTTTATTCCTAATAGCATTTGCAGGTCTTTAACGGCTTTCCCTTGCATCCCTCGTTTTAATACGGGATATGCCTTGCCACTCAGGAAAAGCTCTCTCTCGGCTTTCCTGCGCTTTACTAGACCGTCTAAGACTCTCCCCTTTGCTTTTGTATATAATAAAAAGGCATCCGCTATCTCTTGTTTAGTGCGAGTGCCTTTTGCTGTCAATCCATCTATGTTTCCTACATTGTAACAGAAGCTTATCAAACCGCCCCATTCTCCGGGTGTCCAATGGTATCTAGGTTCATACTTTGCTACCTTCTTCTCGAATTTAAGCAAATCCTCTTGTAACCATTGGTCAGCTTGAGCCTGTGTTATCGGTGTGCCTACCATTGCTCTTGTAAGCCCTGCTGTATGTCCATAAGCCGCTGTGGCTATTCCTACAGGGTCAAGATAAACAACGGGCTTAAAACCCTCAAAACGCTTTATAAGCGATATACATTCATTTGTTATCATTTTAATATCCTATTCACTTCTGCTTGTACTGCATTATAGTCATATCCGGCTTGCGTAAGTCTGCGTTTCCTCTCCGAACCCGTTCCCCACTTGCCGTCAGTAACTTCTCTTGCCACTGTTTCTATATTGGATTTATCTCCTTTTGTCACAATACCCGTATGCCCTTTTGTTTTAGTTACAAGAATATCTCCTGCATATAAGGGCATTGTATTTCTATATTCAATTAAATCAAATAGTCCTGTTTTCATTAAAGCGGCTACTTCATTTGAAGTGTTGAAATTTCCGGGGTCTTTCCCCGTTGCTTCCTTAACGCATTCTCTCACAAGTGATGAACAATCACATTCTGTATTTACGTTTGAGGAAGTTCCATACTTGATAATCCCTAGCCTGTTATTTTGGTTATATCCCAAGTGGGGATTGTTGCAAGCTGTAATCATGGCATTAGCAATCCTTGAAGCTATTTCAGGGGATTTGGGGCGCAAGATATACCATCCCTTTTTATGTATATAAAATTTCTGTTGTGACACTTCGCCTGTGTAATCAGGTACAGAAGATTGTTTCTGATCTCCTGTTTTGCCACCGCTTATCTTGCCTCTCTCGTCTATCCTTGCGCTCCCTATGTATGCCATAAAATCACCTCAAATGAATGTTCTTATCAAAACGTAAAAAGCCGCCAACACCAACAACCAAAAAAGCAACTCCATTACTTCTTTAACTGATATACCGCACATTCAATTATCTGTGATAACTGTTCCTGCGATATGGTTACTCCTTTGTTGGTCATCCACTCAGATACAAACTTTATTACTTCCTCTTTCTTAGCCGCACCCTGACCTGACTCACGGAAAGTCTGTTCAGCCGCCTTTACAGCAACCTCGACCATAGCAACAAGTGAAGCATATTTCTTATCTTCTTTTAGTGTATAAATGTAGGGAATGAGGTATATTGTGATTAGTGCAGAACACACCGAAATGACTATTTTAAGAATTGTAAGTGTTACATCATTCATCATGAAGCCCCTCGAATTTCTCTTTGAAATCTTCTAAATCCTGCTTGCGTTTCTGTTTCGTTTCAAAATAGGCTTTACATAAGTAACCTAATATCACGGCTACTATTTCTGTAATCCATGCGATACCCAACGCTTCTACGGTATCTTTCCCAAAAGCAGATAGGACAAATGGGATATTGGCACTTATCACGCCTATAACCAATAATGCCTTTACTGCTCTTTTGGTATATGTCTTATCGTCAAAGAATGTTTTTATGAATTTCTTCATATTGTGAGACCTATCTTTGCCGCCACTATCGCTATGATCGCAACGACTATATATTTAAGAACTTCCCATGACATTTTCTTCCATGTGTCGGCAGGTTCTTTCTCTATCTTATCCAATCTTGAACTCTGTGTTTTTAATTCCTGTGTCATGTTCTCCATGCTCACAGCCATCTTCTCTACGGACACAGTTAGTCTTTGTATCTCCTGTACATTCTTTTCCAAAGAAGCGATACGGTGATTCTGTCTGTCGTTTTCCGCATCCATCCTCTTTTCAAATTCCGTATGTGCTTCTATTGTCACATATTTGCTATCTTCCATTTTTCGCTCCCACAAAGCAAAAAGAGAGGGCTACACAATGTAGTCCTCTCTTGCGCTTCTTATCTAGTATAATTGTACCATGCTTTATAGCAAGATTTCAACAGAAAATTGCTATTTTACGCCCACATTGCCGTTACTTCGGCGGCTGTGATTGCTACAAGGTCAGCAGTCTTGACAAAATCAGCAAGCTCTGCCTGAACATATGCTGTCGTTGCTATCTGAGTGCTGTCAGTACCCTTTGTTGCCGTAGGAGCTGTGGGTGTGCCTGAGAAAGCAGGAGAAGCAAGGGGAGCATAACCTGACAGGTCTATTACTGTGCCTAACTCAATCCATCCCGAATCCTCGTTGTACACATACTCAGCATTGGTCTTGCCCGTTCCCGGATTTGTTACCTGATATACATCACCGTTTGCAGGATCAACAATTGCTTCGAGTTCTGTGAGGTTAGCAACAATACCCTTGAACTTGAAAGCCGCCGAAAGCTCCTGTGAAACAGCATCACAAGCAGTCTTAACAAATGCTGTGGTTGCAATAGCTGTGCTATTATCGCCCTGTGTTGCTGTGGGAGCGGTGGGCGTTCCTGTCAGAGCCGGAGAAGCAAGGGGAGCTTTCAGAGCGAGTGCTGTGTCAACCTCAGTCTTGGTGTAGGTTGTTGCCTGATCTGCCTTGCCATTGATCTTAGTTGCGAGTGCCGATGCGAGGTCTGCTTCTGCTATCTCGTCCTTGAGAGACATCTTTCCAAGAGCTGACTTCTTATCTGCACCGATTTCCACATCAGTACCGTCAACCTTGATACCCTCAAATACGTTGACCTGTGCGCCCTCTGCAATACCGCCGAGTTTTGTCTTTTCCGCTGTGGTGTAGTCCTCTGTTGAGAGCTGTTTGCCTGTTACCTTGTCAACCTTAGTTGCAAGACGGCTCTTAGTCTCATCGACCATCTGTTGTAACGCTACACTACCTGCATACTTTGTTTCTGCCATTTTGTTATCCTTTCTCTCTGAAGAGTAAAAAAATATATTTTCCTCATAATGAGGATTGAAGCCATAAAAAAAGGAACTATCCGAAGATAGCCCCCAAAAAAGGAGTTATGAGTTCCACATTTCCGAAACTTCATCCGTGGTCAGTCTGTCAGGGAGATTAGCCCTTTCATACTGTGTCCTTGTCCATTTGTATATGTTGCCTAAGTCTGTCACCATGTAAAAAGCCCCCTGAATAGGTATCAAGGGGGTTTCTCCATCTTTAGTGAGCCAATTCTTAGAGTATTCTTCCTGTCCGGCTAATGTCTGACATGGGATTATATTAGCCATTTCTGCTTTTGTGAGGTAATTCTGACCTACATGCTGTATGATTAGTTTTTCATTCTGTGTTAAAGCCATTTCAACCCTCCCACTTTGCAAATTCTTCTGCTACTTCGGTATCTGTAGTCACCGCCCAACCGTCTGCTGTAAGCGTAGAGCCTTTGGGAATATCATCGGTAGGAATTGCATCCTCTAATTTTTCAACCCTGTCAGAAACA
>Ga0326512_10002660_pt1 | contig 13186 bp, 19 predicted proteins | sample 1_2617_0518_D_FD_203652 | JGI IMG/M metagenome (GOLD analysis project Ga0326512, IMG submission 203652) | Bovine rumen microbial communities from UC Davis, California, United States - 1_2617_0518 | ecosystem: Host-associated > Mammals > Digestive system > Stomach > Rumen | place: USA... | reverse complement strand
GCACGAGGTTTAACAGCAGAACAGGCTCAAAAAGCAGATGGTAAATTTTTTACAACTGATAGTAATTTAGGTGCAAGTGATGGAACAAATTTACAAAATACAGCTAATGGCTGGTATATTAAATCAGCTGCTATTATTTGGCGGGAGATGGATTATGGGGTCGGTCTAGAAGTAGAAGTAGAACCGGGTATTAAAAAAATAAAATGTCGACGATATTTTTTGATAACATATAATTTTACTAATGGTAATCACTATGCTGATGTACTTTATTCATATGCTAAACGAGTATATATATATGATGTTAAAAGTAAGACTTATGTTGAAAGTAAGACTGAATGTACATAAAAATTTAGAAAGAGTGTCATTGATACTAATGCAGGTTTTGGTAATGCATATATATAACTTTGAGTACTTAAAATATATCTTAAAAATAAATTAATAAATTAATATGTCAACAAATAGTATTATTAAATATTTCTGTGTTAATAACCAGAATTTTTTAGAGAAACTTAAAAGTATTACTTTTTATGATGATATATCAGGTATTGTAAATACTGTTAAAGAAAATATAGTTGAAAAATAATTATTGATAATATTAATATTTTTCAATATATTCAATATATAATAATATGTATGGCTATAAGTAATTGTTACTTCTAATATAACATGAAATGAATAATATCTCCAATGAAAGAGGCCTATTAATAATTTAGGTACTCGCATTGATATAAATTACATGCTATAATTTCCATACATATTTTTTGCTGCAATGGCCAAATTGGTGAAGGCACCTGTCTCTCAAGCAGGAGATTACGAGTTCGATTCTCGTTTGCAGTACTATAAGTAGGCTATGAATATTGTTACTTCTATTTTTTGCGGGATGGTGTAGAGGATCTGATTAAGTTCAGACTGAAATTAGCACGCTGACCTATGAAGTCAGAGATCGATGGTTAGAATCCATCTCCTGCGGCTATTACTGATTTACATATTAAATTACCTACTTTAATTTGGGCTTTTTTGGTTTTGACTGCAGAAGAATATCTGTAGGACATGGGTTCGAATCCCATAAGGTCCACTAATATAGAGAAATATATGGAAAAAGAAAAATATTCGTATTGCTGCAATTGATGCTGTATATTATATCAAAATGCTTATTAAATTATGATGAATAAGTATAATGATAAGTATAATAAGATATTTAGTTATTTACTTTTAAAATAATTGTAATTTATGTTAAACATTCCAGCTAAACTTTGTGTTGGTTATAATAGCAGAACTGATACTTATTCAGGTAAGTTAGGTTATGTTGTTTATTATAAAGGAAAGAAAAATCCAATATTAGCGAAAGAAACATCTTTTGAAGGATGGCGTGATAAGGAGCTTGGTAAAGATGATTTTGATAATGTTCCAACAGAAGGATTTGTAATTAATAAGCGTGTAGGCGGTGGTCGTAGTTATTCATATTATGATCATGCTCGTGAACTTAAAATCCGTGTATATGATCCTCGCGGTTTTGAGATTGAGATTACTCCGGAAAATCTTTTGTTTATCCTTGAAACATATGATTGTTATAAGGGTAAAGGTATCGATGGTAAGTTTGTGTATGCATGGCAAGGTAAAGACTTAATTCTTTTACCAACAGAATCACAGGATTATCAAGATACATTGAATATACAGGAAAAAATTGGTAAAGCTAATCTCGGTGCTCGCGATTTGGTTCCAGGTCGTCATTATACATTTAAGCGTGATTATTCTGGTATTTATTATGATATAGATACTAAAAAAGATACAGTAGATAATGTAGTATATTTAGGTAGGCTTCCATGGTATTTTAATAATAAAGAAGAAAAAGTACTTAAAGAATATCCATCTAATCGTTCTTCATGTTCATATTATTATAATGAAAGATATAATTGCCGTATAGATACATGTTATGTGTCTAAACCAGAAAATCTTCATGTATTCTATTATAAAGATTCTAAATCAGAGTTTATTTTTGGTACAAAATCTCCAAAGGGTGCTGTTTTGTATGAATCAAATGCAGACGATTTGACACCAGTTGAAATTGAAGATCTTATTACTAAATATAAGAAACAATTCGAAGGTATTGATAAGAAGATTGTAGGCATTAAAATGCTTTCTGAAAATATTAAATATGATGATTTTTGGGATAAGGAAAATTATGATGATTTTTGGGATGATGATTTTTGGGATAAGGAAAATACTAAGTGCGTTATTAAAAATTCAAGTATTATAGAGAAACTTCGTGAAAAAATGAGTCATCTTTGTTTGGATCCTACACAATATAATTATTTGAATTTAGACTATAATAATCCATTACATAGAATTTTAAATTATAATTCTAAAGAGTTTAAACTTTATCTTAATAATGCATGGTATCAAGTTGAACCTAATCATTTTATTAAAGTTCAGGGAACATGGGATGTAACTGCTGAAGGCTTACCATTCAAGGCATACGTTAATAAGTTTGCAAAAGAAAATTATGGTAAATCATATGATGATCTACATGAATTTAAAAGTAAGACTGAAAAACAGCAGAAAAATGAAGCTAAAAATGCTTTCTATAAGAATGCTGTAGCAGAAGGTCCCGGTGAATGGATATTTGTAGGCGACACATATTATCTTGATGATGATAAACATATTCATAGGATTAATGCATTCCCGTATAATGCTAATGCATATGAAAAGATTGATCCAATAAATTTGAGTGAACTTTATCTTTTGGATGATTATAATATGAATGATATTTATATTATATATGAAGATAATACTGTTATTAAAACTACATATAGTACATGGTATACAGATATATCACATTCATCTGGCAAGATTATTCTTAAGCATACATATTAATAAAATAATAAAATAATAAAATAATGGAAAAAGATTTAGTAATTAAGAATCAGATTGAAAAAATTGAATCAGCTTTAGAAAAGATAGAAAATAATTCAGATTCTACTTATAAGTATAAGACTAATCTGAAGTACAATGAACAGAATCTCCGTGCAGTACAATCAGTTGATGATCTTTGTATTATTTATGGTGAGATTAAGTCAAAGCAGTCTCAATATTATATTGGTTGGAGTGCTATTATGGAAGATGAATCAGCTCCTGATTTAAAGCTTTATGGCTATACAGTAACATCATGGTTGGATGACATTAAGAATCTTGCAAAGTCAAAGATGCATATTGATATGCTTAATAAGTTGCGTCAGGCTAAGAAGAAACTTGAGTCTTTGTATTCACAGGATGCTAAAGACGAGATTGAACTTAATAATATTATTAATGATTTAGGACTTTAAAATAAATGAGGTTTAATTTTAAATGATTAAAGTATTTTTGAGTCAAGGATTTAGTCCTTGACTCTTTTTTATAATATAATAATAGTAATTTGATGCATAACTGTCATTGGTGATAGAACCAGTCTCTAAAACCGGTGCGTGACGGGTTCGATCCCCTGTATGCATCACTCTAAAATAATAATATATGAATGTTAAAAGACAAATAGAATTTGATAAGAAGTATATGCAGTTTGCTGATATATGGTCAACAAACAGTTATGCAAACAGAAAGAAAGTTGGTGCTATTATAGTACGAGATAATCAGATTATTTCTGATGGATATAATGGAACGCCATCCGGTTTTGATAATAGCTGTGAAGATGCTGATAATGTTACTAAGCCGTATGTACTTCATGCAGAAGCTAATGCTATTACTAAATTAGCTCGTGGTACTCAAAGTTCTGTTGGTTCTACATTATATGTTACTTGTAGTCCATGTTTAGAATGTGCTAAACTTATTATTCAAGCTGGCATTGCTCGTGTAGTATTTAAGAATTCATATCGTATTGATGATGGTATTCGATTACTTAAAACTGCTGGTATTAAAGTTGAATGTTTAAATATAGATAATAATGGATGAGAAAATTATATGTGTATGCGCTTGTCCTCAATCTCCACATATAGGTAATATAGGTAATAATTTAGAATGGACATGTCCAGATGGTTATGAAATTGTTAATATGCAAGCTGTAGGACGAGGAAATAATGGTTCGCATTTGTTTGTATGGATTAGGAAAAAGAATATTAAATGTAAACAACTGTAAAATTATTATTTAATATGCTAAATAATAATCATATTTTAATTCTATATAAAAATAATATATTATATTTGTATGGATAATGTAGTAAGAGAGGATCCGGATTTATTAATTAATGGATTAGATGAGTTAAATGAAAAGCTTACAGAATATAATCTATCAAAAGATGATATTCTGTGCGCAGATTTATTATTTAATGGTAATCATTTTATTCTTTATTCAGATCATACTGAAGATGAATTGAATGATATGTTACAATTTTTAAATCAGAAGTATTATAATGGTTTTGGTGCTCAGTATCTTGAAGGTAAGATATTTATGAAGGATGCCAAAACTTGGTTTTCTCGTGGAGAATATGATGGATCTGAATGGTGGAATTATTATAAATATAATATTCCTGATGAATTAAAAAAAAGTTATGAGTGGTGGTATACATGAAGTGATGATACCTATTCCAATAACTTATTATAAAAAAGGTATTAGAAATAATTATTATGTTACTAATACTGGTGATATTTATGAAGTTAGTTTGAATGGTACAAAACATAAACTTAAGATTTATTTAGATTCAAAGAAACGTCCATATGTCTATATGAAAAATATAACAGATACAAATACAGTCAGATATAGATTGGCACCATTAGTTTGGAATGTTTTTAATGGATATAATTCAGAAGTTTCTAGATCTTTTAAATATAATTATAGAGATAACAATCCAATGAATTGTACATTAAGTAATATAATAGTAAAAATGTAATATGGGAAAAGTTAATCCAGTTATTATACCAGAACCATCAAAAAATATACGTTTACAATTTGAACGAGAACCACATGATGTTTATATTGATTTTGGTGATGGATTAGGACAGTATATTAATCTTCAAGAAGCACCTGTTGTTGATGATAGCTATCAGAAGTATTATAAAGTAAAAATTAGAGAGCGTTATCCATGGGAGTTTGAAGATATGAATAAATACTTTGAAAGATAAACAAGCCCTGCAGGCCAGGCCGATAATGAGATCGGCGGTGCATCTTCACATCTTAGTTGAAGAATTGATATTACATGCTGGTGCAATATCAAAAGAACATTTTTGTTTCCAGCCCTGCTACAGGACAGTAGACGTAACTAAGCAGAAGAACGTATCTTCTGCTTTTATCTTTTTATTATATAAGATGTTATAGGTTTATCTGTTTTGATAACAGCTTTAAATGCTTTCACATATGCCTTATGAAATGATTTAAAACTACCATTTGATGTTATACCTATACAATCAGTATAATTATAAGGTATATAATTCTTAATCAGATATTCTTCATTATTAGATATTTCCTGGAAAGTAACATCATGAAATATTGCTTTATTATGTGTTATTGTTGGACATATAAAATAGCCTGTATTAGCTTTCATGCCTTTTGACAGATCAACAAGCTCAAGATACATTTTTTTATTATCAATATCAAAGAGTTTTAAAGCTCTGCATGAGCTTCCGAAGTTATCTGTAACATCTTTATAGCTAATATCAAATGGCAAGCACAGAGAAGTCCATATGGCTTCCTGAACAAGTATATCTAACTCTACATCTACGTCTGCTCTATGAATATCCATATATGGACAATCTTCATATAATTTAATAACCTTTTTCATTAATATATTTATTAAACTATGCTAAATATATACTGATTCTTTTATTTATATCAATAAAAATATGTATCTTTGTAATATAATTAATAAAAATAAAAAGATGGGAAATATAAAACGACATAAAGATAAAAAACGATATTTGTATATATCATCAACATCATCAACATATTGTATAGATGATATATTAAAAATATATGTAGATACAGATCCGCAGCTATCCTCTGATTATAAATATAAAATTATTTTTAAATCTGATCCTAATGGATGGTCACGCGTATCTAAGAAGGTATATAATAAGATATTAAATATGATGCGTGCAAATAAAGAATTAGAAACCATTTAAATTAAAAAAATATGAGTGCAAATATTGAATTACGAAATAATAAGTATTCATTCGTAGAAAATGGTGGTAAAGACCGTCAGCATCTTGCATGGCATAAGCTTGGACAGGTTTTTGATAGACCTATGTTTATTAATGAAGCTCTTGAGGCATGTCAGGCAAATTATGATGTTGAGCTAGAACCTGTTGTAGCATTGACACCTGCTATCAAAGCACAGCTTGATGCAAAAGATGATACTCCTATTATCTTGGATCCTGTTGAACTTCGTAAGATGCTAATTCCTGGCAAGGCTGCAACAATGCGTACAGATGTTAATGAAACATTGGGTATTGTAGGCGATACTTATGGTATTGTACAAAACCGTGATGCTTTTTCATTTATCGATCAATTATGTTCAGCTAAAGATGCTAATCGTACAGATGTACCTGTTATTGAAACAGCTGGTGTTCTTGGTCGTGGTGAACGCGTATTTGTTACTGCAAAATTTCCAGAACCTATTAAGCTTGACAATGTTGGTAATGATATTGTTAACATGTATATGGTATTCACGACAACACATGACGGCACCGGTTCTGTTAATGCAATGGTAACACCTATTCGTGTTGTATGTAATAATACTCTTAATTATGCATTTAAGCATAACAGTGGTAAGATTTCATTCAGGCATTCTTCTCAGGTTATGAATCGTTTGGATCTTACACAGAAGGAAAATGCTGAATTTGTTTATAAGAGTTTGAACTTATATGATGTATATAAGAAGAATCTCGAAGCAGATTTTGAACATTTGCGTAATATTAAGATTTCAGAAAAGCAACTTCAGGATATCCTTGCAGAAGTAAATCTGTCACCAGATAATATGGCTATTTATAAGCGTTCTGGTAATAATATCATGGCAGATGGTATCAGTACACGTGCTTTGAATCGATATACTGCTATGCGTGATGCTATTGAATCTGGTATCGGCCAGCAGAATTTGATTGCTGGTAATGGTCTATGGGTAATGAATGGTATTACAACATATTTTCAGAATTGTGCATCATATAAAGATGATTCAAAGAAAATGATGAGTATGCTGAATGGATATGTTTATGATAAAGTACAGACTGTTCATGAAGCTGTTCTTGCATGTGAGTAATATTTAATTGCTATGAATGTTATGTGAAAATATAGACAATTATCTAAAAGAAAGAAAGCTGCTTTAAATGCTTATATAATATATAGTAGATAATAATTCTATGAATATTGACAGTACATGAGATCTTGCAAAAGTATCAGTAATGTATCCAAAAGATGAAAAATGATATATTAGAAAATTTACGAAATCGTTTGGCTAATATGTCTCAAGAAGAGATTGATGCTAATTATGAAGAACTCAAACAATGGACTAATATTGGTCCATCTATTGATGAGTTTATTGAAATACAAGAATATGGATATCACTGGATACAGTGTCATTCAATGTTTAATAAAAGTTATTTAGAAAATAAAATGATAAGTACAGAAATTACACAGATGATTCAGTCAGCTATGAAAGCTGCTGGTATTGCAAAGAAGAATTTATTCACAACATCTGATGAAACAGAAAAGACAGTATTTCAGACAGAATATAATGATTGTAAAAAACGTATTGATGTCTATAAAATGATCAAGGCTCGCTATATGGAATATGAAACTCGTGATGTTGAAGATATTCTTAAGAAAGAAATTGCTAAGGGTATTTCTACCGGTGAAACAGTAGAAGAGTTTCGTGCGTGTTTATCAAAAGAACTTCATACTATTACTCCAGAAGTTGATGAAGAGATTCTACAGACAATGGTAAAGGAACTTCGTAAAGATATCAAACTTTTCGAAGGACAGAATCGTACAGATCTTATTGATAAAGCTCAAGACGAACTTAAGATCTTAGCTGAATTACTTCCAGCTGAACCTACTGAGGATGATGTACTCAAGTTTATTCATGATAATTATCCAAATGGATATACTATGAAAGAAATGGGTAAGATTATTGGCAGTATTAAGGCTAATCCAACATTTAAGAATGTTGATGGTGCTATGTGTGCTAAAGTTGTTAAGGCAAATGCTCAGTAATAACAAAATATTTCTAAAAATTGATGTAGTAGTACATGTTGAACCAATTTACCTCAATTAAATTCTATATAGAGCATAAATGTAGATAAAAATAGCTATAAAACAGATAAAAAGAAAAAAATTAACTTTTTTTGAAAAAAAATTAGAAAAAACTTAATATTTTCATTTTTTTCATGATATATATTATAAACATATTAAAAAATTAAAATTATGAATAATTCAATGTTACATATGCATCAATTTTTGTTTTGGCAGCTCTGTCAGAACAGTTGCTCTGTAGCATTAATTAATTCAATATAAGATTTGATATGAGGTAGAATTTAAAAAAGTTTTTCATAGCAAATTTAGATATTTTGATAATGCTTCAGAGTTGTGATAATTCTGAAGCATTTTTTATTTATATGGGGTGGTAACTCAGTGGTAGAGTGTCAGACTGAAAATCTGATGGTCAGCAGTTCAAATCTGCTTCATCCCACTAAAATTTAGTTCTTTGACTTATTGGTATACATTTTGGGGTGGTAACTCAGTGGTAGAGTGTCAGACTGAAAATCTGATGGTCAGCAGTTCAAATCTGCTTCATCCCACATATTAATATGGATTATCAAGTAGTTTTTTATCCCATGGTCCATATGTTCTAAACTTTTGAATATTCTTTAATACATCTTCGGCTGTATACTTAACAGAATATTTAATTTGTCCGAGCGCATAATAAACAGTTGTATTGACATGTTGAAAAAATTCAGGCATAGTAAGATCAATAACATTATCTGTTTCTGTATCTTCTACCCATGCATGATTATAAACAATTCCTTTAATTTGTCCTTGACCTGTTACAAGACCATGTACTAAACGTAGATTTGGATTTTGACGACAATTTGTAACAAAATAGTGATAAGCTGTTTGATAACAATCACCTCCTTGATTTTCTTCAGGAATATCGTCATAATGTTGTTCATTTATTGCAGAATTAATATATGATTCAATTAATTCATTTAATTCTTTTTTGATAATTTTCATATTCTTATTTAAACTTTTGTTACTATATTTATATATAATATATACATTAGTAATTTGGGTGCATGGTGTAATGGTAACACGAAAGATTTTGGTCCTTTTGTTTCAAGTTCGAGTCTTGATGCGCCTACAATTTTGTCCTATAGTATATCGGTAATACGCAAGATTCTGGCTCTTGATAGCGAGGTTCGACTCCTTGTGGGACAACAATAAATTTGGCTATAAAAATATACTTACTTCTATGAAAAAAGTGTGGGTTCGAGTCCCACTATCGTTTTACAGCGATATGGCGGAATTGGTTTACGCGCTTGATTTAAGATCAGGTTTTTGAAATAGTTATTTAATTTCCAAATTTAAATTGGGATATGGTGTAATGGTAACATGACAGATTCTGGTCCTGTTGTTCTCAGTTCGAATCTGAGTATCCCGACAAAAAAAAAATCTTAGAACTTAATCTAAGATTTTTATATTATGCGTCAGTGGTCCGAGTGGTTAAGGCGTTGGTCTCCAAAACCAATTTTCGTGGGTTCGAATCCTGCCTGGCGCGCTATTTTTAAAAATAGGCTCCACCACTTAATCATGATTTGAAGCTTTCTTCATCAATCATCCATACATAAGCTGAAGAGTTCTTCATCAAAGAACTTTTCAAATATATTGTCAATTATAATTTGCTTTTTTTCATTGAATGATGCTATAACAGTTTTTGAATTATATTTAGTAATAACAAATTCACCTGGTTCCGCATCTTCAAAACAGCTGCCACTAGATCCTGGTGAATATTCATAATCAGGTTCATATGTAATTGTAATTTCAAGTACATATGATAATAAAGAATATTCATCAAATGGATTGATATTTGTCCATTTACAACAGTATGCATAATTTGTTAACATTTTTCTAATATTAGGATCTTCTGGTCCTGCTTCTTCCATTAATCTTTTAATATTAGATTCAAATGATTCTTGAAAATCAATATCTTGCGTTTGAAGATAATAACCATTATAATCTGAATAATTATAACCACCGCTATTTTCAAATACATCTGGTAATGTTTCAAAATATTTGAAAGCTTCACATACTAATGTCTGTAATTGTTCATCTGTAATATGCATTGACATAATATTTTCAACTATAGTTGAATATCGTATAACTGAAGATATTTTTTGAGCAGCATTATCAATATTATTACTAATATTAGATTGAGCATTTTGTATTAAGCGTTCATTAAGAATATTTTGTACACGATTTTTTATATATTGATTTAAATTCATATATAATTATAAAATTTATTTATTTAATAAAAATAATATGGTGTTTGTAGCTCAGTTGGAAGAGCGCTGGATTGTGGTTCTGATGGTCGCGGGTTCGAATCCTGCCTGGCGCGCTCTAATCCAGGAACTCGAACTCGCTCTGCAACGTGCTCCACGTTGCAGAGCTCTTCATATGCATATTGAAATCTTCTTCATTAGTTATCGTCCTTTTGAAGCTTTCTTCATTAAAGAACTTTTTAAATATATTATCAATTATAATTGGTTTTTCTTCGTCTAACTCTATAAAAAAAGTTTTTGAGTCTACCTCTATAATAGTTTTTGAATTACATTTATATTTAGTAATATCAAATTCATCTGGTTTCAGAACTCCTGTTAAATAATTATAATCCAGATTATATATAGTTGTAATTTCAAGTTCTTCAAATAATAAAGAATATTCATCAAATGGATCGATTTCTGCCCATTTACAACAGTATGCATAATTTGTTAACATTTTTCTAATATTAGGATCTTCTGGTCCTGTTTCTTCCATTAATCTTTTAATATTAGGTTCAAATGATTCTTGAAAATAAATATCTTGCACTTGATGATAACCATTATGATCTATATCTTCACTACACTTGGTATGTTCAAATACATCTGGTAATGTATCAAAATATTTGAAAGCTTTACATACTAATGTCCGTAATTGTTTATTTGTAATATCCATTGACATAATATTTTCAACTATAGTTGAATATCGTATAACTGAAGATATTTTCTTTGCAGCATTATCAATATTATTATTAATATTAGATTGGGCATTTTGGATCAAGCGTTCATTAAGAATATTTTGTACGCGATTTTTTATATATTGTTCAATATTATACATTTTTTAATAATTATTTTTAATAAGATATCCATGCATCAATAGTCACATGCTTTAATAATTTCTTGTTCATCTAAAATCAGATTGTGGTTCTGATGGTCGCTGGTTCGAATCCTGCCTGGCGCGCTCTAATCTTGCATCCCGCGTGCTAATCTTGCCTCGCGTGCTAATCCTGCATCGAGCTCGAAATTGAAAAGTGTTTCATTAGTTATCGTCATTTTGAAGCTTTCTTCATCAAAGAACTTTTTAAATATATTATCAATTATAATTGGCTTTCTTTTAGCTTGAAGGTCGTCTACCTTTATAACAGTTTTTGAATTACATTTATATTTAGTAATATCAAATTCATCTGGTTTCAGAACTCCTGTTAAATAATTATAATCCAGATCATATGTAGTTGTAATGTTAAGTACATCCGATAATGAAAAATCATATCCCATTAAATGTAAATCATATAAACTTAATGGATCGACATCTGCCCATTTACAACAGTATGTATAATATGTTAACATTTTTCTAATATTAGGATCATCTGGTCCTGTTTCGAACATTAATCTTTGAATATTAGATTCAAATGATTCTTGAAAATCAATACCTTGCGATTGATGATAACCATTATGATCTATATATGCATTAGAACTTACGCTATCTTCAAATACATCTGGTAATGTATCAAAATATTTGAAAGCTTCACATACTAATGTTCGTAATTGTTTATTTGTAATATGCATTGACATAATATTTTCAACTATAGTTGAATATTGTATAACTGAAGATATTTTCTTAGCAGCACTATCAATATTATTATTAATATTAGATTGAGCATTTTGAATCAAACGTTCATTAAGAATATTTTGTACGCGATTTTTAATATATTGATTTAAATTCATATATAATTATAAAATTTATTTATTTATTTAATAAAAATAATATGGTGTTAGTAGCTCAGTTGGTTAGAGCGCTGGATTGTGGTTCTGATGGTCGTGGGTTCGAATCCTACCTGACGCGCGCTAATCCAGCTTCGTGGGGTCGAATCCTGCCGCGCGATTCATCGCGTTCCACATTGAAAAGTTCCTCATCTGCATATTGAAAAGTTCTTCATTAGTTATCGTCTTTTTGAAGCATTCTTCTTTAAAGAACTTTTTAAATATATTATTAATTATAATTGGTTTTTTTTCGTCTAACTCTATAAAAAAAGTTTTTGAGTCTACATCTATAACAATTTTTGAATTACATTTATATTTAGTAATATCAAATTCATCTGGTTCCAGAACTCCTGTTAAATAATTATAATCCAGATCATATATAGTTGTAATTTCAAGTTCTTCTGATAATAAAGAATATTCATCAAATGGATCAATATCTGTCCATTTACAACAGTATGCATAATTTGTTAACATTTTTCTAATATAAGGTTCGTCTGGTCCTGTTTCTTCCATTAATCTTTTAATATTAGATTCAAATGATTCTTGAAAATCAATATCTTGCTCTTGATGATAACCATTATCATCTATAAATTCACTACAACCACCGCTTTCTTCAAATACATCTGGTAATGTTTCAAAATATTTGAAAGCTTCACATACTAATGTTCGTAATTGTTTATTTGTAATATGCATTGACATAATATTTTCAACTATAGTTGAATATCGTATAATTGAAGATATTTTCTTTGCAGCATTATCAATATTATTATTAATATTAGATTGAACATTTTGTATTAAGCGTTCATTAAGAATATTTTGTACGCGATTTTTTATATATTGTTCAATATTATACATTTTTTAATAATTATTTTTTTTTAATAATACCATGCATCAATAGCCACATGCTTTAATAATT
>Ga0326512_10002659_pt1 | contig 13187 bp, 20 predicted proteins | sample 1_2617_0518_D_FD_203652 | JGI IMG/M metagenome (GOLD analysis project Ga0326512, IMG submission 203652) | Bovine rumen microbial communities from UC Davis, California, United States - 1_2617_0518 | ecosystem: Host-associated > Mammals > Digestive system > Stomach > Rumen | place: USA... | reverse complement strand
CAACCAACCTTGCTTCGATTGATTCGCCATTTTCTAATGCATCTGCAATTTCACCAAGTGTGTCCAATGCAGCAGGAGCACCATTGACAAGTTTATCTACAGCGGTTTGTATGGCATTATTCATTTCTTGCTCATCCACACCGCCACCCGGAAATGCAGGTGGATTAATCATACCGGTTCCATTATCACCGGAATAATCATAAGTCCAAGGATTGATATAATCTTTTGTATTATCCATTTTATTAAAAAATTGTATAACAATAAATAGATAAAGGTAAACAAAAAAAGCAGTCGTTAACTGCTTTTAGATTATCTTCTTCCCATATGGCTTCTGTTTCCGTTTGGACTACTTGGTCTATTATTTATATGTCTGTTTCCTACACTTGAATAACCATGACTACGTGGCGGCATTCTATATGGATTAACGATAGGTGGTCTATGCCAATGTCCGCCGTGATGCCTTGGTTTTGCATAATGCCAATGTCTATGATGTGGAAATGGTCTTGAATATGCACGATAATATGTCCTACCATTCAGTATATACGGATAATAATACAGATTATTATAATTGTAATAAATTAACGTCCCATCATAAAAATAAGGTGTACCGTATGTTATTATTATTCTGGTATCATCGTTTCCAATTTCATTTTCCTGAGCATATGCACCGGTTATACAAGAACTAAATAAAATTAATACGCTCAAACCAATAATAATGTTTAAAATCAACTTCTTCATAATCTTGTTCCTTTTATTTATAACTATTGCAAATATACTGCGGAAAAACAGTCTTTACAAGACTCATAAGACGATTTAGGGTTTTTCCAAATAACTTTTAGAAAAAACTATATTCATAGTAGGGAAACCCCTATCGATAAAAAGCTAATTATACACTATTTGACACCACTAAAATGCTTTCTATATTGTGTAGATGCATTATTAAACCAATCTTCTGCACTTGATGGATTATCAGCACTTTTAACTTTATATCTATTCTTAATGTCAAAATAATCAACAGCATTACAATACCTTAAAACCTTGCCGTTTTTATCCACAATCTTAACACCCTTAAAAGACTCCATCGGAATATTATTATACCTTAAATACTTCTCTTCTTCTTTTTTATTCATAGGAAGAATCATTAAAAGATTATGAGCAGAATTGGCATTAAAAATAACCTCATATAACTCACCAAAACTAGAAAAAGCATTAAATCCATTTGCTTGGAAAACAATGGCACACATATCATCTTCAACATCATCTATCCATGCTTCATTCCTAGTTAATTCAAAAGCAAAACAAAGCCCATTTTTCGTCATTTCTTCAGTAGTATCTAAATCTTGAGTGGCCCTGAAATTCAAGTCTCTAATAGAACTCTTGAAACCTTCCTTCATTATTTTATAACCAGTGGCTAAATCGGTGATGTGTACCAACCAATCATTCTTCTGAATACCAGTCTCACCAGATTTAGGATGCCAAGTATCTCTTCTTAAATAACGATAAGTTCTACTAGCTAAATCTGATGGCTTATCTTCAGTACCTAAACTACGCATTGCATCAGAAGTCATTTTATCAAGATATTCTAAAACATATTTCTTGTTTATAACTTTTTCTATCTCTTCTGTTATGATTTTGTCTATGTTTACCATATGTTTTTTTACATAAATACTTGTTGGAGTCTAATTGTATATAGTTGCTAATAAAAAACGGCCACTTATTCAGAAGCCGTTTCAATTTTCTCTAATTCTTTAAGTATTTTTTTCAAATATCCGTTCGTTGTCCTTAAATTTTTTGAATAACCACATCCTCCATTCCAAAGTCTTATCATGTGTTCTTGAAGTTCTGAATCGCTAATTTCCTTCTTTGGTTTATAGAAGTTTTGAATTATCCAAAACATTTCAATTGATTTTTCTACACTATACCTATCTCTATAGGTAAACCGCTTTTTGTTTTTCTTCAGTTTGTTTATACGGTTGCACTCATCAACTACAATTGGGGAAATTTGTAAAATTCCAACATGTTTTCCGCTTACTGCTCTTGGATTTCCTTTACTTTCTACTGCGCTAATTGCTGTTATTAAATTGTCCCATCTGTTTTCTGTCGGTGTACTTTGTGCAAAACTTTCCAAGCCGCAAATCATGAAAGTTAGTGTTAATAATGCTTTAATTAGTGTTTGTCTCATTTTATAAATTATGTTTTTATTTTAAGCCGTTGGCGAATTTCATATTCCTATTTAATGAAATTGACGGACAAAAGTCCATTCTTTGCCAACTTTCCTGTATACCACTCCTTAATGATTTGTTTAAGAAATTTCTTCCTATCATTATCATCAGTCATCATATCATGGAATCTATCGTCAAGCAATAGTAAAAATTCTCTAAGTGACATGGTTTTTATTGGCTGTCCACTGCTTAACATATTTACCATCTTGTCTTTTATTGGATACCCATTTGCGTCGATATCATCAATTTTAACAGGTTCAAAATTCTTGTCAAGATAATCTTTAACAAGAAGCACCTTTTCCCTATCAGGAGAGAAACCTTCAGTAAGGATTTCACCGATAATTTCTCTCTCAATATCCTCATTTATCACTATATTTTTTTTCATATCACACATATAATATAAATATCTTTGCAAGACATTTAATTCAAAGATACTATTTTTTAGTCATATAAACAAGTTTATTTTAAAATATTTTCCAAACCTATTTCAGACACTTCAAAAACAAAACCATCTGAGGGCTGTTCATTAATAATATAATCTGTTATCTTATCCTCAAATTCATGTTGTATTGTATGTATAATAGGTCTTGCGCCGTATTCATCCTCTTCCTTTACCTTATTATATATATAAGAGATGCATCTATTATCTGTAAAACTCTCGCCTAACTTATATTTGATATTTTCAAGACGTTCTCCAAGTTTAATTATTTCAAGTTTAATTATTTCCTTTATATTTTCTTCTGAGAGTTTATTGAAATAAATAATACTATCAATACGGTTGATAAATTCCGGTCTGAATTTGTTTTTCATTGCTTTCTCTATTGCCTCTTTGTTGTTTGAGTTTTCATTCTTAACAAATCCCACACCTTTTCCTTTTTGTGCAATTTCCTTAGCACCTACGTTGGATGTCATGATTACAATGACATTGGAAAAATCTACAACATTTCCCATGTTATCAGTCATTCTACCTTCATCAAACAACTGTAAGAATACATTATGAACGTCTTCATTAGCCTTTTCCATTTCATCAAGTAGCAATACACAGTGATTATTCTTTTTGATTGCTTCTGTAAGAATACCGCCTTTATCATAACCAATATAACCGGCAGCCGCACCATACAGTTTATTTACACTCATCTTATCTGAATATTCACTCATATCAAGCCTTATCATTGATTTCTCATCACCGAATACCTCTTGTGCAAGTTTCTTGGCCAAGTATGTTTTACCTGTTCCAGTCATGCCACTGAAGAATAATACAGCCGGTCTATTGTTGTTAACCATACCGATTCTTTGTCTTTTGACAACACGGCACACTTCATCAACAGCAGTGTCTTGTCCAACTACATATTCCTTTAATTTTGAATTAAGGTTTTTAAGTTTATCCCTTTCATTTTCAGTTATTTTACTAAGAGGGACATTAATTTTAAGTGAAATCTGTTCTTTTACATCATCTTCAGTTATTTCAATTGGTTTATTATTCAAAAGATTTTCCTTTTCTATTAAAGACAATTCAGACTTCAACATTATTTCTTCATTTTTCAGATTATCATATTCATCATAGTCCCTTCTTTCCGTACTATTGTTAATCTTAGAGATTTTTTCTCTTACTGCTTTTAACTTCTCTTTACATTTCTCAACACGTTCATCTTCTTTTACCTCTAATGATTTCTTCGCACCTATCTCATCAAACACATCAATTGCATAGTCTGGTAATTTTCCATCCTTTACATAACGTTTAACTAATTTTACACAAGTTTCAACCGCCCCATCAGTGTAAGATACATTATGATATTTTTCATATTTTGCCTTACACAATTTAAGAATTGATATGACGGTATCTATATCCTTCTCTTTCATTACAATTTTTTGGAAACGCCTTTTCATTGATGGGTTATTATAGATGTATGCATTATACGAACTATTATCCATCGTACAGATAAATCCGATATTACGTTCCATCAAAATCATGTCAAGTAAGTTTTCCGTATTGATTTCAGCGAACTTACTTTTATCAGATAGAATGGATTGCAAGTCATCAATAAAGAATATATATCCGCCCTTTTTAACGGCATCTGCTATAATTGCGTTGAATTTTGCTTCGAAATTACCTCTTAGAACCGCGCCTGCAACAAGACTCATAAAATCGAACTTAATAAGTTTCTTGTTTTTAAAAGGCTTTGGTACGTTTCCACTAACCAATAAATTTGCAATATGTGATACCGTTGCGGTCTTACCGATTCCGGAATCTCCGACTATAACAACATTATTACGGTCACGTTTTGATAATATATTGAAAATTTTATTAATTGTTTCTTCATTGCCAATGACTTCATCTATCTTACCGTTTGAAGCCAACTCATTCATATCCACCAACAATTCTTCAACAGCACCTTTTGGTACTTGCAGTTTGATGGTTGCCCTAACAGGTTTCTTATTATCAGATGGTGGTAAAACTGAATTTAGGTTGGCTAACAATTGGTTGTATGTTATTCCAATCTGTTTAAATTGTTTAGAAATGCCCTCACTAAGTTTGAAGATAGAAAGAAATATGTGTCCGGAAGTTATATTATCAACATTGTAATCTTTCTTGGCAAGTTCAATTGCCTTATCATATATAGTATCATATGATATATTATCAACGGTCTTTTGATTACTAAACTTAGATAAAAGTTGAACAAACCAATCGTGTATGCCATTCAGTGTACTTGTCAATGTCGATTTAGATAGTATCTGATAACCGATTGAATCTTCGTTTTCTAAAACAGACAATATAAAATATTCTATTGTAATCTTATCTGACGGATATTTCTTAATTAAATTATCTTTTATATATTGAAATACATTAGCCGCTTCGTTAGTAAAATTCGCTTCAAACATTAATTTTTAACAATAATCTTATATAAAGATAAGTGTATTTGTAATTTTTTTCAACCAAACATTTGGTTATATGACAATAAAATAGTATTTTTGCGTTTGGAATAATAAAATACAATGGCAATAGTTTATAATAAGTACGTTAACAACAAAGACCACACTTGGTATGACAGTAGTAATGTGCTGTATAGTGTGTGTTATGACACAAACGCAGATAAGAAAGCGTTGAAGGTGGTATTCAAACAAGGAAGAACATATCTTTACAAGGATGTTGATGTAAATGATTATCTCTTGTTTAGAAATGCAGAATCACACGGTAAATCGGTAAACGAGTTTATTACTAAGAAGTATAAGGGTGTAAGGCTTTCAGATACGTCACAAGAAGCCCTTGACACTCTTAAAGAAGAATTTATCAATGAAAATAAGGTTACTGAGGAAGCATTTACCAACCTTGCATATCATTTGGAAATAAATGGTGAAACTGGTGAATTCCGTCTTAGCCTTAATGACAAACCGATATACGAAGGTGTTGAAAACCAAGTATCAATTACCAGATTACTTAAATCAATGAATATAAACTACTCATATTCTGAATTAGAGGGTGGTATTACAAAGGAGGAGGATTTTATCAATGAACAGTAATGACAATAAACTTTCAGTAACAGTAACACAGGAGACTTCATGGAAAAGAGCGTTGAATGCCGCAAGGAGAACAATCGGTAAAGAGCCAATTGACAAAGAGCCTTCCGATAATTGGAAAGCAAAAGTATTACTTGCAGAACATTCGCCTATTAAATTGGTTGAATATCTTATTTCATTTAAAAATCTCAGACAATTTGTAGGTGTCCATTTGCTAAGGCATGAACATCTATTGCCGTACATACATAGTCAAAGAGAAGACCGTAGGAAACTTAATTGTTCAAGGGATGAACTTCCGCAAGGAACTCCCAACGACCAAGATTTTGTGGCTAATGCACAGACGCTCATTAACATTTCTCGTAAAAGACTTTGTACATGTGCTTCAAAAGAAACAAGGGAAGCATGGCAGATGGTTAAGGATGAAATAGCAAAGCATGACAAAGTTATGGCAGATAAAATGGTACGTAATTGTGTATACTCCGGTTTCTGCCGCGAGTTGAATTGCTGTGGCTACGTTCAGACAGAAGCCTTTAAAAAAGAACTCGAAACATACCGTAAAACAGATTATTCCAATAACTAAAGATTAAAAAATATGCAAGAAAATTATTATTTTTCACCGTCTTCAATTAATAACACGGTAAATGAAACTCAGAATGAAGAAGTAAATTACAATTTTTGTATGCCTTGGCAAAACAGCAATTCAGATGAAAAAAGTTAAAATACACAAATGTAGCAAATGTAATAAATCAGCAACATGGTTTTATCTACCGGCCACAAGAGGTAAATTTTACTTTTGTGATGACTGTGTTCCACGTGGCTGCACTTGCCATGTCTATAATATAGACATGGCAGAACCGGATAAGGAATACGATGATAGAACAATATGGTGGTCAAAAGAAGCGTACCATAAGTGTATTAACGAAAAATTAGACCCAATTGAGTTTTGCACACGTGACCGCCAATCTGATTCATATTATTATGAAATACTTGATGAAAAAGGTAGACGTGAGCCATGTGTTGAGTTTGACTATTCCCCACATGGTTATGAAAGATAAATAAACTTCTATGTAGTAAACTCATTGAATGTTGAGAAAATATTCAATAAGGTTTTAAAAGAAAAACGTGAGTTAATATAATTATATAATTTAATTTTAAGCAAATGGTAAAAGAAACAACAAAAGACATCTTCAACAACGAGGTTGAGAAATTTCACGGAAAACTCATAAGTTTTATTCGTGGTTTGATTTTTGATTTGAAAAGAAAACATGGACTTAGTGATAATGAAATATCTGAAATATTCAACATTGATGAAAAGAAATTATCGGATTTCATGCATGAGAATTGGGAAGGATATGTAGATTCCCGTTTCCTTTCAATCCTTTATCTGTTATATAATGAAGAGTTTGATTTCTACAGAGTTCTCTACAAGACACCAGATGATTTTGCTGAAACGGTTGATGAATATATTAAGCAATTCACTGTAAGCAGACGTGAGAGAAATATTAATGAACTTTTTGAAATCCTTGGCATTGAAGATGATTACGATTTAGAAATGGCAATTAGTGCGATTAAGGAGATTTTACATAATAAAAAAGATAATGACAAAGACTGCAAAAACTAAGACAATAGATTTCGGATTTATACCTTCACCTTATCAGGAGAAAATTTTCGATTTCGTTCAACACGGAACCGGAAATGCTGTTATATCTGCGTCAGCTGGTGCTGCTAAAACGACAACGGCTGTATCTGCCATGAAATTGATACCAAAATCGAAGAAATGTTTGTTCATTGCCTTTAATAAAAGTATTGTTGAAGAACTTACAAAACGTCTTGAAGGTTATGATAACTGTACTGTAAAGACCATTCATAGTTTGGGAAACTTAATTGTACGTAGAAATCTTGGTAATGATATTGAAATTGATGAATACAAGTACCGTACATATCTTAAAAATAATATTGCCGAACTGACATCCATTGAGAACAGTTCATTTATGACACGTCAAATGGTGGAGGAATATATTGATAGCATTTCCATGTTGATTAATTATTCAAGGTTTAACCTTGCACAGTCAGTTAAGGAAATAGAACAGGTTGCTATAAGATATGATATACCAGTTTCATTTGATGAATGCGAAGTTGCCCTAAAATGTCTCAAATGGGGCAAGGAGAATTATAAAACCATAGACTACACGGATATGGTATGGCTTCCGTATGAATTATCTCTCAGGCCGTCGGGATTACAATTTGATTGGATTTTCTTTGATGAGGCACAAGATGCAAGCCAAATGGCTGTTGAATTATTCCTTCGTTGTTTTAAGCGTGGAACAAGATTTTTTTGTGTCGGTGATAAAAATCAGTCAATTATATTCTTTGCCGGAGCATCGCCTGAAGCGTTTGACTATATGTGTAACTATCCTAATACGACAGTATTTGAGTTACCTGTATCATATAGATGTGCTAAGAACATAACAAAGTTCGCCAATAATTTAGTGCCCGAAATGCAATACAGGGAAAATGCACCGGATGGAATTGTCGCACAAAATTGCCGAATAAGTGAAATAAAGGATGGTGATATGGTACTTGCACGTTCAAAAGCACCATTGTTAAAATTGTATATAAAGTTGTTAAGGCGTGGTGTCAATTGTTATATAAAAGGACAGGATATAGGTACTAACCTTATTAAGTTGCTTGATGATATTGACTGTGACGAACTTAATGTTAAACTTGATAAGGATGGTGTATTTGTCAGACTTTATGACAAGTTATTTACAGACCGTAATAAACTGATGATTAAACGTGGGCTTGACATGAACGATGCAACATTATCTATGGGCATAATGGAAAAATATGATACTATTAATGCATTGATAATTCTTGCCGAAAGATATACAACGAAACGTGACTTAATAAAACATATAGAGGAAATATTCAAGGAAGAAGCAAAGGGTGTCTGTCTTTCCACAATTCACAAAGCAAAAGGTTTGGAGGCTGAAAACGTATACATTTTATGTCATTCAATGATGCCATCTAAACTCGCCCACCACGATTGGGAAAAACTTCAAGAGAAGAATTTGCAGTATGTTGCATATACAAGGCCAAAGAACAAATTAGGATTCATTTCAGAAAAAGAAGTACCGCCAGTAGGCAGTATGGCAGAACCTACAGCCATATTGACAGAACTTAAATATATTGAGAATAAAGTCTGTAAAGTTCTTGGTAAAGAACCGATGGAAGCAATGAATAATGCTGAAATGGCGAAGTTCAACCTTAGAAATGCCACAGAAATCACCGATTTCCACAGTAATGATAATTGTGTCGTATTGGAAGAGAATCGCTATGATGATGACGGAGAGTTTGACAGTGATGATGCATTACTTGACCAATTACTCTTATTCATGCAGAAAGGTGATAACAAGGCGGTTGAAAAAGTGAAAAAGGTTATGGAGATAGCAGAACAAAGCCGAGGTTAAATACCCCGGCTTTATTTTCTATTTTAGGCTTTTGTGCATTCAATTCCACATATTTTCTTTAACTGTGGCGTTGGTGACTCTATATTTTCCACAAAGCTGTCAAATGCTGTATTGATGAATTGTTCTTCTGGAACTTCTGTATATGTTGCATTTTTCTGTGTGGGAATGGTGTTGAATATGGTTTCTTCAGCATCTTCCTTCTTAACTGTAAGTGGTTCATTACCCCACTCAAAAGGATTTGATTTATTGTAACTCATGATATTATTTCTATTTTAATTAATTATTTAAATTTGCTATCTGTTGATTAAGGTCAGAGAAATGTTTCAAGAAATCAACTTCGTCAAATTTCTCATCTGTATGTGAATTGATTTGTGTAACGGCATTTGCAATATCTTCTTTCGTGGCTAAATTGCAAGTGCATCCCCCTCCTCCGCCGTTTTCGTTCTCAATAATTTCATTCTTTGCTCTTTCAATATGATTATGGACAGAACAGAATTTACAGTCAATATTGCCTAATGAATCATGAACAGAATTCTCAATCACTTCTTTAACCTCATCAGTATCTATGCTTATACTACTGAATTTCTTATCAAGATAATTCTCAATTACACCGGTACGTCCGATATAAGGGGTATCATAATTATATTCGTATGGTCTATATGTCCTTGGCATTTATCTTTTTATAAATTAAGGCTTTATTTATAAATTCCTTACCTTATCCCAAATGTTGTCAATGACAGTACGGCTTGAGTCAATCTTTGTCTTTATCTCATTAGCCCTACTATTAACATTATCAACAACATAGTCACGTGATGCGGTAATGGCTGTCTTAATATCGTTTATTGCACGGTTTGTTTCAGATGTAACGTGATTTTGCGTTTCATCATGCTTTTCGTCAATATGGCTTTCTATGTATTTTCTCCAATCGCGGGTTTCCTTTTTCCACTCTCCCCACTTCGTCCTTGTTTCCTCGGGAATCGTTAGAGTGTTTATACCCTCGTCATATCCGTATTCGTTAAACGCATTCATTTTTTACTTATATATTTGTATATAAATAGTTGTTATTTTGAGGTTTTTAACCCATATTTATAAAATATTGATTGTTTTTCCTATGGAAAATATTAGAAATATTGTAAGAGAAGTAATAAGAGAATTTATAAATGAAGGGCGATTTGACACAACGGCAACGCCACATAACTCACATACAGACGTAAGCAGGAATCTTGGACATAACCCATTATACGCTGATAATGGTGGTCATGCAGCACATGACGTGGTTTCCCAAGTATCCACATTTGATACAAATGGACAGAATTTTCGTTCCGGTAATAACATTGTTATTTCTGATAACAAATTCATTATATACAAAATTAAAAATTTCGGTAATGACAAAATTGAATCAACATTAAGTTTATTCGGACGTGGTGCCGGAGCCGAAAAAGAATTAAGACGTGCTATAGATACTATTAATGGCGCAGCAACTAGAAACAGACGTTCAGTTAAATATAGAACTATCACATCTGAAACATTTCAAGGAACATCGAAACGTACAGGACAAATGTCTAAAACGTTCTGGGAATTTAGCCTTGATAATGGGAACAGTTGGTATATTCTTAAACCAAATCCAGTACAGAGTATGCAGCAATCAAAATTAGTTATAACATCAAATATATAATATAGTATGAAAATATTCACGAATCTAAATAAACACACGGTTGTTATTAACGAACAACAAGTAAAAAACCTAACTGAAGCAATAAAGGTTTCAACAGCAGAAGAACCGGACGCTAATACGCATACGATGCAGGCGGATTTCAAAAAATTCAAAAAATGTCCTAAATGTGGTACGCAAATGCCTTTCCTTATGTCTATATATGATGAACATGATGAGAAAGATAATAGAGTAATTGGTCATTGTGATGAGGATGGAAAATGGGATAAAACTGAATATCAAGCATTTGGAATATGGCAATGCCCTAAATGTTTCCATGTCGAAGCACAAAGCAATATGGCCTAATTGTATTTTCATCTTTTTTCAACTATTTATTAGTATAATACCAAATCATTTCTTTCCATAATTCTTTTATATTTTTGCGCCAAGGAATAAAAACTTGGCGTATTTTTATTTTTTTAACCTAAAAAATTTGTTTAATGGAATTTTTTTAGTATCTTTGCATAAAATATGGATACAAAAAGAGATTTATTGGAAATAGAAACAGGATTGGCAAGACATGATAAATTCAGAGAAGCATATCCTCAAATGCTAGGTACGAAAAAACTGTTTTTGGAACAACGTCTTGAATTAGCAAGACTTGGAACAATGAGAATTATCACTTTAAAAGAAAATATTTTAAAACTTAAAACAAAAACATTATGACAACAGTCATTTTTATTTTAATTGGATTCTTTTTGTTGAGTTTATTATTTGCTATCGGTGATTTTCTTTATTATGATAGGAAAATGCCAACCAAATCTCTTGAAGAAATTTTATCTATCATTAATGAAATATATGAAAAAATAAAAGGTGAGAAAAACATTATTAAGCAAAAAGAATTATTGGATTTGAAGGATTATTGGGTACATGAAAAAATGAAACTAATTAATTATCATAACAAAACTGGCAAAATATATGAAATATCTCGGAAGCAAGCAAAGAATTGTTAATGACATTCTCCCGATTATGCTTGAGAAAATTGATGGAAAATCAGCATTCGTAGATGCTTTTTGCGGGGGTTGTTCTGTGATAGAAAATGTTCCTTCTCAATATAGGCGTATTGCCAATGATAATAACAAATACTTAATAGCGATGTGGAAATCATTAACAAATGATAAAGTATTTTGTCATCATATTGAAAAAGAATTTTATTCAAAAATAAGGGATGATGCATATGGACGCACCAATAATTATGATGATGATTTAGTCGGTTGGGTAGGATTTATGGCATCATATAATGGAAGATTTGTCGATGCGGGTTACTCCGGCCACAACGTAATAGGTACTAACGGCAAATCAAGGGATTATATTTCAGAAAACATAAATAACACATTAAAACAGATTCCAAAACTTAAAGGTGTTGAATGGCAAAGCGGAAACTATTGGGAAATGGAAATTCCTGACAACTCATTGATTTATTGCGATATACCATATAAGAACACAAAACAATACACAACATCCAAAAATTTTAATTATGAAAAATTCTATGAGTGGTGCAAGGAAATGAAAAATAAAGGGCATACAATATTCGTTTCAGAATACAATATGCCGGATGAGTTTAAATGTATATGGAGTAAACAAATCACCAATGCAATGCATCAGACTAATACAAAAAAAGCGGTTGAAAAATTGTTCACTATATAGTTGAAGGTTCTGCAACAAAATCTTCTGAATAAAGTGTATTGTCTCTCCTATAAGGATAAGGATGCATGAAATCCTCTTCAAACCCATATTCATAATATAAAACAAAATATTCTCTCGTCTCGTTCATGTTGTACAATTATTATATATAATAAATATCCAAATAAGTATGGAAAAAATAAAAATAAGATTAAAAGAAAATGGTAAAACTGACTACTGTTATGATAATGCAGTACGTGACGGATTTTTTGTAAGATTCGGTCATACAATTCCAAAATATACGCACAAATATTATAGGGATAAGGAAATGACTCAAGAGTTAAATAAAGACGATTTCGACATTATACCTTGGGAACCGTTTGAATTGTTCGGTGTGGAATGTGGAAAAGGTTGGCATGAATTACTGAAGCCTATATTCAATTACATCGAAGAATATAATAAGGATAAAACCGAAGAACACCGTATGGAGATATGCCAAATTAAAGAAAAATGGGGCGAACTATGTGTATATCTTAATTTCTACACACCTGAAGTTAATAAAATTATCAATACAGCAGAGAAAGAGGCAAACAATACTTGTGAACTCTGCGGAAGCAAAGAAAATGTCGGTATGACAGTTGACGG
>Ga0326512_10002657_pt1 | contig 13195 bp, 11 predicted proteins | sample 1_2617_0518_D_FD_203652 | JGI IMG/M metagenome (GOLD analysis project Ga0326512, IMG submission 203652) | Bovine rumen microbial communities from UC Davis, California, United States - 1_2617_0518 | ecosystem: Host-associated > Mammals > Digestive system > Stomach > Rumen | place: USA... | reverse complement strand
GGCTGGGGATGTCAATGACGATGATGTCACCGTCCTTGATCTTACCGATGTTACCGCCGCTGGCTGCCTCGGGCGAGATATGGCCGATGCTCAAGCCGCTGGTTCCGCCGCTGAAACGTCCGTCGGTAATGAGGGCACATTCCTTGCCCATGTGCATACTCTTGATATAGGAAGTAGGATACAGCATCTCCTGCATACCGGGACCGCCCTTGGGGCCTTCATGGGTAATGACTACGCAGTCACCCTTCTTGACCTTGCCGCCCAGAATTCCCTCGCAGGCGTCCTCCTGAGAGTCGAAGCAGACAGCAGGACCCTCGAAGTGCCACAACTCGGGGGCTACGCCGGCGGTCTTGACCACGCAGCCGTCCTGGGCAATATTGCCGAAGAGGACTGCCATGCCGCCGTCCTTAGTGTAGGCATGTTCAATGTCACGGATACAGCCGTTGGCGCGGTCGGTGTCCAGGCTCTCCCAACGGGCATCCTGTGAGCCCATCCGGGTGGAGAACTTGCCACCGGGGGCGCTGTGATAGATGCGGTCGGCCTCGGGGTCGATGGTATCACCCGTGATGGAGTATTTCTTTATATCCTCGCCTAAGGTAGCGCCGTTCACACGCTTGCAGCTGAGGTCCAGCAGATTGCCCTTGGCCAACTCGCCCAAGATGCCCAGGATACCGCCGGCGCGGTTCTCTTCCTGAATGGAGTACTTCTGCCAGTTGGGGGCCAGCTTGCAGAGGAAGGGTACCTTGCGTGAGAGGGCGTCAATGTCACTCATCTTGAAATCAACGCCGCCTTCCTGGGCAACTGCCAGCAGGTGAAGCACCGTATTGGTGGAGGCGCCCATGGCGATATCCAGTGTCATGGCATTCAGGAAAGCCTGACGGGTAGCGATACTGCGGGGCAGAACACTGTCGTCTCCGTCCTCATAATAGGCCAGGGCATTCCTGACAATCAGCTTGGCCGCATCACGGAAGAGCTGAATACGGTTCACATGAGTAGCCAGAATACTGCCGTTACCGGGCAGAGAGAAGCCCAAGGCCTCGGTCAGGGAGTTCATGGAATTAGCTGTGAACATACCAGAGCATGCACCGCATCCGGGGCAGGCAGTGTGTTCCACAACCTCCAGCTCCTCGTCACTGACAGTAGGATCACCGCCCTTGACCATGGCAGTGATGAGGTCGGCATTCTCACCGTTTATCTTATGGGATTCCATGGGACCGCCGCTGACAAAGACGGCAGGGATATTCAGTCGCATGGCAGCCATCAGCATACCAGGCGTTACCTTGTCACAGTTACTGATACATACCATGGCATCAGCCTTATGCGCATTCACCATGTACTCTACCGAGTCGGCAATGATGTCACGTGAAGGCAAAGAGTATAGCATGCCGTCATGTCCCATAGCTATACCGTCATCCACGGCAATGGTATTAAACTCTGCCGCATAGCAGCCCAGTGCCTCTATTTCGGCCTTTACTATCTGACCTATCTCATGCAGATGGGTGTGGCCGGGCACAAACTGTGTAAATGAGTTCACTATGGCGATGATTGGTTTGCCGAACTGTTCACGCTTCATACCGTTTGCCACCCAAAGGGCACGGGCACCGGCCATACGGCGTCCTTCGGTACAAACAGCACTCCTCAGTTGATGTTTCATATTGCTTTCTCTTTACCTTATTTATATAATGAGGGGGCAAAATTAAGCAAAATCTCCCTCTTATGCAACGTTTTGCCAGATATTTATACTCTTTTGGTAGCAAATGTACAAACGGCATCAGAAAAAAACATAAGACGAATCAGTTTTTTCAGAAAAAAAATAACTACATTTGAACCCTGAAACTTAACTGAGAACCGATAATTGCTATATTATGATTTCCAACCCAGACTACGAGAAAGCGGATGAGATCCGTGAATGGCTGAAAGCCGTACCATACAATGTCCTCAGGCACGAACGCCTCTATACGGCAGAGGAACTGTACCAGGGTTACGAGCCCTGTGAGGATGAGGAGAAGGATAAGGCATCCTTTGACAACTGCTACGACAGCCGGGTATATCACCACTACCTAAAGCAGGGGAAGATAGCCCTGAACATGTACGAATCCGTGGCCCGTACCATGCACGACCACGGAATACATCTGGCACTCATGGAGTTCCTGAAAACACATGACCCCCGAAAGTGTATCGGCATCATGGGCGGACATGCCATCCTGCGCACCGACCCTATGTTTGCCCACATAGCCATGATGAGCAAAAGGCTTACTGAGGACGGGTTCTATATGGTAAGCGGCGGCGGCCCGGGAGCCATGGAGGCTACTCATCTGGGGGCCTGGCTGGCCGGACGCACAGAAAAGGAAGCCGAAGAAGCCATCAGCCGACTGGCCGAGGCTGCCGAATCATTCCAGAACAGAAGATGGCTGTCCTCGGCATTCGACATCATGCGCCGCTACCCGCAGACACAGTATGTGAGCCTGGGAGTCCCCACCTACCTGTACGGACATGAGCCTTCCACACCCTTTGCCACCCATATAGCCAAATACTTTACGAACAGCGTCCGCGAGGACACCATCCTGACCATTGCCTTTGGCGGAATCATATACACCCCGGGCAGCGCCGGAACACTGCAGGAGATTTTCCAGAATGCCGTACAGAACCACTACCTGTCCTTCGGCTTTGCCAGTCCGATGATATTCATGGGCAAAAGCTTCTGGACAGAAGATGTTCCTATCTATAAACTACTGCAGTACATGGAGAAGAACGGCAGATACAGGAACCTGCTTCTAACGCTGTCAGACAACCCACGGGAAATAGAGCAGGTACTGAAGGATTTCCAGAAGACAATTCCGGCCCAGCTGTGACATCAGAGGACAGGACTGATAAAATATTCCCCAAATTAACGGGAGTCTCGTAAAAAAGCACTATCTTTGCACACCATTTTAAATAAAGTATATCAAACAACATGGCAGAAAACAGATACATTACCGTAGCATACCAGTTGTTCGCTCCCATGCAGGACAACGAACGTGAACTTATCGAGGAGGCTACTGAGGAGCGTCCCTTCCAGTTTATCTCGGCCCTTGGCATGACACTGGATGCCTTTGAGGCGCAGATTGCCCCTCTGGCTCCCGGAGCAGCCTTCGACATAAAGCTGAGCACTGAGGAGGCTTACGGCCCCTTCGTACCCGAGGCTGTACAGAAGGTACCTGCCGATATCTTCAAGATTAACGGCAAGATTGACTCGCGCTACATCTATGAGGGTGCTGTGGTACCCTTGCAGAATGCTGACGGAGAACGCTTCAACGGTACAATCACAGAGATTACGGAGAAGGAGATTACCGTGGATCTGAACCACCCCCTCGCAGGCAAGGAACTGAACTTTGTAGGCAAGGTGATTGAGAGCCGCATAGCTACTAATCAGGAGATTCAGGATGCGCTGAACGTGCTGACCGGTGGCGGTTGCAGTGGTGGTTGCGGCGGTTGCGGTGGCGGTAACTGCGGCGGTTGCGACAGTGGCAGCTGCGGAAGCTGCGGAGGCGGCGGCTGCGGCAGTTGATAGTTGACTGTTAGGTTATTTTGATTCATCACTCTTCCCTTTTCATTTAAATGAATAGTTTCGGACAGATATTTCGCATAACTACCTTTGGCGAGAGCCACGGAGCCGCCGTAGGCGGTGTAATTGACGGGATGCCGGCCGGTATTGCTGTGGATGAAGCTTTCATACAGCATGAACTGGACCGCCGCCGCCCCGGTCAGAGTAAACTTACCACAGCACGTAACGAGGCCGACAAGGTGGAGTTGCTGAGCGGCATCTTCGAGGGCAGGACTACCGGTCAGCCCATAGGATTCATGGTGCGCAACACCAATCAGCACAGCCAGGATTATGAGAATATGCGGAATGTGTTCCGTCCCAGTCATGCCGACTATACCTACACGCAGAAATACGGTATACGCGACCATCGCGGGGGCGGACGCAGCTCGGCCCGCGAGACCATCAGCCGTGTGGTGGCAGGTGCCTTTGCCAAACTGGCGCTGAAGGAGCTGGGTGTCAGCATTCAGGCCTATACCCAGCAGGTAGGCGGCATTATATTGCCGGGAACATACAAGGATTATGACCTCAGCCTGACGGAGAGCAATGATGTTCGTTGCCCCGACGCTGCATTCGCCGAGAAGATGGCACAGCTGATTACTGAGGTGAAGGCCGAAGGAGATACCATAGGCGGTGTTATAGCCTGCGTGATAAAGGGCTGCCCCGTAGGATGGGGCGAACCGGCCTTCGACAAGCTGCACGCTCTTTTGGGCCATGCCATGCTCAGCATCAATGCCGTAAAGGGATTCGAGTACGGACAAGGGTTTGCCGGTGTCACGGAACGCGGCAGTCAGCAGAATGACGTAATGATTCCCCTGTCCGACGGAAAGATCGGTTTTGCCACCAATAATAGCGGCGGCATTCAGGGGGGCATTTCCAACGGGGAGGATATCTACTTCCGTGTTGCCTTCAAGCCCGTAGCCACCCTGCTGATGGAACAGGATACCGTTGACTGCACAGGCCAGGCCACTAAACTGACAGCACGCGGAAGACATGATGCGTGTGTCCTTCCGCGTGCCGTACCTGTTGTGGAAGCCATGGCAGCCATCACCCTATTGGATGCCTGCCTGCTTCAACAGACCAGAAGCATTTAATTATTCTCCTCGATTTGCCGGATGATATTATCGGCCGCATTTACTGCCTTGCAGTGCCAGATGTAGCCGATAAGTCCGCCTATTGCCGCACCTATCAGCAGGGGAAGTGCCATCAGCCAGTGGTTCATACCTTCAGGCGCATTCTTCCATGCATACTCATACACGGCCCAGCTTAACCAGGGAATCAGCAGCGCATGAGTAACATAATACAGCCATTGGTTATACTGCTTGCGGAACTTAGCCATTACTTTGGCTACGGTAGCCAGATCCTCGGTCATCAGGTTCATGCGGTCCACCGGCTTATGGACATAGTAGGTGCCATAGGCGCAGAAGAGCATCATGATGCAGGTGGCAATGACAAAGGCATTGCTGAACACTCCCCAATATAACAACAAGGGATAGAGGGCAAGGCTGAAAGCCGCACAGATATATGATTTGTATTTTGTCCGGTTGATGGCTCCTACCCTGCCACGCATGGTTTCACGAAGAAGGGAGTCATTGATAATATCCTGCTGGTCCAGTTTGTGCCTGAGTAGCGTAAACTGTTCACGCATCTCATCGAAGTTCATTTCTTCCATATCTTACTTCTGCTTTAATTTTTCCTTAATACGGATCAGTTTCACGCCTACATTCTTGACACTGATTCCTACTACGTCCGCTATCTCTTCGTAGCTCATTCCCTCAAGCCACATCATTACCAGGGCACGGTCAATGAGGTCCAGACGCTGGATTCGCTCGTGCAGCTGGCGGACTTGCCGGGTCTCATGATCCTCATCGTCATACAGATTGATGTTCATGGACAACGGCACCTTGCTGCCCTGCCTGCGTTTCTTGCGGTCGGCCGAGATGCAGGTGTTCATGGCTACACGGTAAATCCATGTGCTCAGTTTGCTTTCGTTGCGGAAGGACTCAAAGCCCTTCCACAAATTGATGAGCGTCTCCTGGAAGAGGTCGCTCACCTCATCCGCATCGTTTGAGAACATATAGCATACCGTGTAAATGGTGCTCTTATGCTCTCTGACCATCCGCGAGAACTCTTGTTCCTTTACATCCATTATTATTCAGTTTGTTTATGGTCTCTTACCATTATTTCTTTCTGATTACATCCCTATGACGCAAGTAACGGCTATTTTGCTACAGAAATAAAAAAGTTTTTTTCATTTCTTCTGATAAACGCGTACATAATCTATCTCATAGCGCATAGGGAAGTCGGCCGGATTCAGCTCTTTTACCCGGGTGTCAAGGGCCAGGTTCAGTAACAGATACTGCGGACTATGGAAGGGATTGATACCCGTTCCGCGTGCCTTGCCGTTAATGGTTTTCCTCAGGTCTATGTGGTTCAGCAGCTCATTGTCCAGATAAAGACGGATATTATCCTTGTCCCACTCCATGCTCCACACGTGGAAACGGGTTGCCCATGCCGGATCACGGTCGGAGAAATGTGTCAGGGGAGTACAGGAGGAGTCCCACTGCGTATCTTCCTCGGTATCCCCGGCCCAACAGGCATTGGCCAGGATGGTGGGAACGCCCTGATGCTGGTAATACTCCAGCATGTCTATCTCGCCGTTGGCAGGCCAGGGCAGGTCGCTGCCCAGTAGCCAGATAGCGGGCCAGGCTCCCTTGCAGACGGGGATGCGGGCGGCAACCTCTACCCTGCCGTACAGGAAGGAGAACCTGCCGCGCGTTATAACGGAGGCACTTGTGTATTTTACCCGCTCACGGCTGGTACGCCAGTTGGTCTCATCCGCGTCATAATCAGGACAGGGAAAGTCATCCTGGCGGGCTTCGATAATCAGCTTGCCGTCACGCTGGAAGGCATTCTCCCGCGCATACCACTGCATCTCATAGTTACGGACAAAACCCTTTTCGAAATCCCATTTATCAGAATCCAAACCACCGTCCCCGTCAAATTCGTCGTTCCAGATAAGGCGCCAGCCTTCCTTCACAATCCCGGATGACTGGGCAGTTGCCTTTGGCGGCCAGTTACGGACGACCAGACAGCCGCATGCGACTGCCAACAATAAGTAACAGATTTTCCTACCTAACAATTGATGCATCAGTTTCCTGAGTTCCATAAACAAGCTTTTAATGGTTCAAAATTGATTAACAAGTCACAAAATTACGTATTATTTCCGGATAATCCGATTGTTCCTGGAGATTTTTTTTATAACTTTGTCACAACAAACGTTAAAAAGAGGAAGAGAAACATGAAACCCATGGATATTGCCGTCTTTGTTTCAGGCAGTGGGACAAACTGCGAGAATCTGATTCGCTATTTCGCGCATTCGGACGCAGCCCGCTGTGCCCTGGTAGTCAGCAACAAGCCTGATGCGTATGCCCTGACACGGGCAGAACGGTTAGGCGTCCCCACTGCCGTAGTCACCAAAGAGGAACTGAACAACCCGGACGTAATGCTTCCGCTGCTGCGGAAACATAATATAGGGTTCATTGTGCTGGCGGGTTTCCTGCCTCTTATCCCCCTGTTTCTGATAGACTCATTCCCGCACCGCATCATCAACCTGCACCCTGCCCTGTTGCCCAAATACGGCGGCAAAGGCATGTGGGGACACCATGTGCATGAAGCTGTCAAGGCCGCCGGAGAAACAGAAACCGGCATGACAGTCCACTACGTTACACCCGTATGCGACTCCGGTGAGATTATCGCTCAGTACAAAGTAAGTATTCTGCCTACAGACACCGCAGAGGATATAGCGCAGAAAGAACATAAGTTGGAAATGGAGTACTTCCCTAAGGTGGTAGAGGAAGTGATAAAAAGAGGTATATGAGGAAAGAAAGGATTTACAATAGTGCGCAACTGATAGAGCTGGTTGAGGAGATCGGCTTTCTGCCCTTGCTGGACAGCGGAATCAACGGCTTCTCTGCCGAGGAGATGGTGGACGAGGAATGCCGCTATGTGGTGTTCCCTGACGGCGGATGGGACTGGCCGCTATGGAAATGGAAAGGCGAGATTATTACTGAGGGCGGGCACGTTTACGGTAAATTCTTTGCCGGAAAGGCCGGCTTTATCAGTCGTAAGTGGTGGCCTCACTTCTGCAATTACCGCCGCAGCACCCGTCAGCCACTGACCGAGGGGAGCATAGAGGAGACTATACTGACGACATTGGAGGTAAATGAGAGCCTCATCACCCGGGAGTTGCGGGCTGCCTGCGGATTTGACGGTCCCAAGATGCGCGGTAAGTTTGACAGCTACGTATCCCGACTGCAAATGGCCACCCGCATAGTAACAGCGGACTTTGTCTATCCCACCGACCGGCACGGACGGAACTACGGCTGGGGATGGTCATTACTGACAACTCCGGAATTACTGTACGGCAAGGAGGCCTGCCTGTGCGACTGCCCTGCGGAGGAATCCTTTGAGCGCATCTGCCAGCAGCTTCATGAGATATGTCCTGAAGCTACAGAAAAGCAGATAATAAAGATGCTGAAGTAGGAGCGATAGAGGGGGTAGAGGTTAGGGGGTTAAGATTCTAACATACAAGGGCAAGTGGTCCGAGTATCCGCCCCGATATACGGGCCCCTGAAAGGTACGCCAGGGGACACCCTTCTCAGTTAGCAGGAAAGGAAACTTGGCCACATGGGCCCGTGGTTCGCAAAACTCCCGCATAGAGGGCGAGACGAGTATATGGTCAATGTATCCCCATAAGCCCTGATAGCAATATGTACCCTGTGCTTTCTTCAGTTCCTTACGGCTCTGCGGGATAAGGCTGACAAGCCGTTGCTGTATGGGACGGAAAACAGGATCGCCGGGCTCGGCATTAAAGTCGCCCATCACCAGAATGCGCTGCCCCCGCAACTTATCCAGGGCAGCACAGAGGGTCTCGGCGGCCAGCATACGGTTCTGTGTACTGCTTTTGCTGTCTCCTGCCCGACTGGGGAAGTGCAGTACAAAGACATGAAGCAGCGAATCCGTACGGATGACATTCCCCCATACATGCAGGATATCACGCGTCGGACGGAGTCCGTTCCGGGCCGAGGGAACCCTTATGGCCTCGCTGCCCTGAACACGGAAGAGCACCGGCTGGTATAGCAGACAACAGTCCACTCCCCGAAGGTCAGGACCCTCGGAATGCACATAACGGTATCTGGCAGCACGCAGGGGAGAACGGGTCGTGAGGTCACGTAGGACTGTATCATTCTCTACCTCGCACATGCCCACCAGCATGGGCCAACCGTCCAGCTCGGCCACAGCAGCTATGACACGGGAAATGTTATCAAGCTTTCGCCAATAACGCCGGGGAGTCCAATGGTAAGTGCCGTCCGGCAGGAAGTCCCGGTCATTTTTCAGCGTATCATGCCGGGTATCAAAGACATTCTCCACATTATACCACATGACCTTCTGCGCATCAGCGGGGAAAGACAACAGAAGAGCATGAAGGAACAGCAGGAGAAGGGGCAGGCGCTTTAGCATAGTGGTAGTTCAGGAAACGGGAATGCTGAAATGCCTGAGTTCGTTACGGAGCTGCAGGGAACATCCCCCTGTAGCCTCATCAAGCAATGCCCAGAAACGGGAACTGTGATTCATCTCCACCAAATGTGTCAGTTCATGCTGCATGACATAATCCTGCAGATGCGGCGGAAGAAGCATCAGGTACAGACTGAGGCTGATATTACCCTTGCTGCTGCAACTGCCCCACCGGGTACGGCTGTTATGGATGCTAACCTTCTGGTAACACAGGCCTCGGGAAAGAGCCAGGGCTTGCAGCCGCGGGGGAAGGACTGCCTTGGCCTGCTTACGGAGGTCCTCAATCTGCTGAGGCGTAATCCGCTGCCGGGCAGCCTGACGCTCTGAGAAACGCTGCATCATAACGCCCAGGCGCGGCCTCAGTTCCTCTATGGCCCGAAGCAGATCTGACTGACGCGCCCCTACGGGAACAGTGCAGACAAGGCCCTCCTCCGTACAGCGGAAGACAAATCTTCCGGCACACCTGTTGACCCGTAGCCTTATCTGCCCGAGTTCTTTATCTTCGTAGAATAATTCCTTTCCTTTCATTTCAGTCCGCAAAATTATAAAAAAAATGCCAATGTCTGCAGACTCAAGCCCGCGGACTTCTGACAATTTAAGTTAAAAATATGTTAAAGCAGCAGGGAAATGTGGCAGTTTACGGGGTAAACCGTACCTTTGTTTGCTGATAACATAGTTATCAACAAAAACAGAAAGTAATATATAACTGGAACATAAACAAAAACAGAATCAAAGTGTACAATGGAAACGATGAACAAGGAATTTGAGTTTAAGGGCGGTTATCTGAACGGTTTTCTGATGATCTTCATTGATATACTGCTATGGTGTGCCACCTTTTTCTGCTTTATATTAAGCATTGTAGAGGGTGATGCCGGACACCCCTTCGGACACTTAATCATCCTGACCGTGCTGCTGCTTATTGCCAGCATCATCTGCTGTTGCGGTTTCTCCATGCTGGAGCCCAACCAGGCCAAGGTGATGACTTTCTTCGGCAAGTATGTAGGCACCTTCCGCAAGACCGGTTTTTACTGGCTGAACCCCTTTATGAGCGTCAAGAATGTAAGCCTGCGAGCCCGTAACCTGAATGCCGAGCCCATCAAGGTAAATGACAAGACGGGCAACCCCATCCTGATCGGCCTGGTAGTGGTATGGCGGCTGAAAGATACCTATAAGGCCATCTTTGACATTGACACAGATGTATCAAACACCGCAGGAGCCCAGGTAGGCAACTCAGCCACAGCCCGAATGAACAAGTTTGAGAAGTTCGTGGCCGTACAGAGTGATTCTGCCCTGCGCGAAGTGGCCGGCATGTATGCCTATGACAATGAGGATACCAAGGAGGATGAGGTTATCACGCTGCGCAGCGGAGCCGCTGAAATCAATGATGTGCTGACCGACAAGCTGAACGAACGCCTGAACATGGCCGGACTGGAGGTTACCGAAGCCCGTATCAACTATCTGGCTTATGCGCCTGAGATTGCCGCCGTTATGCTGAGACGTCAGCAGGCAGCTGCCATCATCACCGCCCGGGAGAAGATTGTTGACGGTGCCGTCAGTATGGTTAAGATGGCCCTGGATAAGCTGTCGGACGAAAGCATAGTAACCCTGGACGAGGAGAAGAAGGCTGCGATGGTGAGCAACCTGCTGGTAGTTCTCTGTGCCGATGAGCCCGCACAGCCCGTTATCAATTCCGGAAATGTGTGATAGGGGTTAGTGGTTAGTGGTTAGTGGTTAGTGGTTAGAGAAATAATGAATAAATTTATCCTTATACTCACATGCGGTCTGCTGGGATTTGCCCCCGGCATGGCCCAGCAACGCAAGATGGCAGATGTGCGGCATATTGCCGACTCTATACTCAGCACCCCCTCCAGATGGGGGAACAAGGTCAGAGCCAAGGCGGCAAAAACACGCCGGATTATTGCCGCCTCGGAACTGCTGGACGGCAGGCAGGATGCCTTCTATGTATGCGATGCGGGAGACGGAGGATTTGCCGTTGTCTCGGCCGACGAGAGAATGACACCCGTCTTAGGTTTCTCGCAGGCCGACAGTTTTGACCCGAAGGACATACCAGCCGGAATGCGGGAACTGCTGAACAGCTATGCCAGGGAATACGAGGCGCTGACCGGCGGCAAGCCCATTAGTCTGACGAGACACCGTGTTGAAGGTGTACAGGAACAGGTAGGGCCGCTGCTAAGCACTGAATGGGGACAGAACGCCCCCTTCAACAACAAATGCCCGGAATGGCAGGGGGAGCGCTGCATCACAGGATGTGTGGCCGTCACTTCGGCACAGACAATGCGGTACTACCAATACCCCGACTCGGCGAAGGGTAAGGCCGAATACACCACCAAGACCCTGAGCATCCCCATCAGGGAAGATCTGGCAGCCTATAAGTTTGACTGGCCCAATATGCGCAGCCAATACAGTCAGGGAGCCTCCAACATTGAGAAGAACGCCGTGGCCGACCTGCTTTACACCTGTGCGGTAACAGCACAGATGGACTTCGGCCTGAAAGGAAGCTCGGCCAGCAGTACCAACCAGACAAGATCACTGGTGGAGAACTTCGGCTACGACTCCGACATAGCCAACATACACAAGGATTACATGACCACCAGCGAGTGGCAGAGGCTGATGCTGAACGAGTTGAATGCCGAGAGTCCGCGTCCCGTCATCTATGCGGCCATCTCACCCGAGAACGGAGGCCATTCTTTTATCCTGGACGGTTACAAGGCCGACGAGGACGGCTACCCCTTCTACCACATCAACTGGGGATGGGAAGGTTACTGTAACGATTACTTCAAGCTGAGTAGCATGGATGCGGACGGATGGGAGTTCTCAAAGGAGCATGAGGCCATCATCTTCATTCAGCCCGAAAATAACCGGCAGGACAACGGATTCTTCTGCCAGGCACAGGAAGTCATACTCTCCTCGGCCAGAATCAAGTCCGGCACTACCAGATTCACGGCAACGCTGAAATTCTTCAACTACAGCTACAAGGCCTTCAGCGGTGTAATCAAATTCTATCTGAGGAATGAACTCGGGGAGGAATTCCTGGTTGGAACCAGCCAGCATATCAACAAACTGTCCTTTGTCTACGGATTACAGAACTTTACCATACAGGCTTCCCTCTCCCAGAATATCCCGGAGGAGGACTATACGGTGATTCTGCGAAGCAAGGCCGACAACAGCCAGGCGGAGGAAACCGTGACGTACCCGTCGCCCCAAATCCTTACCGTTACCTCGGTTACCGAAAGCTACACGCCTGACATGATGATTGCCGACCTGCAGAATGTGGGCGAGGACCTTGAGGGCTACAACGTCTCACTGAGAGCCGTATGGCCCATGAACCGGGCGGCAAAAGCCTTCACGGGAACCCTGCGCATGGCCGTAGCGGATGAGAACGGAGAGAATCTGATTCCGTTTGGGCAGGTTGCCAACATAAGTAATATGGAGTATAACCATTATATCAGTTATGCCTACACCTTCAAGGGAGAGTTGCCCGACTATCTGGAGGATGGCGCATACCGCCTCTATCTGGCCGCCAACCAGTCCGGTTACCTGGAATGGGGGAAAGTCACACAATGGAGTATGACTGGAGGAGCATTTGGAAGTGAGGTATTCATCCCCTTCTGGCTGGAAGACGGAAAAATCATTTACAACAAGAACGACGGGAGCGAGGAAGACCTGCCTGACGACGCATCCGACATACAGGTCACGGAAATGACGGTAACAGCCTATGATTCCGGTACCAGGCGCATTGACATGCAGATGTCCAACATCCTGAACATGGGCAATGACCCGTTCGCCGGTAAGTTCTCGATGGTGGTCTGTGACAAAACCGGCAAGGTGCTGACGAACTTCGGAGAGCCGCAGAAAATGAGCACGCCCATGGCACACTTCCAGAGTTCCAGCAAGATATTCTCCTTCAGCGGCAACCTGCCGGAAGAGCTGGAAAGCGATATCTACACCATTAAGATAGCATCCCAGGCAAACGGATGCAAGGGATGGACACCCATCAGGGGATGGGTCAGAGACGGA
>Ga0326512_10002656_pt1 | contig 13196 bp, 9 predicted proteins | sample 1_2617_0518_D_FD_203652 | JGI IMG/M metagenome (GOLD analysis project Ga0326512, IMG submission 203652) | Bovine rumen microbial communities from UC Davis, California, United States - 1_2617_0518 | ecosystem: Host-associated > Mammals > Digestive system > Stomach > Rumen | place: USA: California... | reverse complement strand
TGCAACTTGCTGAATATGATGTTGCCGGTGAGCAGTGGAATGATGCGTACATGCATCTGAACCGTGTGCTGGAACTGCTGCCTGATACGGCAGAGACATGGCCGACGGTTGTTTCCAAGCAGATTATCGTACTTGGGCATCTGAAGAAACTGGAGGAGGCACACCGTCTGTATGTGGAGGCATCAGAACGGAGTCCTCATAATCAGCGCCGTTTTGCCTCTGCATACGAGGATTTTGCGGCCAACCGTCTGAAATTCCTTATTGAGGAGGAACGGTATGAGGAGGCGCTGAATGAGTCGGAAGACTTATTGGAGATTGTGCCGTCCAGCGATGTGGCGTTGCGTTGTCTTATTAATGTGAGTCAGATGCTTAAGAGGGATGAGCTGTTTTATGAAGCGGCGGAAATGGGTTACGAGACGTTTCCCACTACTCCATACTTTGTTGTGAAACAGGCTGTCGCCCTTCAGCAGCAGGGGAGGACCGAGGAGGCGCTGGCGCTGCTTCGCCCATTTAACAGAACAGGTGAACTGGTTTCCCCGCAGCTTATTGCCACTTATTCCGGTATAAGCCACGAATTGGCAAGCCAGTTGCTGAAGGACAGAATGCCCGAGGCAGCTATGCTGGTAATTGATTCGGCCCTGGTATATGATGCCGGTAACCGTGACCTGCTGTATGACAAGGGTATTGCATATGAGTATCTGAAGCAATTTGCCAAGGCTTATGAGTTTCAGATGCGTTATTACGAGCCCAGTAATGCGGAACAGGGGGACTTTATCCGTCATATGCGGTATTTGGGTTACAAGGGCTGTAAGAACAGGGTGGATGCCACTTACACCAGTGCATTCTACGATTCACAGAACGATAATTTGTCCACAATAGCGCATCTTTACTCCATTGCCTCGGTCTCATATTCACGTGTTTCCCCACGTAATACATACACCGGGCAAATCAGTTATAAGGGTATTGACGGCTATCATACTGAGGAGAATAGTGAATCCGGCGGGTACGGCTTGGAGTTTATGGCCCAGTGGGAGCATACCTTTAATTCCAAGTGGAGCGGTATGCTGAACGCTGCCTATTCTACCCGGTTTTTCAATAAGATTGGTGCCAATGTATCTCTTTCCTATGCTGCTCCGCGGGGATGGACGCCTTCATTGCGTCTTGGATTCCGCAGAACGCCGTCCTCGTATCTTTACATTAGCAGCGGGGATAATGTTTCGGCTGCCAAAGGCGAGTACAATCTGTTCATTTTCTCTCCGTCGGTCGAGAAATCATGGGAGCGGGTGAAACTGACCGGGAATACGGATGTCACCATTATGTCCGGCAGCACATATTATAATGTAGGACTGAAGGGTAAGCTCTTTGTTAATAACGACAATATCTCCAGCGTCTCACTTGTGACGGGTTTCGGTTCGTTCCCTGAGCTGACATTCTTTGAACAGACGGCCCTGCAAGGTGTGTCGCATACGAATGCCATGGTAGGCTTTGACGTTCAGTATCTCTGTACACGTCATTTGTGTCTGGGACTGACGGGAAGTTGGAATACCTGTTTCAATCCTTACCGTCAGGCAGACGGTACCTTGCTCGATTCATACCGTAATATATATTCTGTCGCATTGCAATTTCATTTAGCTTTCTGATAACCATGAAACTTGAAAAATCTAATTCCAAAAAGAACAGCAGTTGCATGATATGGATAGTGCTGTTCCCGGTTTTGATGATGATGGGGTGTATTCATACGAAGCAGCCTACGGAATCGTCTCCATTTGAATACCGTGAAGTACATCTGCCCAAACTGAAGTCGGGTGAATATGTTCCCCTGAAGTTGAACAATCTGGATAATGACTGGGGCATCTGGGGGCATAACCTTTCTGCTGTGCTGCCTGAGAAGCATTCCTCGGATGTATATGCCAAGGGTGTGCATGGAGTGGACCGGGATCAGTTCTGTTTTACCTCCGATGCGTTATTCAAGTATATCCAGAAGTATATCAGAGCGAATTACAGCGGCAGTAAGACAATTCGTTTTGCCATTCTGCCCAATGATAACAATGTGGTGTGCCAATGTGAGAAATGTATAGAGTGCGGTAACACTAAGTCCGATGCTTCAGGAGCCGTCTATTATATGCTGGACCGCCTGACCTCACAGTTCCCTAATCATATATTCTTCACTTCTTATTATAAGACTACATGCAGCCTGCCGACCCGTCGCCTGGCGGATAATGCCGGTGTTCTTGTCAGTGCCATCAGGTTTCCGCTCAGCCCTTGCCATACACCAGAGGAAGATGAGTTTATGAGTCTGATCAGCCAGTACTCTGAATATACGAACCGGATTTATATATGGGATTACATCAATAACTTTGATGATTACTTTACGCCTTTTCCTGTTTTTGACATCTTCCAGCATCGCCTTCGCCTGTATGCACAGGCTGGCGTGAAGGGCATATTCATGAACGGCAGCGGCGATGAATATAGTACCTTCTACAGGTTGAAGACTCACATCCTTGCGCATTTACTCTCCAATCCGGATGCTGAATGGCGTCCTATGCTCAGGGAGTTCTGTCATGAGAGATATCCTGTAACAGGTGACGTGATATGCGATTTCATTATCAAGCAGGAGGATATGGTAAGTCAGTCCGGTAAGTCCCTGGCCCTGTATGAGGGTATGCCGGTTGCTACGAGGACGTATCTGCCTGAACAGGATTTCATTGCCTTCCATGACAGGCTGTTGTCTCTGCTTCCCGAATTGAAGGGGAAGGAGAAGAAACGGGTGGGGAAGATCTGCCGGGCGCTGGCTTTTACCCGTCTGGAGCTGAAGCGTATGGCGGGGGATACCGGGGGGTGTGAACCTTTGCTGAATAATCTGCTTGACCTTGCGAATGAGGACATCATTGCCTATAGTGAGGCTGGAGGTACGCTTGAAAGCTATGTGGATGACTACCGGTATATGTTACGACGGGCAGCTGAGACGAAGGGGAGAAATCTGCTGAAAGGTGTTCGCCTAGAGCCGATGACAGCGCTGGACGAGGATTATAACGACATCTCGATTCTGACAGACGGTTTGCTGGGGCTTCCCTCATGTTACCACTGCGGCCAGATGCTGTCTTCTGCAACGCCGTCCCTGCGCATTGCCATCCCACGTATTCAGGGACTGAGACGTCTGCGTGTTAATATGACTAAGAACAATATCTTTTATATCTCTTTTCCGTTACGTGTAGTGTTGACCTGCGGCGGACGTGAGTTGGGATCTGTAGTTCCCAAACCGTCTTCTTCACACCTACAGCGTGCAGTAGCAGAGTTTGATGTGCCGTCTGACTACAAGGACAAACTGGTTCTGGTAATATATCGTGACCCGGAGGACCGTACGATGGCACTTGACGAGGTGGAGGGATTTTGAGGAGTCTGATAACCAATATAATAATGAAGGTAAAAGATAATAGATTCATAGGCTTTCTGCTACGCAAGGTTATGGTCCTTGGCGTGTCTTTGTTATGCATTGTCTCATGCGACAAGCATCTGAAACCGGCATCTGTAATAGTTGTCGACCCCGTCCGGCACTATTATCCTGTTATACAGGGCGAGATGATGGAGCTTTCATACGAGATAGAGAACACTTCTGATAATCCACTGTTCATCCAGGAACTGCAAACCACATGCGGATGTATTGTCCCACGTGATGAACTTCCCATTGTGATACTTCCGCATAAGACAGGAATCGTGCATCTCACCTTCAATACCATCAAGAATACCGGTTACGTGGATCACTTTGTCTATTGTTATGGTAATTTTCAGGATTCCACCTGTGTTGAATTGGAATTTGATACCAATGTTGTCCCGCGTGCTGATTATGTGCATGATTACGAACAGCTTTGGCAGGAGCAGACTAAGAGTTCAAAGTCTATCCGTGAATTTGTGGACGGAATGCCCGGGCAGAAGGGCTATTATACCAACCCTGATGAGAGTCCGCGCACCCGTAGGAAAGAGAAAATTCAGGACCGCATAGACGAGATAGCGTTCTGATTGGAAATCTGCTGCCACGCCTGGCAGGATTTTTTTCCACGTGAGAGAAAATTTACGGCCTGACTGGGGAGGAAAATTCCCGTAGTCAGGCCGTAAAGTATTTTATGTACTAAGAGCTGAAAGCCTTGCTTGATTATTTCCAGACAAGTGTGCGTCCGATTTTATCATAGATATTGGCCCAGTGAGCCCGGCTTTCCGCATCCGGAGCTGAGGCCGATGCCGCCTTAGCCTTCTTCTCCAACTGCTGCAGGGTGTAGAGTACGGCAGAACGTATTTTCCGGTCGTTGTCAGAGAAATTACCTTTCAGATAGTCCATCATTGTGTTCTGCAAATCCATTCTGTATGGAGTGACTTTCCTGTTGCTGTCCAGCTCGGTGAAAATCAGTTTGCTTAAATCGGTCAGATACTGCTGAGGTGTGTACAGCTCGTTCAGCATGTACAACTGGTTCATCAGACTTCTGACAACGTATGTGCCGATGCGGGTGGTGAGATTCTGAGGATCTGCTGTCAGGCGCTTGGCATAGGATACCTGGCGCAGCCATACGGGTTCGTGCAGGAACTGATCGTCTATGAACTTCAAGGCATCCTTCTGCTTCTTCAGGGGCTGTGGGCCGTATATGTCGCCACCCATTCCCTGTGTCTTGTCCTCAATCAGGTATCCGCCGATATTGCGGATTACATGTCCGCTGTATCTCATCAGCTGTGTGGTAATATGGTTATACATGGTTGAGATGTGCTCGTCATAGATGTCCTTTTCGTCATCCAGGGTGTAGCGGCGCAGGTTGTCTGCCAGGCGCTTCAGGTTAAGTATGCCGTAATAGCTGGCCTTAACGGGGTCGTCACCCAGGTCCTCGGTCTGACGTCGGGGGTCACGGTACTCGCCTTCGCCGTCACCCCACCAGAGGCGCCGGTTCTTCAGTGACTCCAGTACCATGGGCTCCAGCATCTGGTGGTCCTGCAACTCGTCCTGTGCATCCGGCATAGGCTTGTATCCCCATGTGATGGCCCACTTGTCATAGTCACCGATACGGGGGAATATACCAGCGCGTGAGATTCCGTCTTCAGGCTGGGCTACGTAGTTGAAGCGTGCATAGTCCATAATACTGGGAGTGTGTCCGTGTTCCTCCACCCACGCCTTGTTCCGCAAACTGTCAACGGGAACGGTGCTGGAGCTTCCGAAGTTGTGGCGTAAGCCCAATGTGTGGCCCACCTCGTGTGAGCTGACAAAGCGGATGAGCTGCCCCATCAGATCCTCATCATAATTCATCTTCTGTGCCGCTTCGTCTATTGAACTGGCCTGAATCATATACCAGTCGTGAACTAATGACATAACGTTGTGGTACCAGCAGATGTGGCTCTCCAGGATCTCACCGGTACGGGGGTCATGGACATTGGGGCCGTATGCGTTCTCAATGGGGCTTGCCAGATAGCGTATGCAGCTGTAGCGGGCATCCTCCATACTCATGGTGGAGTCGTTCTCAGGCCATTCCTTTGCCATGATGGCGTTCTTAAAGCCTGCCTTCTCAAAGGCGACCTGCCAGTCATTGACACCCTGGATGAGGTATTTCCTCCATTGCTTGGGGGTGGCGGGGTCAATGTAATAGATGATAGGCTTAACGGGCTCCACCAGTTCGCCGTTTCTCATCTTCTCTACATCCTCGGGCTTGGGTTCCAGACGCCAGCGTGTGATGAATCTTTTCTCCTCAACGCGCTGCTGGTCATCGGTATAGCTGGTGTAGTCATCTGTGAAGAAGCCTACACGGGGATCATAGTAGCGGCGCATCATGGGTTTCTCGGGCAGCAGCACGAAGCTGATGTTCAGCCCGAAGGTCGCCTTGCCGGTTTTTCTGACTGCCGGAACCCTGCTGCTGTTGCTTCCGATGAAGGTCTTTACCAGTCTGACCTCGGTATTCAGGGGGAAGGTCTTAATGTCTTCAACGTAGCCGATTTCCTGATTCTGCAACGAGAACTGTTCCTTTACGTAACGGGGCAGGCCCAGTGCAGGGTTGTCCTGGTTGAAGAATCCTCCTACCTTAATCTTATAATAGCCGCCCGTATGGCTTTCTATCTTGAAGGCGCCGATGATAGGATTCTCATTGCTGACGGTTATGGCCCTGTTAATATTCTGTGTAGTATCCGCTACATTTATAAGGAGTTTGGCACGCAGGAGAAGGGCATCATCCGGTGCTACCTGGAAGTAAACGGTCTGCTGGTTCACCTGCTCTCCGCCGAACTTGCCTATGCTTGCGGGGGTGGAGGTATAGCGTGTGGTGGTCAGGAACTCGCGCCCGATCAGGCTGTCGGGAATCTCGAAGTACCATTCGTTATCAGCCTTGCTTACCCGGAATAGTCCGTCGCGTTGCAGGTTCTTATTGGCTGCCGGTGTCTGTATCTGAGCGGTCTTCAGCGCTTCATCGGGGGTAAACTTTCCTGCGGGTGCTACCAGGAAACGGTTGCCATTGTCGGCTTTGTCCCAGCTGTTGATTACGATTTCGCCGGCATCGTTCATGTTCAGATATATCTTTGAGCCGTTTTTGTCGGCATACATCATGTATTTGTATTTGCCGTCGGACTGTTTCTTGTCAAAGACGAAAGGCGTTCCTATATGGCTGACCAGGCTGCCGCTATCCGACAGGTACTTCTTAGCCTTGGGGCTGTAAAGGTATTGTTTGCCGTTCAGGGTGATGATGGCAAACTGTCTGTCTTCCTTCGGAGCGTTGGAGCGTTTTATTCCGGAGGTCAGTCCTGTACCGTTTTCGTTCAATACCAACTGTCCTCTTCTGCACGTCAGGGTGTAAAGCCTGTTGTTGCTGAATCCGTTGGGGTTCTTGACTTTCTTTTCCTTTGAGGCTTTCTTTGTCTGTTCTGTCTTAGCCTTCTCCTTTTTCTCCTTTGCTATAACAGGTGTTGTCAACAGTGTTGCAGCAAAAAAGATGCTTAGAATCTTGATGTTCATCTGTTTTTGTGTGTTAATTAATAACGGATTTTGAATTTTAGCCCTCAAATTTATATATTAATTATGAATTATGTATTTGTTTTATGAATTTTATGTGTAATTTTGTATTCTGTTAACATTATGAGAGAGTTTCAACTGACATCCAAATACAAGCCCACGGGGGATCAGCCCGAGGCAATCAGACAACTTACCGACGGGGTACGGCAGGGTATTCCCGCCCAGACCCTGTTAGGTGTTACCGGTAGCGGAAAAACATTTACAATAGCCAACGTTATAGCCAATGTGGGTAAGCCGACACTGGTACTGAGTCACAACAAGACACTTGCTGCTCAGCTGTATGGTGAGATGAAGCAGTTCTTTCCCAATAATGCGGTTGAGTACTACGTCAGCTATTATGACTATTACCAGCCCGAAGCCTATATCCCGAGTACGGATACCTATATCGAGAAAGACTTGGCAATCAACGAGGAAATCGATAAGCTAAGGCTGGCCGCCACCAGCGCTCTTCTTTCAGGCAGAAAGGATGTGATTGTCGTAAGCAGCGTATCCTGTATCTATGGTATGGGAAACCCTTCAGCCTTCTATGAGAATGTAATTGACCTGAGGGTAGGGCAGAAGTTGGACCGGAACGATTTCCTGCGTAGGCTTATGGATAGCCTTTATGTCAGAAATGATTTGACACTTAATCGTGGTCAGGTGCGTGTGAAAGGCGATACTGTCGATATTGCGCTAGCCTATAGTGATTTTCTGTTGCGTGTCACATTCTGGGATGATGAGATTGAGAGCCTGGAAGAGATAGATCCCCTTAGTATGACCCGCGTATCCGCTTATGATGAGTACAAAGTATATCCGGCAAATCTCTTTATGACCAGCCACGATATGCAGGAGCAGGCTATCCGTAAGATTGAAGACGATCTGAGGGATCAGGTCGCCTACTTCGAGGAAGTGGGTAAGACGCTGGAGGCCAAACGCTTGCATGAGCGGGTGACTTATGATGTGGAGATGATTCGCGAACTGGGACACTGTTCTGGAATTGAGAACTATAGCCGGTATTTTGACGGTAGGGAGCCGGGTACCCGTCCGTACTGTCTGCTTGACTTCTTTCCGGAAGACTATCTGATGGTAATTGATGAAAGCCATGTATCCGTTCCTCAGATCGGTGCCATGTATGGCGGTGATCAGGCCAGGAAACGCAATCTGGTTGAGTACGGTTTCCGCTTGCCTGCGGCCAAGGACAACAGACCTCTTAAATTCGAGGAATTCTGCGAGCTGACACATCAGGTGATCTATGTCAGTGCCACACCGGCAGATTATGAGTTAGCGCAGAGCGAAGGAGTTGTCGTGGAACAGCTAATCCGTCCCACGGGCTTGCTTGACCCTGTAATAGATGTGCGTCCTACTGAGAATCAGGTTGATGACCTGATGGAGGAAATCCAGCAGCGTATAGAACGGGACGAACGCACATTGGTAACAACTTTAACCAAAAGGATGGCAGAGGAACTGGCAGAATACCTGCTCCGTAACGGTATCCGGACAGCCTATATTCACAGTGACGTGGATACCCTTGAGCGTGTGCAGATATTGAATAACCTCAGGGAAGGACAGTATGATGTGCTGGTAGGAGTAAACCTGCTACGTGAAGGCCTTGACCTCCCGGAGGTAAGTCTGGTTGCGATCCTCGATGCTGACAAGGAGGGATTCCTCCGAAGTCACAGAAGTCTTACGCAGACCGTCGGCAGGGCAGCCCGTAATCTGAACGGGAAGGCAATCATGTATGGTGACGTCATAACCGAGAGTATGCGGAAAACCATTGACGAAACCAATCGTCGCAGGGAAATCCAGATGCATTATAACGAGACCCATCATGTAGTTCCCAGGCAGATTATGAAGGAACGTACAATGGACAATCTGGTACAGGCTCAGCAACAGTCTGAGAGTAGGGCATATGTTGAGCCGGAGGTCAAGTCACTGCAGGTGGCTGAACCTGATTTGACCCTGTTGACGAGGGAGCAGCAGGAAACCCGGATTAAGAGTATCGAGAAAAAAATGCATGAGGCGGCAAAAAGGCTTGATTTTGTAGAGGCGGCTCTATTGAGAGATGAAATGCTGCGAATGAAAGCGAATTTGTGTTAAAAAACTCAATAAACCATTATTTATTGGAAGCCGTTTGATATTTTTTTCGGAAAAAGTGTTACCTTTGCACCCCGTAAAAGTATATACATGCATAGATACAGTCTCATATTGTTGTTTGTCTTGCCGTTTCTGACCAGTTGCGGTGACTATAATTCTGTCATCAAGTCTGCCGATTACGAGTACAAGTACGAGGCGGCAAAGGGTTATTACGCCGAAGGCAGCTACAGGAAGGCTTCGGAAGTCTTCATGCAGGTATTGTCCGTTCTGAGAGGAACCCAATACGGAGACGAATGTCTTTTCCTGTTGGGTATGAGCAACTACCGCTCCGGTGATTACGAGTCAGCCAGAGACTTCTTCAAGAAATATTATCAGAGCTATCCCAAAGGAACGTATGTGGAGTTAAGCAGATTCTTCTGTGCAATGTCCAATTACAACAGTGTGGGTGATACCAGGCTTGACCAGAGCTGTACTATGAATGCCCTCACCGAATTCTCCGATTTCCTGGAACTGTATCCTGATACAAAGCTGAAGACTCACACCCAGGATATAATTTTCAACTTGCAGGACAAACTTGTCGAGAAGGAATACATGTCGGCCAAACTATACTATGACCTGGGAACATACACGGGTAACTGCATGTCATACGACGATAACAATTATGAGGCCTGTATAGTAACAGCACAGAATGCACTTAAGGATTATCCCTATGCTTCTCCTGAGCGTAAGGAGGAACTCTCGATTATGGTTCTCAGGTCCAAATACCATCTGGCCCGCCATAGCATAATCGAGAAACGCGTGGAACGGTTCCGTGATACAGTCGATGAATACTATGCGTTCCTGAATGAGTTCCCTGAGAGCCAGTACCTGAAGGAGGCCAAGTCTATTTATAACTATGCCGAGCGTGTTATAGCCAAGAAGGGTGACTTGGAGGAGGATGAGGACCTGACCAGGATAAAGAAGACAAAATAATATACAAACAATTAAAAATATGATGGATTACAAGAAATCAACTGCTCCTACCAACACAGTGAACCGCAATGTTATGGAATTGTGCGAGGAAACAGGAAATATTTATGAAAGCGTTGTTATTATTGCGAAGCGTTCCAATCAGATTGCCGCTGATATCAAGAATGAACTGAGCAAGAAATTGCAGGAGTTCGCCAGTTCTCAGGATAACTTGGACGAAGTGTTCGAGAATCGCGAACAGATTGAAATCAGCCGTTTCTATGAGAAGCTTCCCAAACCCACTCTTATGGCAACTCAGGAGTTCATTGAGGGCAAAGTCTATTTTAGAAATCCCAATAAGGAGGTTGTTACTCCTCAGGAATAATGATTCAGCGTATTCAATCCCTATACCTTCTCATTGCAACCGTTCTGACGGTTGTCTGTATGGCCAGTTGTATAGGGTATTTTATATCCGATGACGGAGAACAGGTGGGAAAATTCTTCAATTTGGGCTGCTGGTTTCCATTCGATTCGGGCTTTTATTATCTTTCTCGCCAAGGCGAGTCATGGGCGCTTTTCGTCATTCTGCTTATCGTGGCGACCCTCTCATTTATGAATATATTCCTGTTCAAGTACAGAGCCCTGCAGATGCGCATTTGCAGTTTTTGCATGATTCTGCTTGTAGGATGGTATGCTGTATATGGATTTTTCGCATGGTACTTTCAGCATAGTTTTCCTGAGGAAGTAACATTCAGAGTATCTCCCTGGGCATCCTTCCCCCTCGTCAGCCTGATATTGCTATATCTGGCATTCCGCGGCATTCTCAAGGACGAGAAACTTGTCCGCTCTTTGGACCGCTTGCGTTAATTACGCGTCTTCAGAATATCAAACAAATAGGCTACCTTCACCGTAATGACATTATTGGCACTACGGCTGAAGGTATCTTGTTTTGTGCTGTTGAAGATGTTGCTCAGGCTCAGTCCGTATCTTCCTTCCAGGGTAAAGTGATGTCCGCTCTTCGTGCTGACATCCATACCCAGGCCAAGGGTTATTCCATAGTCGAATTTCTGTTCAATCTCCTTGTCGTACTGTTCTGTACGGTTGCGTAGTGATAGGGTATAGTCACTCCATTCTCCCCCTCTTTCCTCTTTGTCACCGATACAGAATCCTATATGCGGCCCCGCTATGATATAGCCCTTTACGCCCCCTTTCTCCTTTCCGAAGCCTAAGTTTACCATAATGGGTATCTGCAAGTAGTTGACATCTCGCTTGTACGTATCGGTACTGGTGGTTATATCCTCAGTCCATCCCAGCTGGGCATAATTCAGTTCGCCCTGTATGGCGCAAATCATACTGAAGTACTTCTCGCATGTATATCTGGTTGTTATTCCCATAGTCATACCGCCGTGCATCTTCTGGTTGACATGCGGACTGAAACTAACCTGGTTCAGCGCATAGCCTCCATTTATGCCTATAGCCAAATCCCTGCGGAATTCTCCTACCTGAGCCTGTAAGTTTAATGACAATAAGATATATAATAATGTAAGAAAGGAAAGTCTTTTCATCTGATCAGTTCTATTTGCTTTGTCTTTGTGTAGTGAATCAATTGTATGAAGTTATTCGTATATCCGCTGTTTTCCGCTTCCTGTATAAATCTGTACATATTCTGTTGCGGTATCTGCGGTCTGTGCCCAATGGGTCCGTTTTCCATCATCTCATGTATAAAGTACAGGCCAAGATCGAATCCCATCATGGCATATCTGGGATAATTCTTTGCCATAGGTCTCCTGAAATTCCTAAGGAATGCGTTTTCAAAATCCCTTGTACTGGCGGCCAGGGCATTATAATAGTATGGACTGTAAATGTACGTGTCGTATGTAAAGAGACTGTTTAGCAGCGTATTGGTATATGTCTGCCATTCAGGATAGCCCAGCAGGGATATGTTGTATTGCGGATGCTTCTGTCTGAAAGTGTTCAGTTTGGAGATGAGGATATTCAGTGTTTTCAGGCTGGTGTTATCCGGAACGATAACATTTTCCCTGAACTGGTTCATGGCATCCTCATAAGTGTAGTCATCGCTGTTAATATTTAGGACACCCGTCTGGTTTCCCTTCATGCTTAGCATGTCAGACAATGTCCTGGTAAATATGGAGCCTTGGCTGTCCTCGTTGCCGGTCTTCAGGATAACGTAAATCCTGTCGGCATATGTTTTTGCAATAAAGGCGGCAGCCTCGGCTATGGTAGCCGAATTACGGGGAGTGGCAAGATACAGGTTCGGGTTCCCGGCGGTACTTTGTCCGTTATCAAAGGGAAGCACAACCCGTATGTTGTAAAGTTTACAGAAGTTTATGGTTGCCGGCAGTTGCTGCTCATCCACTGGTCCGAACAGAATATCTAACCGGGACATTCCGGGTTTTCCCAGAACTTCCATTATGTCTGCTTCCGTACGTCCGCTGCTATATGCATGGATTTCCATACTCAGGCCCTCCTTCTTTGCGCTGTCAGCGGCCATCAGGAAGCCCTGATAGAACTCCACCATCTTTTTGGCCCTCTCGCTTTTTTCCGCAAAAGGCAGAACGACACCGACTTTCAGGACTGACCTTTTTTTCCTGACAGTTTCCTCATTCGCTACCGTTTTGCCTTGCTGAACAGCCTGTGGCTGTGGTATAGTCAGGTATGTCCCTTTCTTGAGTTTCTTCTTCGTGCCTATCTCAGGATTGGCAGAGAGCAATTCCTGTTCGGTAATATTGTACTGTCTGGCTATTCCATAGAGTGTCTCTCCCTTGTTCACCTGATGCAAGTGATTGAGCACCGACATGGTATTTTGTGCTCCCGTTATCAGTGGAACAAACATCAATAATATGAACATGAGCCTTTTCATAAGCGCAAAGATAACACTTTTTCCATCCATTTCAGACTTTTTGGGATATAAAAATGTCCTTCATCCAAATAAAAATCGTAATTTTGCACAAATTATAACAACTATGACTCGTTTTATTTCAATTCTCCTGCTGATATTTCCCGTCTGTGTTCTTGCTCAGACAGGTCCTATGGTAAGTCCACAGGGATTCTTTATTATCACTAATATAGAAGACGGCACAATAGATACTACCGAGGTCGATCCCGCAAAACCTCAGAGTGCCCC
>Ga0326512_10002655_pt1 | contig 13207 bp, 17 predicted proteins | sample 1_2617_0518_D_FD_203652 | JGI IMG/M metagenome (GOLD analysis project Ga0326512, IMG submission 203652) | Bovine rumen microbial communities from UC Davis, California, United States - 1_2617_0518 | ecosystem: Host-associated > Mammals > Digestive system > Stomach > Rumen | place: USA... | reverse complement strand
AAACGAATTTCCTGTATCTGACGTGCCTTTATCACACGCTCGCGGATGACGCTGCTTGGCTCGCCTGGCTGCATTTGGGTTAATTCCTTGAAGGGCACAACCGTTACCTCGCAGTGGATGTCTATTCAATAAGTAATATTATGGTACAGATATTTTTGTCGCTTATTACGTCTCATTTCAGATTCACAATAAAAACTAAAAAAAACTGATAAAATGTTTGTAAATTCAGAAAAAATGCTTACCTTTGCAGCAGTTAACTGAGAATTGAACCTAGGGAAAGCGAAACCCTTATCAAGTTCAAAGAAAGATTTACCCAATATGGCATTGGTGTATTCGTTCATCCTCTTGTATAATTGTGTTCATAGTATATAGCCCATCGTGATAGATGCGCACCCCACACTACATTGTGTTTTTCTTAGTATTAGATTTATGTGTTAACAATGTGGCTCTCAGTGGAGAGCCTTTTTCTTTTATGCGCCTACGCATATATAATATAAGGTGTAGTAAAAATAGAAGTCTGCCCTAAAAAAGTCGCAGTTTCATTTTCTTTTTTCGATTTTTTTTGTATATTTGCACTACAAGGATGAAAAACACGATGCATCTACAATCATTCTTCAGGTGAAAGTCACCAACCTTACACATTGTAGGGTACTATTAATTTAAAAACAAGAAATAAATGAATAAAGAATTATTTATCGAGGGGCTTGAAGCCATTGTTGATTATGTCGCACAAGATTTGAAGAAAGACATTGAATACCAATTTGATTCGTTTACTATTGGTGAAGATTATTGGGGAAATAATGATGCCCATTGCAATATTGAAGTTGCCTTGTCTCATTTGAAAATAGCAAATGACTTCCTACGTGGGATTAACGTTGGTGGCGAAGCAGACCAAAAGGTATTGGATAATATGTACTATATTCTGTATGAGGAAACTTATTATGATTTCGATGTTGTTGAAATAATCGAAGATTATGACTATGAAATAGACTCTATGGATTTTGATAAGACTCTGATATCATATTTGAAGGGAGAAATATCTTTAGATGATTTAGAGGACGATGAAAAGAAATGAGAAATGACAGATTGAAGTATCTTAATGATTTTTATTATGGCAATTTATACAAAAGAACAAATGGATTTAGACATCAAGTTACAGAATAAAAGCATTAATCAATTGAACGATTTGCTTGATACGATAGAAGAATTAAATAATAAATGTAGTAATCAAAGTGCAATTAGTTCAGCAAATAGGTGTATAATGTATCTTGAAAGAATCAGAAATGATGCAATCAAAGAATCAAAGGAAAATGGAACGTATAGGATTTGGTTTGATAATCCTGATTAAATAATATAATCGGCGATGATGTTATATTAACCATGATGAATGACTGACGATTTCTCGTCAGTCATTTTTTCTTTTGGAACACGAAAAAGTAACTATGATATTTCCTTGCCACCTTCTGATGCATACCCCTATTTAATATCTTAGTCGGCGCAATCAGAATGAAGGTGTCAATAAGTTCAAAGCCAATCTCGTTTGCCCATTGTTGAACGTAAAAGGACATCCATATATTTCTATTCTCAGCCCTTATATCCATCGTCTTGAATACTAGGATGCCTTTGTTCTTCAACTTGGCCCACGCAAGTTTCAGCAAATATTTGTTGGCTTGCTCTGCATCCTCCATTGTATCGAAACTATCGAAACGTTCCTTTACCTTGCTGTTTTTTAGCCATTGAGGTTGCAATATCAGGAAAGGAGGGTCTATCACAATTGAATTAAGGCTATCATCTTCTATCTTCTCTGCACCCTCCAAAGGCAGCACCCCTTCCACCTGAGGGTGTTTGTCATATTTAAGCCTTGGCATTGGTACAACGCCGTATTTGTAGAAGTTCCCCTTTGAAGTGGTCAGGTCGCAATCATATACACCACTAGGCACGTGTAGTTTCAATATGTTATTCAGGATTTCTTGTTGGTCGTAACTGACAGACTTAATGACTGTCTCACTGTGGGACGTATCAAATGAAGATAGTTTGTCTTTCTCTGTTTGTTTGTCGAAACTATCCATCCTCATATACTTGTATACAGTCATTAGGGCAAAACCTGTCTTATCAGCAATCTTCTGTGCTGACAAACCACGCTTTTGGTATTTCTTGACCTCAGTGTATTTGGCAAACATTGAATCGAAGTGCCTATCAATGTTGTGCTGTTTAAGCCACGCTCTCAGAGTATGGATGCTAATGCCCATATTCTGAGCATTGACTTTCATACTGAGACGTGGATTATATTTGCTCTTTATCAGGTCAGACACTCAAATAGTGCTTTATTTGGAAAGAATTGTTTAATAAACCTTTTCTGTCAAACTAAGAGTTGTCTTAGTTTCATTTCCTCCATTCTGAGAAATCATCAGCCTTTGTGCGCTTACCATTAAAAATAGTATAGGCTTCCTCTATTCTTAAATAGTTTTGAAATAATTCCTCCACATTGAGTTCTATTTTCACCCCAATTAATTGGTCTATGAATTTACTCTTATATTCATCATAAGACATTAATTCGTTCTCTTCCTCAAATGAACTATACCTCTCTTTATAATAGTTGTATTCTTCGACATATTTTTCATATACTTCTTTTTGATAGTCATCACCAAACTCTTTAATAGTTAATGTGACAATGCCTTTATACCCTGTGTCACTGCCATAATTATAACTTTTGAATGAATCAATATTCCAAGTCCCACCACAAGCGAGTACATCATGTGACATATATCCATTGAATGAACCATCTTTCTTGAACTCTAATTTCTCGTTACTTTCTAAAAAAGAATAATCATAATCTTTTCCATTTCCTTTTTCCCATCTATATAATTCCCATTTGCCACAAAGTGTCTTTTGGAAACCTTCAATAGTTCCATCTTGGGCATTACCAAACTCTTCATCGTCACTACTACTGCTACTGCAAGCGATAACACTCAGTGCTGCAACCATCATTGCAAGCATCATAATTGTTAAATTGACCTTTTTCATAATTAATATTTGATTGTTCTGAATGCAAAGATAGTAAATAATTCCAAATGTGCCAAATAATTATCATTCAAAAATATGGTTCTCATGAAAAAAAAATAGGATTGGCTTTCACTGAAAAATAAAAGTATCCCATTTTAAGGGCATTTTGAGAGATTCCAATATTCAATTAGGCGCAGAATAGAATATAATATAAGAGGGTGGTAACTATATAAATTAATGCAAAGTGGATTCCAGATCCACTTTGCATTAATTGACGTGTAATGGGACATTAGGAGTTTAAAAGCCTACCAACTGTAGATTTGGGAATGCCTGATGCTTCTGCTATTTCTCTGACTGACATTCCTTTCGCTTTCAATTCCATCACCCTTGCCTTTTTCAGTGATATATCAGTAGCCTTGGGTCTTTTCAGATGCTCAGCCTCATCGCCACAACCTTGCTCAACGAATTGCAAGAATCTGTTTTGCTGTTCAATGGTACATAGCATTACGTTATGCTCGCCATACACCTCCTTACCTGTTCTTACCTTAACTTGCTTGATATATTTAATATCTGCTTCTGATGCACTCCTTCCAATGACAAACGCTGCATCGAAGAAGTTTATCAACTGCTTGCTACCTGATAAGTCGTTTTCAGTAATTGGCTTGGTTGGTGCTCTCTTGCGATTATGGGCAAGTACCAAGATGGATAGGCCATACTGCTTTTTTAGCCCTACAAGCCTTTTCACTAGGTTGGATGCTGTCTTTGTAGAATTGTTAGAAGTTAGCAACCAACTGATGTTGTCAACGATTACAAACTTCGCACCATAAGCCTTAATGTCACCTTCAATGGATGCCATGATTATATCCTCCATCTTATCACCCATAGCCATCAACTTCTCTGTTGACAATGTTAGACGTATAAGCCTCTTTGGGAACTTGTAGGTTATTTGGGTTTTGAGGTCAGTGTAACGCATTTGGAACTGCTTTTCTCCTAGTTCAAAGTCATAGTACAACACTGTGTCTGTCTTTGCAATCTCATTGGCAATCTGAACAGCAAGGACTGATTTACCAACGTTGGTGTCAGCAAAAAGGCAGCACACCTCATTCTCATACCAAAACTCCTTCCACAGCTTACGTGGGTTGGGTAGTTTCTTTGCAGCCTCTAGTGTTTGGTTGGCTGTCATTGCAGTGAACACGCTACCTTCTCTTTCTTTGAATGGTAGGCGAACTGTAGCGTTCTTAACTACAACCTTAGTATTCTTTGTAATAGCCCCTGAAGGTTGGGCTGAAAATGATTCTGTTTTCATAATGTTAAAACAATTACGATTAATTTACTAGTAGTAATAATTTCAAAAATTCTAATTAATAAAGGGTTTCTGTATGTGTCTTAGAAAAATCCTTCAACGCAAATATGCAAAAAAAAATCGTAAAAAGAAAATGGATTGACCGTTAATTTGTTCGTTTTAACAAAGTTTAACTATAGAAGCCTCGTGCGTACCTTAATATAATATACGTGAGAACAGAGACAAGCGTTAAGAATAGCCGTCCCATCGAAGGTGTCCCAAAGCGAATGGGACAGATAAAATGGGACACATAGAGAATGCTCATAACATTAGAGTGCAACAGATTAACATAGGTACGAACTTTCAAATACTATAAATAGTGGTATCACTTTTTAGAGTTTCGAAGATGGTTGCAAAATAAGAGTTGACCTTTTGATGGGTCAACTCTAGTATTAATTCGTTCAATCAAAAAAGAATATATAAACTAATTTTATAAGTCATCAATAGGTTTTCTTTCTTTTACAGATGAATCCTTATACCTCAAATCTACATAGGGCTCATTATCATCTATGCATAGTATGCTTATTTCTATATTGCCGCTTTTCACATTATAGGTCGATGCATATTTTCCTTTTTTTGTTTGTATCGCTTTAATTTTACCCCTATCATCCTTTGGAATAGGATTGGGAAATGTCTCTACACTCTTATTAGGCTTGCCATATTTTTGAGTTAACATGGACTTTATTTTTGAGTATTGGTTATAAGCGGAATTCCAAGACTTGTATTGATATGAAACTGCAACAATATTAACTATGTTATTATCTGTGAAATGAATTCCAATACTTTGATTTTTTACCCCCATAAACATACCATTCATGGTATACCAGTTATAGTCACCGGCTTTAGATTCCTTCCTCATTCTTGCCCCAAAAGTATTTAAAAGCTCATCTCCTTTAAACCCTTTTTGCTCAAGTTTGAAGATAAACATACGTAATTCTTGCCCTAAAGGAATCCCCATAAATTCTATATGATTTTGAGCAAATATATCATATGAGGAGAAAATAAACATCAGCAAAACAAGAATCTTTTTCATATCAAAACTGTTTTAAGTTAATAATTTGCTGCAAACTTACATAAAAATTTTAAAATATACAAGAAAATAGGTTAATATCTGTATGAGAACTCTATATATTATAATTAAAATATGTAAATATTGTATTCCTAAACAATTTTTTTTGTATATTTGTGGCAGTTTAATTAAAATTCTGTAGTTATGAGAAAGTATTTGATTGTATTTTTGTTGGGTTTCAGTGTCGCAGCAAATGCTCAGTATTATGGTAGTGGTACTTCTACAACTGGTCAGACAGACATATTTGGTAACACTACTACTACTCACAGGGATGCTTATGGCAATTCCTATGGCACTTCTACTAGAGGACAGACAGACATATTTGGTAACACTACTACTACTCACAGGGATGCTTATGGCAATTCCTATGGCACTTCTACTAGAGGACAAACTGATATCTTCGGTAACACTACTACTACCCACAAGGATGCTTATGGCAATTCCTATGGCACTTCTACTAGAGGACAAACTGATATTTTTGGTAATACAACTACTACTCACAAGGATGCTTATGGTAATGTAATTGGTACATCTACAACTGGTCAAACTGATATCTTCGGTAACACTACTACTACCCACAAGGATGCTTATGGTAATGTAATTGGTACATCTACAACTGGTCAGACAGACATATTTGGTAACACTACTACTACTCACAAGGATGCTTATGGTTGGTAAATATTTAATATTTTAGTTTTATGAAAAAGTATATATTACTTGCACTATTTTTCGCAACGTGCAATTCTATAGATGCACAAGTTGTTATTGGTTCTCGATACAACGGTATGAGTTATGATGAAATGGCTGCACCTTTGAGGATGGCTCAAGCTGCTTATGAAAAGGCGCAAGGGGAAATTGAAGAGTGTTTAGTTAAATCTTATGAAGCTAGAGACAAACAATCATGGAGATTAGAAAAGTATTATTTGGAAAAGGCTCTTAAAAAAAATGCAGATTTCAATAGCAGAATTATTGGAAGGGAAGATGTTGAAAATATAAAGAAAAGAATTAATTGGTTAAATAACACCCTTAAACAGCAAGAGTCAAAGCAGCAATATACCCCTTAATAGATAGTCAATCAAATACAAACCTCCGACAAACTATTTAAAAGGGTGTCGGAGGTTTTTGTTTCTAAAAGTCTAATAGGTCATAAGAACTTTCTAACTCTGAATCAGTAATGCCCAAATACTTCTTCGTAATGGTTGGTGACGCATGATTGAATAGGGTCTGTAGGCGCATTAAAGCGAGTGGGGCATCAGTTCCTGCAGATTCAAAGACCTTGCGCCCAAAGGTCTTACGCATTGTGTGGGTGCTGAAATGCTCGATTTTCAGGTTATAACGCTGCTTAATCTCCTTAAACAGTATATTGATTCTTTGTGTAGAATACACCATCTTCTTTCTAGACAAGAAACACTTTTCATCTTCATTCTCTATGTGGAGGGCTTCATAGCAATCTTTGACGTGCTTCTGAAAACCTCTGTTAATCTTCACCACTCTACGCTTATTGGTTTTCTTTTCGTAAATGGTAAACTTCTCACCCTCTAGCAACATTGACCAAGTGAGGGTCAAAATGTCGCTTATACGCAGACCAAAGAAACAACCACACCCAATAAGGAGGCTCATTCGATAGTTACCATCCCTATACAACTTGCGAACGAGAGAAAGCATAACGTCCCAATCCATTGCATTGCTTGTTCTGTATTCGTGATATTCTTGCTTCATAATCCAACTTTTTTAATAATCCTAGTATGATATAGTATATTGAAAGTAACTCTTATTTTGTAATTATCTGATAATCAATTCATATTCATTTGTATAGGTAAATAGAATATTGTTCTTTCACTCTTTTATCGTAATCAAACGTGCCATCCTTCTCGACATTGTAATCAATCACATCTACTAGGTTATCAAGGTACACTTCTTCCACCTTCTTAATCAGTTCCTTCTTATTATTGAGAAAGAACACATCAAAGGCATCTGTCCCACAATTGTAAAGCACCTTGACCCATCCATTCAGAAGGTAGCCTTGAACGTGCCACATCAAACCTTCATTCAGTGCCGTAAACTTGCAGCATCCCCACGACCACATTATTTTCCAACGTGATTTCAGTATCACCATTATGTACTCTGCCATTCTTGTATTCATATCACTTTATTGTTACTGATTAAACTTTTATGTTAGTAGGGGTGGGGATTGCTCCCCATTCCCTTTTTAGTTCTCGATAGTACCGATAAAATTGGATTCACGGAAACTTCTCCATTCCATGTGACCATCTGCAAAAATCTCGATATAAGCGAACTGGCCAAAATACTTCTTTGGTGTATGACCTCCAACTGTCATGTTCTTTACGATAGGGTTAAATAAAGTTCCAGTACACTGACGAATTTCCCCACTGACCTTCTTGTATAGCCACTGGCAGATTTCACCTCTCATAAGACGTGACTTCAAGGCTTGCAGTTCAGCCGACTTTGCGACTGCTGTAATGGTGTCACTGCCATTGATAACAATGTTCTTTGCTGCTACTCTTGCAACTTCACTAGTGCTAATCTGAATCTGCTTCATAACTCAATCTCCTATATTAATGATTAATACTCTATATTATTATGCTACATTGTCGAAATGCTTCAACCACTCCAATTCTTTTTCACTCTTGATATAAACGATTTCCACCTTGGTCTTTCCATCTGAAAAGGTGAGGATAACACCACAGCAACCAAATGAATGACGAACCTTCTGAAAGCCCTTAGCCTTTGCTCTGTCAATCAACTCGTGAAATGCTTCACTTGCTTCAACGTAAGAGCCATTCATATAGTTCTTATACTGACCTTTATTGTTGACCTTGAAATAAACTGCGTTCATATCTTTAACTATTAAACTCATTTTCTTAATTACACTGCAAAGATAATGCTATTTTCTTTATCATGCAAGTAATTTGAAAAGAAAATGAGTTTACTTAACATTAATTAATAAACCCATTGTCTTTGTTTTGAAAAATTGTGCTTATCTTTGCTCCGATAAATAGAATGATATGGTAGAACTAAGAATTAAAGAAATCCTGAAGGAGCGCAAAATGACTAGTAAGTCATTGGCAGACGGTATGAGAAAAGCGCCTCAGTATGTTAGCAATGTAATCAATGGGGGCAAAGGTGTTTCCATTAATTCACTAGAAGAAATTGCAAAGTATCTCGATGTACCTATTTCATCGTTGTTTGCTGACTCCAAATCAAGTAATGGCACTTTCAAGTGCCCTCATTGTGGCCATGAACTTAAAATAGAAATCAAATAACATATATGTTACGTATGGTGGGACAATCATAATGGGACACCCCAATAATAATGTCCCTCTCATACTGTCCCAAATGTGTTGTCCCATTAATGATGTCCAATTTGACTAAAAAACCTCTAAAAAGCGATATCACTTTTTAGAGGTCTGCCATTATATGAATATTGATAAACTAACAGAAGCGATATACAAGCATCTGTTCCAAGTTCCCATAAATAGGGAGTTTCAGAAAGTTCATTGTAATAAAGGGGTATCAGTACCGGTGCGGCTTTTATCAAAAAATGGGTATATTTTGCCTAGTTGGAATGGCTTTTTTCACTTCTTCATTTAAAATGTCTCTTACGATGTCCCTTATCATTTTTGTGAGTTCGGGGCTGTCAATTGGCCCAAAGTGTTGTGCTTGCTCGTTTTGCTGTTGCTGCTGCCGCATCATCTGACGCATATAGTTGTAACGTGCCTTTTGGGTCTGCGATATGCGTGCTTTCGTTGCTAGGTCGTGACGTTTTCCTTGAAAGCCTCCAACCCTTTTGTCTTGGTTCACTTGATTGTTGGTTGTTGCTGTGTTTGCTGTCATAGTTCAAATATTCCTTTTCTTTCATTTATGTATTCGCCTTTTCGTGCTAGTTCCTTGAAGTATTCCCATTGCTCTTTCGTAATTGTATCACCTAAGTCTTGAACAATTCTTGGTGGGTAAATGCCACGCTTCAGGATGGTGCTGCCTTTGAATGGGAGCGAATGGCACTCTACGAGATAGTAGTGGTTTGGCTCTACCATTCGTTCTAATCGTTCTCTCCAATATAAATCAGGGTGGATTTTATCAAGCCCCAATAGTTTCTTTATTTCTTCTGTCGATTTCTTCTCTTTCATTTTAAGTCTTACTCTCTATTTATAAATAAATATAGACTTACTCTTAAAAATATTTCTTTATATCGATTTTTTTTTGTATATTTGTACAAAGCAATAGAAATACAAATCTGTTAACTGATTTATAAATATTTTTTTATTATGAAGAAAGTAAATTATCAATTTGTGGCAGTTCCACTTAATCTGTTCTGCCGACTAGACAAAAACCTCAGGAGCATTTTGTTTTCCTTGATACAATTACATAGTTACTATGCAGAAGATGACGGGTGGTTCTATAGGAGCAATGCAGATTTAGGAGCACAATCCGATTTATCTGAAAACCTAGTAAGGGTAACAACTGACGGGCTTTATAAGGAGGGCATAATTGACGTTGTGAGCGTTGGAAAGGGGAAGGGGGCTGATAGTGATGGCAATTATTATAAAATCCATTTTGAGCGTTTTAAGGACTATGAGAAAGACGATATTGAGAAATGTATCAAAGACCCTAGGCTTGAAATCAAAACACCAAAGTACAAGGGAAGCCATTATCATTGTAGTTATCTTGATAAGAATAATGATGGTTCTATGTCTCATGATAAAACAGAAGATGAAGGTAAGGTAGATTGTGGGGTAATGGTCGCTGATACAACCTTAGTTGATGATGTAGTTGATAGCAAGGTAAACAATGTGGTAACAAATATGGTAAAAGTTGAGGACAATATAAATAATATATATAATATAGAAAATAAAGATAATATAAATAATATAGATAATATAAATAATAAAAAGAATAAAGAAAATATATTAAATAATACTTTAAATAATAATATACATGATAATATATCATTTTTTGATTGTTCAAGAGTAGTTGAAAGGACAATAGGAGAATATCAACTAGATAAACTAATAGATGGATTTTCCAAAACAAAGGATTCTGATTCAATTATTGAACATTTCAAAGAGGTAACAAGGTTCTTAAATCACTTTCCCAAAGAGAAACATGCAAGTTATATTGATAAGATTCGCATTGCGATAACTCAACGTTGTGAAGAACTAGAAATAGATACCAATGAAATCTTTAATTATTTCAATTGATGATGCCCCAATCACTGCTTGAAGGTGATTGGGCATCATTGTATATATACCAATATTACTATTATTATGCTATCTAATATCAACCATTACCAATAACAGATTATCAGGTAATCTATTAATCACAAATCTTCAACTAAGGGAAACTAAGCCCTCCCCCCTCCCTTTTGTGGTTACTTGATAAACTAAATGGGACAATTGTCGTGGGACAAAGAGAATGGGACACCCCTTGGGGAATATCACCAATTTTTTCCGGAAATTTTTTTGAAAATGGGACTGTTCCCCCAAATAGGGGACTGTTCCCCCAAATAGGGGTAGGTCTTTGTTTTTTTGCTAATGGAGATGGGGATATAGAGACCTACTCTAAATTATCGTGGATGGTGCTAGGGGTGGCAATTATTTCCCAAAGACTTCTTCTGCATCGTTTGGAGAAACATAGTAGATACCATCAATCATTTCGCTAGGAACCTTACCATTGTGAATCCAAGTATAAACCTTTCCGTATGTTAATCCATACTTCTTCATTAGTTCCTTTATTGAAAGTTTATTTCCTATATTCTGTATTCTCATTTCATTTTTTTCTGTTCTTCTTTTATTTTTGGGAATGTCTCTGAATCTATCTAAGTATATTGCTCCTGATATTTCATCGCAATATTCATAGATGTTTTTATCGCAATTATAAATCATAGTTGTATCTTCATCAATCATTTCAGGGGACATATCTAAGATTAGTGGGCCACATCCTCCATTTGGTATTGAATAGAAATAGTATTTACCTTCTGTTTTACCTAGTTCTTTTCCATATTCTGTTGGTAGGAATGTATGAACTATTATTTTTTTGCACTTCACTTCTTTTTCTCCACTATTGAATGGATATTTTATAATACTTGGTACTATCTCAACAGATTTTATCTGCCTATGTATGATTTTGTATCTTTCAGCATCATCTGTTATTTGCGATATTTTTCTTTTGTTTTCTCCGTGTATTATTGGATATGTGTTAAGAATAGAATCTATTTTGCCATTCATAATATCCTTAACATCTGATATGGAAAGAGACTGAGACAGTTGTCTATCCTTTAAATCATTGATGGTTTCTTGTATGTGTTTTAATTGGTCTTTGTATCTGATTTCCTCAGACTTGATATTATTTCTTTCTTCTATGAATAATTGCTTTTTTCGATTATAAGTTTCTTTACTTAATCCATCAATATACATTTCTTGAAGTCTCTCAATTTTACCTTGGTTTTCCTTTATACGTGGTTCTATGTTCTTTAAGATACTATTTATTCTTTCTGATTCTCGAATATATGATTGTATAGCCTCTTTTGTATCTTGTTCTCTATAATATGCTTCTTGCTCAATAGCAACATACCATAATATACTATCTACAACGTTTATACTAATACTATTTTTGTTGTTGCACCTTTCTTTTTTATGGTATTCGTAATTCCACAAAGATGCAGATTTATATGCAGCGGAACAATGATAAGATGCTTTGCAACCCGTTGCACTCCAATATGCGCCACAACTTTTACATCTTATCAGATGTTCTGCATAATATATGTTTTTTGCTTTGCTTATTGTAGAGTTATTACTATTAGCAATCTTTCTACATTTATCATATTGCTCCTGTGTAATGATTGGAGGGTATGCTCTTTCGTAAGACGCATTTTTAGTCTTTCTTTTCTTTCCTACATAACTTTCATTTGTTAGTATATTGTTAATTAGAGAGATTTTAATGTCTGCTTTTCCACTATCATTAAGTTCTTTTGCTATTTTGGGCTGTGATAATCCCTTTTCATAAAGGTCATATATTAGTTTAACAATCTCTCCTTCATGTTCATCAACAACGATTAATTTGTCTTGTGCCCTATCAACTTTATAGCCATAAGGAACTCTACCACCACAATATTTGTTTTCCTCTGCCTTGCGTTTTTTACCTCTAGCAAACCTTTCCTTTTTCTCCAACATTTCTTGCTCTGCTAAGGCGCCAAATAGTGAAAAGATGAGATTTGCACTAGAATCATATTTTGTTCTATCATTGTTTAGAAGTGTAAACTGAGGATTCATACACTTCAACTGAATCTTTTTTTGAAGCAATAGTTCTCGAATAGAGTATAGGATTTGCGGGCGTCTAGATAGCCTACTAAGTTCTGCAATGTAAATACAATCTATTTCTTCTTTGTCAATTAGTTCCTTCAATTCGTTAAGTCCCTCTCGTTCTTCTTCACTTAACTTGATTGCACTTTCTTTTTTGCCAATGACAAGAATATCATCCTCTTTATTGCCATCTGCTAATGCTGCACGTCTTAATGAATCTTCTTGGGATTCAAGTTGCTGACCTAATGTTGAAACTCTCAAAAATAAAACTATACGACCCATAACCAACTAATTTTGGGTACAAAGATAAAATAAAATATCGGAACCACAAAATATTTTCTTGAATATCTATTCTGTCAAGTAAAGGGCCACTAATCTTGTTCATGTATCGTTGAATCTGGCCTGGTGTGCAGACACAATGATGTGTTGGATCGCCATAATAACCGCAAGGGCAAGGATTCATAGACGCCACAA
>Ga0326512_10002654_pt1 | contig 13208 bp, 10 predicted proteins | sample 1_2617_0518_D_FD_203652 | JGI IMG/M metagenome (GOLD analysis project Ga0326512, IMG submission 203652) | Bovine rumen microbial communities from UC Davis, California, United States - 1_2617_0518 | ecosystem: Host-associated > Mammals > Digestive system > Stomach > Rumen | place: USA... | reverse complement strand
CTGTTCTAGCGTCCATAATAAAGTTGAGAAGAACCCAACCCTTAGGGTCAAGAATCTCATCTCTAGAAAAGCCTGCACTGTCGCCCTTATCTACAGCTTCCATAAGTTCCTTGGAAATTCTTGGCAGGGCCGCCTCTCCGCCGTAATAGTCATAGACAACTCTAGCTGCAGACTTAGCATCTGGGTCAATAATATATTTGCCGGCAGGATCTATTCCCTGCTCCTTAAGGCGCAAAAGCTCTGACTCGTGATGGTCAAATGCTATGCCAACTCGTGCATCAAAAGGAAGATTGGTCGTGATATCATCAGAATTGATGTCAACCTTGCCATCCTGCACATCCTTAGGGTGTACAAACTTAATATCATCCACCTTGCCCAATTCCTTAAGAATCATAGCACATACAAGTCCATCAAAATCGCTTCGTGTAACTAAACGTCCCATTTCAAGCCCTCCATGCTCACAATATAAATTTGAAATAATTATATCATAAAATTATATTACAAAACTATCCAAATTAAGAAAAAATGGACATCTTAAGGAAATAGTCAGGCGAAAATCAGACCAAGAAAAAGGCTGTGCAGCAATTGCCACACAGCCTATCTAAGTCTTAAATATCCGGCATCCCATAATTCATGCTGGAATCACTACCCACCGGTTTCTAATATCATTTTAATAGCTTCTTATAATATCTTATATTAGATTGCAACATAAGATTACAATATAACATTAGCCTATAATATTACATTGGATTAGCTTCGAAATATCTCTTGAGCTGCATAACGCTCTGCTCCTTGTGATTTCCGTATCTCTCCTCAATCTCAACCTGGCCCTGCATCAAGTCAACTGCGCCAGAAAGATTCTTGTTAGTAATGCTAAGCTTTGCCAAATACTCGTAAATCTCCTTAGAGCTTCCAAGTGTCTCTATTACATCCATAACAGAAAGCTTAGTGTCTGTCTCCTTGAGCTTGTAGAGATCAGCGCTTCCCTTGTGATAACCCTGATCATCAACATACTCATTTATCTTAAGAGTAACTTCCTTGATGATGTTATATACAGACTTTGCATCAGTTACATCAATCTCATCTGATACAAGATAGTCTGCCTCTTCCTCAAAACTACCCAATATTACGTTCTGATACTTGTGTGAGCCAGAGAACTTATCCTTAACCTCAACATCGATGTTGATAGCTGTCATCTCTCTGTCCTTGCGCATCTTAAGTAAGAACTGTGCTGTAAGCTTCTGTGCACGGATAAATCTTACTGTGATGTTGTCGATAGCCATCTGCTGGCTTAAAGTGTCAGTCATGAAATTCTTTACATCTCCTGCTGATCTGATTGGTCTCTCAAATACCAATACTGACTGACCTGTAGGAACTCCTGTTGCATTAGCTGCACCAGTACCTCCTCTGAAAACTGTGTGGAGCTTCCAACCCTCTCTTGCGTGGTCCTCCACTGAGCTCTGATAAGCCTGAAGATCAATCAGGCCTGTTCTTGTGTCACTGATAGACATAAGATCATACTCATACTTCTGTTTCTTCATAATACCTCACTCTTCTGCTGCATCTTCTTATCGCAGCCACTTCTTTCTAACACGGGCATTACTCACTTCCCGCGCAGGTCCATCACACGTCATTCAGGGCGCGTCCTAAAAAAATCCATATATATTACTAATTTTATTATATTTGTTAATATTATGTCAAGTAGCTGTTCACTATTTGTTCATTATGTGCTATTCTTAGGGATAAGAAAAACCTGGAGAGGTTTGAATACTACATTTAAATATGAAAAGAGATTGATATGTTCATAGCTAGCAATTGGAAAGATTATACCGTTCTAGATACATCAAGTGGCGAAAAGCTCGAGAAATGGGGTCCTTACACCTTGGTTCGTCCAGACCCACAGGTAATATGGGATACTCCAAAAGATAAAAAGGGCTGGTCAAGGCCAAACGCCCACTATCACCGTTCTTCAAAAGGAGGCGGCGAATGGGAATTTTTTGACCTTCCAAACCAGTGGCAGATAAGCTACAAATTGCCTCATGTAGAAGCTCCCCTCAAGTTCAACTTAAAGCCATTCAGTTTCAAGCATACAGGTCTCTTTCCTGAGCAGGCTGCAAACTGGGACTGGTTCTCAGATTTAATCATAGCTGCCAAGAAGAAGAATCCAAACCGTGAGATTAAAATTTTAAACCTTTTCGCCTACACAGGCGGCGCCACACTTGCAGCCCTTGCAGCAGGTGCACAAGTAACCCACGTCGATGCATCAAAGGGCATGGTGAACTGGGCCAAGGAAAATGCTGATTCTTCAGGCCTTAGCATGGCTAAAGTTCGCTGGTTGGTTGATGATTGCGGCAAATTTGTACAAAGAGAGATACGCCGTGGCAACAAGTACGATGCCATAATCATGGACCCTCCTTCATATGGAAGGGGACCTAAAGGCGAAATCTGGAAGATTGAAGATGCAGTTTATCCTCTAATCAAGGACTGTGCTAAGATTCTTAGCGACAAAGCCCTTTTCTTCCTTGTAAATTCATACACAACAGGACTTCAGCCTGCAGTGCTAACCTATATGTTAAAAACCGCTCTGTCAGATTTTGACGGTTATGTAGAATCAGACGAAGTGGGCTTGCCAGTAGCCGGAACCGACCTCGTACTCCCATGCGGAGCATCAGGCAGATTTGTCGGAAAATAATTGTAAGTATAAGCTTTTTGTGCTAAAATCATATCAATTATCAGGTTATATAGTCAATATGACCATTAGCATTCAATGAGGACCTAAATTATGAAATTATCAAACAATCTGAACGTCGACGTAATTATCGTCGGCACCGGCGTTTCAGGTATGTATGCGGCATTGAACCTGCCTAGCAATTTAAAGATTTTAATGCTCTCAAAAGAGACAGTTGAAGAAAGTGATTCTTTCCTGGCTCAAGGAGGCATCTGTGTCTTAAAAGACGACAAGGATTATGACAGCTATTACCAAGACACAATGAGAGCTGGTCACTTTGAAAACAACCCTCAGGCTGTAGACATAATGATTTCTTCATCAAAAGAAACAATCAGAGATCTTATAAACTTCGGAGTTGATTTCGAAAAAGAAAAAGATGGAAGTCTTGCTTTTACTAGAGAAGGAGCCCATTCCACACCAAGAATTCTCTTTCATGAGGATATAACAGGCAAGGAAATCTCAAGCAAGCTCTATGAGCAAGTTAAGAAGCTTTCCAATGTAACTCTCTTAGAGTACACTACTATGCTTGATATCATCGAGGATAGCAAGCGCTGTTACGGAATTATCTACAAGGATGCAAACGGCGATATCAAGACAGCCACTGCTCCATTTACAATCTGGGCCTGCGGTGGAATTGGCGGACTCTTCGAGCACAGCACCAATTTCAGACAGCTCACAGGCGACGCCTTAGCCATAGCCCTCAAACATGGTATAGACCTCGAGCACCCAGATTATATCCAGATTCATCCAACTACTCTCTACTCTACCAAGAAAGGCAGACGTTTCTTAATCTCAGAATCAGTGAGAGGTGAGGGTGCAAAGCTCATAAACTCTAAGGGTGAGCGCTTCACTGACGAACTTCAACCAAGAGATGTAGTTACTGCTGCAATCAGAGCAGAAATGACAAAAGAAGGCACAAGCCATGTCTGGCTTGATATGAGACCACTTGGAGAGGAAGAAATCAAAACTCACTTCCCTAATATATACGAAAAATGTCTTGAAGAAGGCTACGATTGTACTGTAAAGCCAATCCCTGTAGTCCCAGCCCAGCACTACTTTATGGGTGGTGTAAAGGTTGATATGAATTCAGAGACTAGCCTTTCATGCCTCTACGCAGCAGGCGAGACATCATGTAATGGAGTTCACGGAGCTAACAGACTTGCCAGCAACTCCCTGCTTGAAAGTCTCATCTTTGCCAAGAGAGCTGCCAGACATCTCCAAGACAGAGAAGATGACAAAAAAGATTACGAGGCAGCTTGCCAGGATGGCCGCTTAGAAAAAGCATTTGACGCAATTGTCGATTCAGAATACTACGACTTCAATCAGCTTATGAGCGATTACAGCTATTCTCTCAATTCTGAGATTAGACGCCAGCGCAAGCTCACTGAAATTCGCAATAAGAGCCAAGCCGACAAGGACGACCTGCTCAACTAGGATTTTCAAATAAACTAAGATTTCCCAATGAACTGAATTTTCCTAATTAACTGAATTTCCCAAATGAACTTAGATTTCCAAATAAACTAAGATTTTCCAAATAAGATATATACAGACACAAAGGAGAAAAAATGGATCCAATTAACATGAAACTCAATGCAGACCACTACATCCTTGAGGCGCTCGCCGAGGATATCACAAGCGAAGATGTCACAACCAATGCGGTTATGCCTACAGCAAAGCCTGGTCAGGTAGACCTGATCTGCAAGCAGGACGGTATCATCTGTGGTCTTGAATTTTTCAAGAGAGTCTTTACCCTTCTCGATGAGACAAGCGAATTTGACATGAAGGTAAAAGATGGAGATTCTGTCGTAGAAGGCCAGCTTATGGGCACAATCAAGAGTGACATAAGAGTTCTCCTCTCTGGCGAGAGAACAGCTCTCAACTACTTGCAGAGAATGAGCGGTATCGCAACATACACCCATTCAGTAGCTAAGCTTCTTGAGGGTTCAAAGACTCAGCTCCTCGACACAAGAAAGACCACACCTAATAACCGTCTTTTCGAAAAATATGCTGTAACAGTTGGCGGTGGCCACAACCACAGATACAACCTCTCTGACGGAGTGCTTTTAAAGGACAACCATATAGGTGCTGCAGGCAGCGTAAGTGCTGCAGTTAAAATGGCCAAGGAATACGCTCCATTTGTCAGAAAAATAGAAGTTGAAGTTGAGAATCTCGACATGGTAAAGGAAGCCGTAGAGGCTGGTGCCGACATCATCATGCTTGACAACATGTCCCACGACGACATGAGAGCAGCAGTTGAGCTTATTGCCGGCCGTGCTAAAACAGAGTGCTCAGGCAATATCACAAAGGAGAACATCAAGGCCATCACAGATATCGGCGTTGACTATGTTTCTTCCGGTGCCCTCACCCACTCAGCTCCTATCATGGATATCTCAATGAAGAACTTACATGAGATTTGATTAGACACAATCATAATTTAAAACCAATATGCTCTTATGCTAAATAAGCTTGTGTCAGCAACTGGGGTTCAGCTGCTGCACAAGCTTTTTTTTAAGAAAAGCCCCTTGCTCGCGCTTATGACAGATATGTATCCTCTTTACTGAAGAAGCAGTAAGAAGGGCACATATCACCAAGCACATAGCAAGGGGCCTTAAATTTGTAATTCTATAAATTCTTGAATTCTATAAATTCTTGAATTATCTAAATTCTTGAATTATCTAAATTCTCTAAATTCCTAAATCTTCAAATCAATTAGATTTCGTTGTTAGACCAAATAGGAGCAACACCTTCATTAATCATCTGAATCATATAAGGAACAATATCAGGATCAAACTGACTGCCAGCGCAATCACTGAGCTCATGGATAATCTCATCCTTTTGCAGGTGGTTTCTGTAGACTCTGTTACTGCTCATTACGTCAAATGAGTCGGCAACGCAGATTATACGGCCTACAAGTGGGATATCCTTTCCCTTAAGTCCACTAGGATAGCCAGTTCCATCGTACTTTTCATGATGATACTTTGCACCATCCTGTATTCCAGGAATAGAAGTCATCTTAGATAAGGCCTTGGCACCAATCACAGTGTGTGACTGAATTATAAGTCTCTCATCCGGTGTGAGCTTTCCTGCCTTATTGAGAATCTCATCAGGAATACCAATCTTTCCACAATCATGAAGAAGAGCTATGTAGTACATATTCTTAACTTCATCATCCTTCATGCCCATTCTCTTGGCAAGTTCCTTAGTATAGTAAGCAACTCGGCTTGAATGACCCTTAGTGTTAGGGTCCTTGGCATCTATAAATGAGATAAGGGTATTCATAGTCTGCATGATAACCTGGTCAGCATAATCGCGCTGAGTGTTCATCTGAGTAGCTTTTCTACCCACAACTATGCTTGTGATCAAAAGGATAAGCCAGATATTCAAAAGTAGAAGTCCAAGGTAGAAAAGAGGCTCCTTGAAAATAGGTTTGTGACAGTATGCTTCAAAAGTGAAGTCATGAATATTCAAAACCTTGTCAGAGAGCAAGACAAATCCGATTGTCTCAACCTTAGAACTTGAAATCTGCTCATTATAGTCCACTGGAGTGACAATTATGTCATTGTTCTCATCCTGTACAAAATTGCCGTTCCAAGCGCTGTCAATTTCAGCATTCTCAGGAAGATGAATAATTAACTTCCATCCAGAAATTTTTCTTCCCTTAACATTAATCTTAGCATCGTACTGGGCTCCAACGGCAAATTTGCCATTATCCTTCCAGTTCTTGCTGACCTCCATATTGATTTCAATTTCACCGCCAGCATTTTCTGAATTAATCTCATATATTGAAGCCTTGCTGTTATTTGCCAGATTCATCGCATAGCTTCCTGCAAAAACAGCCAAGACAGCGATAAAGAGGATCACTAGTAAGATCTTGCTAATTTTCTTTTTCTTCAATGCGTACCTCCGTCTAAATCAGTAACTTATATCTATACCTAAATCCCGTCTAAATCAGAAAATATATCTATAGCTAAATCCTTTTTCAAACCTAGTGACAAATATATAAAATAAGTCTACAATTATCTTATCTTTTACTTTAATCAATCTAAAGCAATTAAACATTATAGCAAGGAGACCGTTTAAAGTCAATGTATAAGAGCCTTATTGCCATATCAAATCGCAAATATTTAGAAGATGAAAGAGCCTTTTTAAAACAAGTTGAAAAGATTGCAAAGTTAGGTCCCAAGGCCCTACTTTTGCGCGAAAAGGACCTTAATCAAAATGACTATGAAAAACTAGCCATACAGGTTTATGACATATGTTCAAGCTACGAGCTTCCGCTCATAATTCACACTCATTATAAGCTGGCCCAAAAGCTCAATATACCTTACATTCATCTTCCATTGAGCTACCTCGCGGAACTCAAGCAGGATCCTGAAGTCGCATCCATACTTTCCACTTTTGAGAAGATAGGCACCTCTCTTCATTCGCTTGATGACCTGAATCTTGCAAAATCTCTAGGCGCGACCTACGCTTTCGCGGGCAATGTATTCGAAACCACATGCAAACCCGGTTTAGAGGGACGAGGCCTCGATTTTCTAGATTCTATAGTTGCCGAGTCCCCTTTTCCTATCTATGCCATAGGAGGAATTAATAAGGACAATCTAAACACAGTGCTAAAGCACGGTGCTGCCGGCGCCTGCATGATGTCAGGTTTTATGAAAATCTAGATTCAAAATACTCAAAGTCTCCTTGAAGGTCTAGATTTAAAGTGCTCAAAGTCTCCTTGAATTCTAGATTCACAATGCTCAAAGTCTCCTATTTGACTGCCTCAATTTCACTTATGCCAAGCACATGCTTTTGTATAGTCATTATATCAATTACAGAGAGTGTGCTTTTGCCGGAAACTGAAGCGGCCTCTCTCTTAAGTCCAGTGAGAGTTTGGATATCAAGTATATCCTTTTGTATCTCCATAATATCGCTGACTTCTATCTTTCCATTGCAATTTACATCACCCTTTACAACTACGTTATAGCTGTCAGAATTTGAACTTCCATTAAGGGTAAATTTCAAAATATCACCTGTAGCGACTATACTTAAAGCCGTTTTTTCATTAGCTGACTTGTCATAGACAGCAATTCTGTAACCATTACCATCCCACTTCGATGTCAATTCTGACGCCTTAACTCCAGGAGCGCAATTTAATATAATCGGATACGCATTAATACTTGCATCTGCATCCTTAAGCTTATAGCCTGAATTAGTAAGAAGAGTCAAAGTTGGAATCACAGCAGGTGCGCTAACCTCAACTGGAATACTTGTGCTTCCTATGTTTAGACCATCAGCATTGGACACATTACAAGTAATACTTGTGTTTCCAGGGCCGACCGCATAAGCATATCCGTCCTTTATTGTCACGACCGACGTATCCTCAGAGCTATAGCTCACCAAAACATTGGACTCATCAAGATTTGTAGTAAGGCCATTGTTAATATCAGCCTTCACACTTGGTTTTGGCAGAATCTGTGACTGTCCTTGCTCCAAACTTATACTTGAAAGACTTGTAGAGTCTATAGAATATCCAATATTAAAAGATGAAGATAAAAGCTCAACTTGGCCCAGACCACTTCCATTTGTCGCCTCAGTGTAATTGGCATCTCTCTGTTCTCCGCCAAATTCCTGAACCACATATGTGGAACCATTCACATTGACCACAGCCGCACCAAATGTGTTGAAATGAGCATTCAACATGTTTCTTCTATGGCCCTGACCACTATATGGGTCATCCTCCTCCTGCAAATAAACAAAAAGCGAATCTGAACTGTATCCATATCCATAAGCAAGATTCTCACCAAGCCAGCCATAGCCCTTACCTTCTGAGATAGAAAAGCAGGACTGCCCATTTGGTCTGGTGTGTGAGAATGAGACTGCTATCTCAACAGCTCTCTGCATTGCCGCCTTCTCAAGTGTGTAATCCCAGCTCAGACTGCTAAGATTGCTAGCCAAAATCTTTGCGCTATTATCTTTATTCCAATACCAGGTATTATCTCCAGTTCTAAACTCATTAATCATGTCTAGCTGTCGTCTGGCAGCTGTCTGATCCCAAGTCACACTAAAGCTGACATTTACAGTATCTGCCGCATGAATTCTTGAACTATCAAAGCAAAATATACCTAAAACCATTGTAAGAGCAAGCAGAAGAGCCATGCCCCTCCTAAGTCCTTTGCTCCTAAGTCCTTTGCCCCAATGCTTTCCTGCCGTCATGTTCCCATCTTTTGCCTCATCTATCATATTTGCTAAAGTAAAGCTTTTCTCCTCCATAAAACCTCCTTATCAAGCCTTTTCTATAAGTGCAGATTCTTGTAATTCAACATCAGTCATAAGAGAGAGGGCATCGATCATGCTCATATGGAAGCTTCCGAGTCCCACAGATGCAACTTCCTTTGAGTTTATCTTATACTCAAGCTTGCTATCCTTCTCATATCCAATATCCTCGCCACCTGCATCAGTGTCATCCACCTTGTTCTCAACTTCCATGGCAGCCTCTTTGTTTATAACACCGAAATTTGCAGCATCATCTGGCTGAGTATTTAAACCCATTCCAAATTCTGCAGTGACGTCAAATCCTCCAAAGTCATCCATACCAGCTGTAGCGCCATTAAGTGGAAGTGTCTCCTCTGCAGCGATTTCCTCTTTCTGTTCTTCAGGTCTTGCCTGTGATAAGTCCCAAAGTGAGATGTTTCTGTTCTTTTCAACTATCTTCATCTTATCTTCAGCAACCTGACCTGCTATGCCGAGAGCCGCACATGCTGTGAGAGCTGCAATTACTGGCTCAGCACAGCTCAAATATACTCCACAGAGGCAGTTAAGCATACAACCAGTGCCTGTAACACGTCCCATATTTGGTGTGCCGTTGTAAACATGATATGTTCTTTGTCCATCACTTATAATATCAATACTTCCTGTGATAAGCACTGTTGCCCCAACTGTGTAGGCATAATTTCTAGCTATCTCATCAGCCCTGTCCAATGAAGCTCTGTCATCGACATCTATCAAATCATCTTCTGAGGCATCTACGCCAGATATGGCATAACTTGCTCCGGCAAGTGCCTTAATCTCAGATATATTTCCCTTGATAATATCTGGCCTATTCATTTCTATAAATTCTTTGGCAAGTTGCATTCTATATGATGAGCATGTAACTCCGACAACATCGAAGCTCATCTTAATTCCAGCATCGTGTGCAGTCTGGCCAGAAATCTTCATGGCCTCAACTCGATTGTCCACAATATTAGCCAGGGTAACTGTCAAAGCCTTTGCGTTTGCAGTGATCTCTGCTACCTCCATAGGGTGCTCGGCCATAATAGGATTTGCCCCCATAGCAAGTACCACATTTGCACAATCATTGATAGCAATATGGCTCATGATTGAGTGAATAAGCGGCTTCTCAGCCTTAACTTTATTCTTTGCAGTAACCATGGCGCTAAGGACCTGTCTAATCTCCAATGTTGTCTCATCGCCTACAGTCGATCTCTGGCTACCTTCAGGAGCAAGTTCCTCTGCAACCTGGCTGGCTGTAGCCGCATCAGTATCAGCAACCACTCCGTAATTGCTTGAATCATCTGCGTATGGATTGTTATTTGGGTCCAAAATTAATTCAAATTCGTCATCTAGCATCTTTTTTCTCCTTCTGTTTTATAATGATGTCTTTAATGTAATTTTGATGTAATAATCAGGCCTCATTCTTCTTTTTTACCTTATAGCTCTTAATAAAGTAATATATAAGCGCCATCAGCACAAATGCTCCAAAGACCATATACTTCAAGTTTATAATGAAAGTACTTGGATTATTTACAAGGTACTTAACCAAAATCAAACTTATCAAATAGCCCAAAATGCCAATACATGCTATACCTATGGCATCATTTACAATATAGTCCTTGGAATCATATGTATTCGAACCAAGTGCCTGCTGGAATCTTCTAAGCATATTGCTTTTCTGCAGCTGCTTAAGCAAAATAAAGGCTATACTTCCGCCAATCAAAGTACCAGCGATAAATGAAGGCACATAGAAGAACCATGTGAGATTGTTCTTTCCCCATATAAAGGTCATAACTGGGTATGAAACAATAGCACCTATAATTCCTGTACCTACAACCTCACCAAGAAAGGCAAAGATAAGCTTTCCTCTTGATAAGCGATAGAGCATGCCAGATAAAAATGCGCCAAATACAGCTCCAGTTATAGCCAATGGCGGTATTCCCATCACTATCATCCTGATAATTCCTATTATCAAAGCACAGGCAAATGCATAGTATGGTCCAAGCATTACGGCACATGTGATATTAATCAAATGAGCCATAGGACACATACCCTCAACCCTCAAAATAGGTGAAATAACTACTCCAATTGCCACCATCATGGCCATAAAAATAAACTTTAACAACTTATTATTTTCTATCATTTTTACATTCCTTTCTAGAATAAATTATATTTTTTCAAGTTCTTTGTGTCAACAAAAATCAAGTTTAAATCCCTCAAAAAGCTAGTCAAATTCTGCATTTTCCAAGATAAACTATCAGTATTAAAAAATACTTGACATAGTTTTTAAAAGTAACTATAATCGAATCATAGCTATTCACATTTGAATACTATGAATTAAATTATAACTTTCATCTGACACCCATTATTTACTAGGTTTGCCAGTTAAAAGAGATAAAATTTATTTATTTTAGGAGGAAGATTTATGAGCAAAATCGTAAACAATTCACTTGAACTCATCGGAAACACACCACTTCTCAAGGCTGATCGTTATGCAGCATCTGTTGATGCAACAGACGCAACTATCTTAGCTAAGCTTGAGTACTTAAACCCAGCTGGTTCTGTTAAGGACCGTGTAGCTCTTAACATGATTGAGGATGCTGAAAAGAAGGGGCTTTTAAAGCCAGGCGCAACAATCATCGAGCCAACAAGTGGTAACACAGGTATCGGCCTCGCAGCAGTTGCAGCAGCTAAGGGTTACAAGGCTATTCTTACACTTCCAGAAACTATGAGTGTTGAGAGAAGAACTCTTCTCCATGCTTATGGTGCTGAAATCGTTCTCACAGAGGGCGCTAAGGGTATGAAGGGTGCTATCGCTAAAGCTGAAGAGCTTAACAGCCAGATTGAGGGTTCTATCATCCTTGGTCAGTTCACAAACCCATCTAACCCAGAAATCCATTTCCAGACAACTGGTCCAGAAATCTGGGATCAGACAGAAGGAAAGGTTGATGTATTCATCGCTGGTGTTGGTACAGGTGGTACAATTACTGGTGTTGGTAAGTACTTAAAGTCACAGAATCCTGATGTTAAGATCATCGCTGTTGAGCCTACATCAAGCCCAATTCTTTCTAAGGGCGAGGCTGGTCCTCACAAGATTCAGGGTATCGGCGCTGGTTTCGTTCCAGAAATTCTTGATACAGAAGTTTACGATGAAGTAATCACAATTGACAATGACGATGCATTTGCTGAGGGCAAGGCATTCGGTATCACAGAAGGTATCCTTGTTGGTATTTCTTCAGGTGCAGCACTCAAGGCAGCTCAGATTGTAGCAAAGCGCCCAGAGTTCAAGGGTAAGACAATCGTTGCTCTCCTCCCAGATTCAGGTGATAGATACCTCTCAACTTCTCTTTTCAAGGATTGATCCAAAAGAAGAAATTAGCCTATTTAACTAATTTCATCTAAATTCGACTAATTTCGACTAAATTCGACTAAATTCAACTAAATTCAACTAAATTCAACTAAATTCAACTAAATTCGAATTAAAATAATAATAGTATAATCGCAATAAAGCCTGGAGCCCCGCTCCAGGCTTTATTTGTTACTTTCTCACCTTCTAGACTGCCTACTAGCCTAGAACTTGCTACCGCCCTATAACTGGGAGATATTAACTGGGAGATATTTTCTTCCTTTTTCACTTTCTCGCCCCTTATAACTTGCCTACTAGCCTATAGCTGGGAGATATTTTCTTCCTTTTTCACTTTCTCGCCCCCTATAACTTGCCTACTAGCCTATAGCTGGGAGATATTTTCTTCCTTTCTCACTTTTCCGCCCCTTATAACTTGCCTACTAGCCTATAGCTGGGAGATATTTTCTTCCTTTTTCACTTTCTCGCCCCCTCTAGGGCACCTACTAATCAAGAACTTGCTTCTAGCCTATAGCTGGGAGATATTTTCTTCCTTTTTCACTTTTCCGCCCCCTCTAGGGCACCTACTAATCAAGAACTAACCAGGCAAAAAAAGCATAAAAAAAGAGACTAGAAGCTAGTCTCTAAAATAAAGGCGACAAACGGATTCGAACCGTTGATCAGGGTGTTGCAGACCCATGCCTTACCACTTGGCTATGTCGCCATATAGATATTAGTAAATATCAAAAAAGCTCCCCGAGTAGGACTCGAACCTACGACAGCGCGGTTAACAGCCGCGTGCTCTACCAACTGAGCTATCGAGGAATACTTTGTCATTGCTGACTAAAGGAACTATTTTCTGTTCCTTCAAAACTGCAT
>Ga0326512_10002653_pt1 | contig 13210 bp, 1 predicted proteins | sample 1_2617_0518_D_FD_203652 | JGI IMG/M metagenome (GOLD analysis project Ga0326512, IMG submission 203652) | Bovine rumen microbial communities from UC Davis, California, United States - 1_2617_0518 | ecosystem: Host-associated > Mammals > Digestive system > Stomach > Rumen | place: USA: California... | reverse complement strand
TTCGCTACCACGCTGCCGGTATACACCGTCACGGGAGCCCTCGTCCGCGTGCTCGACGTTCGTCCTGGCACTGCTACTTACTCCGGCTTCAAGCAAGGCGTATATGTAGTGGATCACAAGAAGATTAGGCTCCGCTAATAGGGCTCAATCATTCGCATACGCTCATTAGTTCAAAAGGGTTCAATCATTCGCTTACGCTCATTAGTTCAAAAGGATAAAACCTGCGAAGCGACTGGAACTTACTTGAACTAGCTCGCACAGCGAGCGTTTGAACTGCTTCGAAGAAGCTCTTGAACTAGCGTAGCGATTTGAACCAGCGCTTTAGCGCGACTTGAACCAAGTAATGAAATAAAACTAGATAATGATGACAGATCTAAACAAAGTTGTAAAGGTTGCACTTATGGCACTCACCATGATGGTGGGTGTGCAGAGTGCGAGTGCCGACGATGTTACTATTGCCAGCGTGGCAACAGCAACGAGAGACAATGCCTTCGGTTTCGCAACACGCAGTTCACGTACCGACGCTTCTGAAACGAGTGCGTACACTATCACTGGTGGTGGCGTATATAACGTCAGCGAGATTAAGGCGATGATGACCACTGGCGGCATCACCACTGGCGGCTCCGCTACTGTTGATGGTAAGAAGATTATCGTGCTGCGCAGTGACGGCTCTACTCCGATGGATGCCACTATCCTCAGTGCCATCACGAATAACGATATCATCGTCTTCGATGGTGGCGGTACGAGTACCGACTTCCTTGTCAATGAGCAGATAGCCCTCAGGTCCTTGAGCAACAAGACGCTCTTGGGCTTGAACGGTGCACGCCTGTGTACTGCATGGCACCTCACCGATATCATCAAGTCTTGGCTCAACGCTGTTGAGACCAGCTCAGGTACTGGTGTGAGCAATGCCTCTACGGCGGCAGGCACTGGCGGCTCGTTCTGGCTGAAGGATGTCAACGGTGTGGATTCTATTAAGATCACCATCGATGAGGAAGGTGAGTGGCTCACCCGTATGACCCTTGCTGACAAGGGCTCTGAGCTCTATCAGAAGTGGCTTGCCGACAAGGCGGCTGCTATAAAGGATGGGACAGAGGTTCCTGCTATGCCTGAGAATGCCAGGTTCCTGCGCACGGAGTACTACAAGAAGTCTGGCGTCTTCTATATTGAGGGCTGTTCAAATTTCGTTATCCGTAACCTCAGCTTCGTCGGCCCTGGTTCAGTCGATGTAGGTGGTGTTGACCTCGTTTCTGTCATCAACGGGTGTCATCACATCTGGGTTGACCACTGTGAGTTTATCGACGGTCAGGATGGTAACTTCGATATCACCAACTATTCTGACTATATCACCACCTCATGGTGTCATTTCCACTATACCGGCAACTCTTACGTTCACCAGAACACCAACCTTGTTGGTTCAGGCAATGACAAGGCAAATGACGAAAGTGCCACAGGCGATAAGGGCAAACTCAATATCACTTTCGCTTATAACGAGTGGGGTGAGAAGTGTCGCTCTCGTATGCCTATGGGACGTGCCGGTAAGATACACATGCTCAACAACTGGTACAACTGTGCTGGTAACACCGAGTATGCCATCAACCCACGTATCAATTCAGAGTTCCTCATCGAGGGCAACTACTTCGCTGAGGGCGTGACGAAAACCTTCCAGGCAAAGGATGCCATAGCAGTGACAATATCAGGCAATACCGTTGCCGATGCTACTGCTACGCAGCTTGCTGCCTCAGGTAGCAGCACCGTCACCGTGCCTTACGACTACAAGAACATTAAGATTGCAGCTTCTAAGGTGCCCGAGATGGTCAACCTCTTCGTTGGTCCGGTGCTCGACGTTCTGCCCGACTTCGATGCTACGGGCTGTGTCAACCCTACGAACGAGACTGATGACCCATTATATGAGGCAGGAAAGCTCAAGGTTAATGTTAAAACCAACCGTGCCGCACAGGGTCTTACCTTCTCCGTTTGGGCGAATCATGTTATAGGCTACCAGTGGTATAAGGCAACCTCGGCAGACCTCTCTGATGCTGAGGCTATCAGTGGTGCTACCGACAACTCTTATACTTTCGAGTCAAGCACAGAGGGCACCACTTACCTCTTCTGCCGCGCAACAGGTCTTGCGGGCACTGATGACTCCAACACTATCGTCGTTACCGTAGCAGGTACTGATGCTGTGCCTACGTTTGATCCCGACCTTACAGACTTTAGCAGTGACTCATACACAGCTATTGTAGGTAGCTCGTTTACCGACCTTACCGTCAATGCTGGCGAGGGCGTTACTTATCAGTGGTATAAGAACTCCGTAGGCTCTTACGATGATGCAACCCTCATCAGTGGTGCTACATCATCCAGCTACACCTTCACCCCAAGTGCTTCAGAGCAGGCTCTCGGCTACCAGTTCTTCTACTGTGTGGCAACAAACAGCTCTGATGTCACCCTCTCTGCAAAGTCAAAGATTGCACGTGTGGTATATAAGTCAAGTGTGGACTTGATAAATTGGGAGGCAGATGCGACTACGCCAACAGATGCAGATAAAGACTTGACAGGTATAACTAAGCAGGGAACAGCTTCTTATGCTAGTCAGAATTCTTTGGGAGTACTGAAACTCGGTAATAGTCCCAAGGACAATTCTTCAAACGGATTTAGATTGGACGTTGAAGGCTTCAAAACGGGAGATGATATTACGATAGCAGGTTTCTACAGTAATTCAGGAGAAGAGACTGCTCGTGCAAAACTTGCGAAATCATCAGATGGAGAAACTTTTACTGATTTGCATGATTTCGGAGTAGATTTCGTAAATAAAGCTACTGATGCCAGTGCTGTTCCTGTTAATTATACCTATACTTTACAGGAAGGTGACCTTGATGGCACCGATGGCTACATATATGTAGTTCGTCAAGGCAGTAAAAGCTGTTTCCTTACTAAGATTCTCGTCACTCGTGGCGACCCCCTCACTCCTTATATAAAGACGGACTTGGATGATGAAACCTCATATCAAGCAACAGTGGATGTGGCTAAGGAATTCACTATTGTGGCAGAGCAGGCACAGTCATACCAGTGGTACACCTGTACCAGCCCTATCGACTACGAAGCAAACAAGACTGCGATAGAGGGAAAGACCACAGCAACATGCTCTTACACCGCTACTGCTCCTGGCACCACATACCTCTACTGCGTGATTACCAACGGCACAGGCTCAAAGGCAAAGAGCGTAAACTCAAAGATTGCCACAGTCATCGCCAAGGCTAATAGCAGTGGAACGACAAAGGCAACATATACGTGGGATCCTGCTGATTGGGACTCAGGTACGTATGCATTTAATACTGCAGTTGAAGCTGGTAGTTACCAGAGTTTTCCTGCTAAAGACAAAGATGGTAGCTTTGTTACAGGCGAAGATGGTCTGTACCTGCACTATTACGGAGGAAAAGGTAAAAGTGAAATTGATGCAAAATCTGGTAGTAGGACAATTGAAGGCAAAACATGGACAAAACCTCTAAAAACTGGCGCTGACGCAAAGAAGGGAACGAACCCTTGGAATTGCATTTTCAAATTCACAGCGCCCTATGCCGGTAAGGTGACGATCTATTTTAGAGGTGGTGGCAAGGTTAATAAAAACGTTGAGCGTCCAATATACGCTAATAGTACTTTATCAGAAACTGGTGCAGAAAGCAAACAAACAGCTACGACCTCAGATATACTTAGTGACATATTAGAATATGATATAACCACTCCTGGTGATGTGTATTTCTGGGCAACAAAGTCAACTTATATTTATGGTGTAATATTACAATTAGATGAACCCGGCGGTGGCTGCGCTAAGCCAAAGGAGACAAAGGGCGCATGGAGTGGTGACGCCTCTAGGACGTGGACATACACTGTTAGCTCAAGTACCGAGACAGCGCGCATACACTATAAAGTGGATGGCGGTGAAGAGCGGGTAGCTGGAAGCAACAGCGTAGATATAGTGCTCGGTCTGGGTGCTACGGTGGATGCATGGGCTGTTGACTCAGAGGGTACTCTGGCAACATCTGACATCTACACATTTACTGCTGACACCGAAATGGGTAAGGCTGCTACGCCAACAATAACGCAGGCTGGCTCGTATAGCGTATCAAGTAAGGGCTTCCCTATTACGATGACAGTGGAAGAGGGCTATACCATACACTACACCACCGACGGCACAGACCCAACAGCAGAGTCTGCTACATACTCTGAAACTATCTACGTGGCACCAGGCGCTACCGTAAAGGCTATCTCAACAAAGATATACTACGACCTTTCAGCTGTAGCAAGTTTGACGTTGCCTGACTTTGATGTTACTGGTGGTATGGAGCAGACATTAAAGGCAAATGGCTCTGAAAAGGAAAATCCAAATACGGGAGTGTCATATAATATAGCAGGTACTCTTAATGCAGGTGCAGCAACCGGTTTGGATGATGGTGTAAAAATAAGGACTGCCTCTGCAGATCTTACAGCAGTTAGCGGTAAGAAGGGTTTTATCATAAACGTAAACGAAGGCTTTAAGATAACCAAAATCATTGCCAACAAGATAGCAACAAATAATACTGATGGCGAGATGAAGCTTACCGGCGTTTATGTTGATGAGAATGCAACGAACCTGTTAGCTGAGGAGAAGACCTTGCCATATAGCTCTAGCCCAACTTCATTTACTTTAGTAGAGAATATTGCGGCAACAAGCAAAATAGAAATAGCAGTAGAAGCTAATGATGAAGGTGTGACTAAGTTTAATAATCAGATTAACGCTCTCTTCGATATCTATTACGAGATTGCCGACACCCCAAAGAGTGTAACAATCACAGGTAAGGTGAATGGTGGCACAGACTATAATGAAACTGTGCTCGTAACTGACGAAAGATTCGTTGAAAAGGTACTCACGATAAATAAGGCAAGTTATAAGTTTGATGAAGCCCCAACCATAACGCTCAATACGACCAATGAATACACCTATCCTATGGAGGGGGCGATAGGTGAGAATGGCTATACACGTTTCTCAACAGAGAGTAAGGTGTCAACATATTTAGGAGCATACACTGTCAATGCGATGGTGAATGCCGTTCTTGCTCCAGAGGTAAGTATCGATAAAGATGGCGACGGTTTGACACTCTATCGTGACGCACAGGGCATAGGTAGAGTTGGTTATAAGGTTACTGTTACACCAAGTATTAAGGGCACCACCTATATCAAGATAGATGGTGGCGATGCAGTGGCTTACGATAGCAGCAAGGAATACTACGCTTTGAAGACTGTTCAGGCTTATGCTAGATATACAGAAGATGAAGAGGTTCTGCAAACGGGTATAAATACCGCAAACTGTCCTGACAACAACTACGATGCAAGTAAGCCTGCCGCTATACTGGTTTATCAGAGCGGTTATCAGGATACAGGTGCTGGTCAGGAGGAAGGCACTACGTCAGCTATGTGGCTCGCTTCACGTGACAAAGACCAGATATACCTCGGCTTGACCGACCAGTATAATGTGATTGACCTTGTGCTTAACGACGATAACCAGAAGAAGATGATCAACAAGACGCGTCCTGACATTAGGAACGCGCAGTTGGTAGTGCTGACTGAGATGATAGGCAGTAAGTCGCCTGACGGCAATGGTGTGTATTCTACATCAAAGTTGCAGGACGCTATCATGTCAGTGCGTGACTCAGTGATAAGCTACACCAACGTGCTTAACCTGAAGATGTTCTTCTACTCACAGTCAACCACCTCCAGCACACGTTGGGCATGGGCACAGCCTGCCACACTGGCAAATAACATAGTGAGCATAGTGCCTAAGAACTCTATGTACAAGGTGTTTGAGAATGTATCGTTCTCTAAGGACGGCACAATTGCACTGTGGAGCGGAATTGATGAGGAGAGCACGCTGAACCGCCTGCAGTTGGTTCACAACTACAACGAGGATAACGAGGACCTGCCTCAATTCGTTCAGTTGGCTACGGTGACCGACGAATACGGCGAAGAGTATGATGCTCTGCACTTCTTCGAGTCAAAGCGCAACAATAAGACCTACACATACGTGGGTACTGGTATCTCTATCAATGACTGTGAGCATTATGACGAGAACCTGCGCTTGCTCATCAGCACCATCGGCGATATGATAAACAAAGGCATCAGCCTTGGCACAGTGTTGACAGGTGTGCCTGCACCTCATATTAAGGATAACGGCGATGCATCGGCTACCATCACCAATAACAAACCAAATGTCGTTACCAAGTATCTCACCAACGATACGGCAACAGCACCAGTAGAGTGGGGCGCTACCGAAGCTGCGATAGCAAGTTACATCAAGACTAACGGCGTTGCTACGATAGATAATATCACGAAGAAGTTCAGCAGCGACAAATATGTCTTTGCAATATCTTATGCTGATAACGGAGCTCCTTCTGACACAGCCGTTGCACTGGTTAAGGGTACGCCTAACCGTTACTTCCATCGCCTCAATACCGACTCTGCGGCTGAGGGCGTGGAGTCAACAGTGCGCTATCAGTATAATGCTGAATCAATCATCGTGCCTTACAACCAGACATTCCGCAAGAAGGGCTACTCTGTGACGCAGTGGAAGGTAAAGGACTCAAATCCTGCCGTATATTACTACCCAGGACAGACTATTACCGATGCTGACATCATCTCAGAGGATATATACCTTGAGGCAGTATGGACAGAGAATGCTCATAAGATTACCGACACCAACGGACTCACGGAGACTCAGCGCACGGTGACATGGAACTTCAAACAGAGCGAGGGCGCACCAGCACTGGCTCTGGAGTATGGCTCTACCAAACTGGCTCAGCAAGGCTTCATAGTAGGACAGATGAAGTTTAGCGACGCTGCTGACGGTAACCACATCGATGTGGTACTCGACATCGATGTTGACAACACCGAGACGCTGCCTGGTGAGAGTGCTGTATATAACGGTAAGTTCAACAACAAGCAGAATAGCTTCACCGACCCAACGAAGTACGTCAAGGAGTTTGCTCAGGTGCGTACGGGTACTAAGTTTACCTTCCCATCAGTATGGGGTATGGACGTGAAGTTCGTTCAGGCTGACTTTGAGAAGTTTGACGGCGATGGTAAGCGTGAGTGTGACAAGACTTACGTTACACAGTCAATCATAGTATCAGGCACCGACACCACTGCGGTAAGCAACCCAGGTCTGGAGATAGACTCAACAACGGGTGCTATCAAGGTGAACGGCAGTGGCATTGCTAATGTGGTTAATGACAACCTTGCAGCAGGCGGTCTCTTCAACTATCATGGTACCGACACCCTGGCTACGCTGATAACCAAGGAGTGCGCCGTGTATGCTACGCCATCAGCAGAGATATCATCAAAGACCGTTGGAGCTCTGAACAAGGGTACGGCATTCATGGACAAGCTGACCGTGGTTTATCCAGAGCTGTTTGATATAGCGAAGGTTGTCAACCTGCCTGAGGGTCATATCAACATACTGCCACAGTATAAGGGCAAGACAGATGCCGAACTTACAGAAGAGGAACTGGCATACGTTAAGTCGAGGGCTGCAACGATGACGCTGAGCGACGCAAGGAAGAACAGCGATGGACGCTACGCTGTGGGCGACTCTATAAGCATCAACGTAGTTCCAGGCTACAGCCTGTACTTTAACACTACCCCACCAGTTAACTTGGAGGAAGATGCTCCTTTGGGCGTTGTTATGACAGGTTTAGCGGAGGGCACTGGCACTTCAGTCATGAGCCTCAAAGCAAAGGAGGCAAGTGGTAAGTTTAAGATAACGGCTACTCCAACTGTTACTATCAACCTGAAGCAGAATGCTGTATATGAATACAACGTAAGTTGGGAGGAGGCAAACTGGGGTACTGTACGACTCAGCTCACGCACCGGTAAGAACACAGAGGAAGAGTTTACGGCATTCCCTGCTGACTCAACCATTACCATTACCCCTGTGGCAAAGATTGGCTATCAGCTCGATAAATGGGTTGACTCAAACGGTAATGAGTATGTTTCGGGTGAGCCTGGCAGCAAGCAGGTTCGGTTCCCAACTGGAGTGACTAAGGGTGCAAACAATGACGTGTTGACAGTTGTAGTATCTGAGGGCAACTCTGGTAACAACAACGAGTACCATGCTGTATTCAAGACAGCAAACATAGGTACTACCTACTACGAACTGCCTTCAGCAGGTTTGTATAAGAGCGCAACATCGTACGAGCCATTCGGCGAGCCACTCGCTCCAGGTGATGTGACCGACAATATGTATCGTAACTACCACTTCCCACGTAGCTATGAGACATCGGCTCTGTATGTGCCTATAGCATATACACTCTATAAGCCAGGCTACACACTGAAGAACTGGGTATGGATTGAGGGCTTCAATATTCTTGAACCAGAAGAGTATTACGAAGACCAGTCGAAGGTGCATGAGTATCAGATAGGCGAGTACCATTACTTTGACAATCCAGGAGACACTCGCTACATTATTCCTATCTTCAAGCAGAATGTGACAGATAATCAGGATGCGAGTGAGAAGGTGTTTGACTACCGTACCACTACGGCAGACATAACATGGGACTTCCGCACGGCAAACTTTGCTCAGCACTTGAACTTCCCAACAACAACGGAGTTTGACTATGCTACGTATGCTACCATTAACGGCGGTACGGTGATTGACGTGCCTCTGCATATCAAGGGTAAGGTAGATAATACCACGCTGGATGAATGGTGTCACTTCGATGAGGGTACGGAGATAACGATACCATCAGGTCTGGGTGCTAAGTTTACACTTGCCACATACTACAAGCTGTCGTCAACGACTATTGACGGCGTAGTACCTTTGGAATATACTAAGGGTACGGATAACGATATTCCTGTATATTACTACACTTACACCACACAGAACCCTGCTACGTCAATAAAGCTCGTGATAGGCAAGGACCACACCTATTATAAATACATACGTGCGCAACTGCCAAGTGCCGATAAGGTGACACTGACTACCGAGACAAACAACAGCGCATGGGGTAGCAACGTACTGGTGAAGGCTAACACGGCAAGCACCATGGACGGCACCGAGGTGAAATATACTCAGGTGAACAACGAGAACACTATGCCACTCGGTTCATACGTACAGGTGAAGGCTACTCGTAAGCGTCTGTATGAACTGAAGAGTTTCGTGGTGAATGGTGACACTATACCAGCCACCGTGGCAGGAGCTGCTGCAAAGGGATATACCCTGACTGTTCCTTCAGGTACGGACAAGGACTACACACTGACATTCCGCCTCGCTTCATACACCACAACAGTGGAGGCTGTGTTTGGAACAAGGACTAAGTATCAGGTTACCTTCGCTTCAGGCGGCAAGGCATACGGTGAGGCTCCTGGCGTACAGGTGGCTGAGGCGGGTGAGACATTCACCATGCCTGCTAAGAACCAGACGCTTTACATGGAGGGTTATACCCTGAAGTATTGGATGGACGAAAACGGCATCGTTGCCGTGAATGCTGACGGCTCATCAACCGGTGAGAACAAGTACGAATGGGGCAAGGTATATGCAGTGAAAGATAACCTATACCTCACTCCGGTATTCGAAATCAACGAGTTCACACTCTTCAACCTGCCTTCAGGCTGGCACGCTGTGACATGGCCATTGGCAACAGGTGATGACCCGACATACGGAGGCGCTCCAACGCTGAAGTATCAGAAGAGTTCAGGCGTATATGTATCACAGCTCACCGTCGGTGGCCTGTATATTGATATGCCGCTGAACATCAACTGTGCAGAGACAGGTAAGGTGGATAACTCGGCTACTGACTACCGTTGTCAGATAAACAGCGGTACGGTGATGTCGTTCCTTACTAGCCAGAAGTGTCGTATCTCACTCTACACATCAAATGGCGAGCTGACTTCAACGAAGATAGCTGGCACAAAGAGCTACACATCAAATAAGGTATCAGGCACGGTGAACGACCAGTATGCTATAGTACCTTATTCAGATAAGGATGCTACACAGGATATACAGTTCACGGGTGATGCTACTTACTTCAAGTTGGTTAAGGTGGAGTACGGACAGGTGAAGAATGACAACCTGCCAGAATTGAAGCAGGTGACTATCAACAACATTGCTCTGGGTTCATACGGTTCACCTTATAAGGACTACATGCTCTCTAAGCTGAAGACTGACAAGGTGATGACTGTTGACCTTGAGTTGAGCAGTAAGGCACTCTCTATGCCAACGGTTGAGGCTAAGGCTGACAAGAGTGACGCGGTAGTGACTGTGACACAAGCTACATTCGACGATCCTACATCAACCATCATAGTGAAGACTAAGGAGGGCGCGACTGTGGCTGTATATAAGCTCGACTTCAACGTGACCTTTAACCTCGATATCGAGCCTCCTCAACTGCAGAAGATAGAGATGAACGGTATCCTCGTGAAGGCTAAGAATAACAGTGGTGATTTCGAGGAATATAACACAAACCAGCTGATGAGCATCAATGGCGCTATCAACGTGACGTTCGACCACGAGATGGCGGCTACCGACACGCTGAAGACCACAGGACTGGGACAGCCAGTGGTATCAGCTATGGGTAAGACCCTGACATTTACCTACTGGGGACTCACACCGAATACCCCCTATACGTTCACTATACTAGCAAACACGCTGAAGGACGTTTATAACGGCAAGTATGAAGGTAGTGACTTGACCTTCTCATTCACAACCGAAGCATCTGAGACGGTGGAGAAGAAGAAGATAAACTTCGTGGTAACCCATAAGCAGACGCATAGCTTCAATACGGATAGTCCGACTGAGAACTATACATCCACGATAAAACGTCAGGTAGCAAGTAACGAGCTGATTGCTAATCTGGATGCTGCGGGCATTGCTCATGGTACTATCGATGAGGGTATAGCTCTGGCTAACGCCTCTGTGGGTAAGGACAGATACTACATCTTCGTGCCTGACGGCGAATATCAGCTGCGTGGTAACAAGGCAACAGACCCAATATCTTCTGCTCCTTATGACGGCAATGGTAAGGTTCGTAACGAACTGACATCATCAAAGACTGCAGGTGGAGCTGGAATATACAATGGTGTGACGGCTATCACTAAGAATAACGTGTCAATAACGGGTCAGAGCCAGAGCGGTTCTAAGCTGTGGAACAAGCCTGAGATTGAGGGTATCTCTTATACATCTACGTTCATGGTGAACAGCGGTGTGAGCGGCTTCTACATGCAGGATATGACACTGACTAACAAGTTCGACTACAAGAGTTGTATAGGTGGTGGCTCATCTGCTGCCCGTGCCGTAGTATTGCGTGATCGTGGCTCAAAGACCATCATGAAGAACGTGACGATGGACAGTTGGCAGGATACCTATTACTCTAACGTCAGCAATAAGGAAAACGACACCCGCGGATACTTTGAGAATTGTACCTTCATGGGCTATGTCGATTTCTTCTGTGGCGATGGTGACAACTGGTTTGAGAGGTGTAACCTCATACTGCGCAATGGTAAGACAGGTAACGCCAGCAACATGGTGGCACCAAGTACCTACGACAACCAGCAGTGGGGCTATGTATTCAACAACTGTCAGGTCAACGTAGAGGATGATGCAACATACTCAACGTGTAACAACAAGTTCACCTTGGCTCGTCCATGGAAGAACAGTCCAGCCGCTACGTTCCTCGATACTAAGTTCAACGTGCTGCCATCAGAGGACGGTTACAAACAGATGACAACGGGCGGACTGGTACTGCGTATGCATGAGTATGGCTCAGTGGATGCTAATGATGCGTTGCTCGACCTGTCAACCCGCTCACTGCGTGCATCATCACCAGGTGCCGGCTCTTACTCAGCCGTTATGACACCTGCTGAGGCTGCAACATACACCCTTCATAACGCACTGAGCGGTTCTGATGGCTATGATCCACAGAACTACACCAAGCAGGTAAGCATGGCAGACGCTAAGTTGACAACGCTTGACCGCTCACTGACGTGGAATGAAAAGGAGTCTGCTCTCTGTTACTTCATATTCCGTAAGAACGATAGCGATGCTTGGAAACTCTATGCTGTAACTGAGGAGAATAGCTATGAACTTACTGATGACCAGATTGGTGAGACCTTCATGGTACGTGCTGCTAACCTGCGCGGCGGTCTGGGCGAGCCTTCTAATGAGCTCGTATATAGCGTTCATGAGTCATACCAGCTCGAACTGGTAGAGAGTCAGAAGGCTCCTGTGGTATCAGGTGGAGAAAACTACTACTGGTCAACCATCTACCTCGACTATAACGCTAAGGCTCCTACAAAGGCTGACAACGTGGATGGTGCAGAGGTTAATGTATATGCTGTAGTTGGCGTGACAGACAACTCAATGACTCTGAAGAGTGTTGATATACTGGAGAAAGACCAGGGTTACATAGTACGAGGCACAAAGGCTGGTCTATATACTTTCGCTTACACCGACAGTGAAGGCGAGTATGTAGATGGTACTAAGGTTGTAGCGGGCACAATGGCTGCAAGTGAAGGACGTCTGAGCATACTTGATGGTACTGTAGAGACTGAGGACCGTGCAGGCAGAAATGTTTACACCTTATACTATAAGTCTAACTACGGACTGGGCTTCTACAACTACACCGGCGAATATCTCAACGCTAACAGAGCATACCTAAGTGGTGATTACGTCAAGGGTGAAGGTGTACCTATAGTTGGGCAGAACTCTGTCGGCTTCATCTTCCTCGATGACCTGATTCCTACAGACATAGGTAACGTTAACGGTAATGATAGCGATAACAGTGAGCGAATATACACCGTTTATGGTCAAAGAGTGAAGCGCTCTGAGATGATAAAGGGTAGGGTGTATATCGTAAATGGCAGGAAGATAGCATACCAATAAGGGGCTTAAACGGCCGCGTGCGGTAGCTAAGTAACCGCACGCGGTTGCTTAGCAAGGGCATGCGGTTACTTAGCAACCAGACGCGGTTACTTAGCAACCGCAGAGCGATAGTCATAAAAACCGAAAAATAAGCATTTTGTGATGTAAATTTGTGTGATTTGGAGAGAAAAATAGAAAAAATAGATGATAAAAAGTGCTTTTTTTACTCTTTTTATTTGCTGATTTCGCTATAAATGAGTAAATTTGCATATAAAACATGTGATTTAAGTATTGAAGAAGGAGTTTGACATATTAAAAAAAGCA
>Ga0326512_10002652_pt1 | contig 13210 bp, 10 predicted proteins | sample 1_2617_0518_D_FD_203652 | JGI IMG/M metagenome (GOLD analysis project Ga0326512, IMG submission 203652) | Bovine rumen microbial communities from UC Davis, California, United States - 1_2617_0518 | ecosystem: Host-associated > Mammals > Digestive system > Stomach > Rumen | place: USA... | reverse complement strand
TCTTGACAGCCGTAGTCTCGTTGACTGAAAGCAGGCTGACACACTCGATGCCGTTCACCTTACCACTGAGCCATACACGGTCAGGATTATCCTTTGCGGCAGAATAGCGCAGACTGGTGACGTTGGCAGCACTGGGCAGCTTGAACTTGCTCCAGTCTACCTTCTGGGCTGCATCGAGCTTCTCGCCGTTGGTCTGACGCTGAGCCTGTACGCGCTGCTCCATGCGTCCGGCGATGTCGGCCATCGTCATCGGCTTACCAACAGACTTCACCTGATCTTTCTCGTCGAGCGTCACCTCTGCACGATGACGGAGAGAGGCCAGATCCTCGGCATTCATGATGCCATAGAAACGGGATTCCTTGTTGCCCTTCTCGCCAAAGGCCAACTGCCACTTGCCTACGAGGCCCTCAGAGCCTTTCAACGCCATGTCCTTGGCATCAGGTGTCATCGAGGCAATCAGGTTGGCACGCTGCTCCCTGTTCATGTGGTCAACGTCCACGCCGTCCTTGCGGAGGGCATTCAGGAGGAGGGTGTCCTCGGTGATCTTCTCGATAGTGATGTAGTTCACGTCACGACCATTGATGTTGGCGTTCTTCTGGTGGAAGGCGGCATCATCGACGTGCATGGGATAGGCGGTCTTTACCGCAAACTCCTTGGCCTGAACAGGGTCTTTGGCATACAAGTCCTGATAGGTCTTGGCCTGCTCGGGAGTCAACTGGCGTGACATCTGGGTACGCATACCCGCACGCTTCTCCTCGGGGGTCTTGCCGTCAGGGTTCAGTTTACCGTAATCGACCTGTACCATCGTGGCGTCGTCCTTCTGGAACACGCGGATGCGGTCGATGGTGTTGCCCTCTGTGGTGGTCACCTTCGCCTTAGCGGTCTTTTCATTGTTCTCATTCTGGTTCTCGACCTGAGAACCCTCTGCTGCAGCAGCCTTGGGCTGTGCGTTTTCTGTTTTAACTCTTGCCATTGTGCTAAAATTTAGTTTTTGTGTTGGTTATAAACTGAGGGGCTTTCCCTCATTGGTCGGCAAAAGTACAGCATTACTCCGGCATCGGCGGTCTCGGAAAATTATCTTGCGTGAATTAACGATTCACTATCGAATTGTTATCGGTTTCATGTGTTTTTGGCGGTTTTTCATGTTCATAGAGGTGCTATATCGATAACTATTCGTATCTTTGCACAAGATTTTGGATGCTGATGAAGGTTATTCACATCGACATGGACGCTTTCTTCGCCAATGTGGAGTTGCGCGACAATCCAGAGCTTCGTGGCAAGCCGATAGCGGTGGGACACGATGCCGAACGTGGTGTGGTGGCAACGGCCAGCTACGAGGCACGACGGTTTGGCGTGCATTCGGCGCAGTCCATTCAGGTGGCTAAACGCTTGTGTCCGCATCTGATCATCGTGGAGCCGCATTTCCAGAAGTATAAGGAAGTGTCGGCACAGTTGCATGAAATATTCCACGACTATACCGACCTGATAGAGCCTATCTCACTCGACGAAGCCTTTCTTGATGTGACAGAGAATAAGAAAGGCATTGAGTTGGGCGTAGATATTGCGCGAGAAATCAAACAGCGTATTCGTGAGGCTACAGGTCTGACGGCATCGGCTGGCGTGAGTTATTGTAAGTTCCTGGCGAAGATTGCCTCCGACTGGCGCAAACCCGACGGACTGACGGTGATTCATCCTGACAGAGCATTGGACTTCATCGCACAACTGAAGATAGAGAAGATATGGGGCGTAGGTCAGAAGACCGCTGAGAAGATGCACCGCATGGGTATCTTCACGGGCTTAGACCTGAGAAACATGTCACTGAGCCGACTGACGCAGGAGTTCGGCAAGATGGGCCAGGTGTTCTATGACTTCTCACGAGGCATCGATAACCGACCTGTTATCAGCGAGTGGGAGCGGAAGAGTGTTAGCTGTGAGCAGACCTTTGAGTCGGACATCAGCGAAAATGCCGCCGTTACCATCAACCTGTACCACACGGTGCTGGAGCTGGTCAGGCGCATCGAGAAGAACGACTTCGAGGGTCGCACCCTGACGCTGAAAGTCAAGTTCCTGGACTTCCAGCAAATCACCCGCAGCATCACTGTTGACCATATTCTCCGCACCAAGGATGAGATCCTGCCGCTGGCCAAGCAGCTGATGCAACAGGTGGAGTTTCACTCGCATCCCATCCGTTTGTTGGGATTGGGCGTAGCCAATCAAAAGAGTGCCACGCCACCGGAAGAAAATCAATGGATTGAGCTGGAATTAGAATTTGAACCTTGGCCAGTATGACACTCGGATAGCGTTGCGCTATCGATGGTATATTGCAGCAAGGTCGTTCATAAGTCGTAACATAGGCCTTACACTGACCAAACAAAAGGTGGCCGAGACCTTCGGCAGAGGTTCGATTATGTTTCAGTAGGGAAAGAAGAGGGATAGAACGCCCCAAGAAAGCTCCAAGAAAAGTGGTTCTATATAAAACCATGTTGAAAAGATACCTGAATAACACAAAAAACAGATTAAAAACGCATTTTTTATTAGGTCGGACATGTTTTGTCCGCCGCTACACATAATTTTGCCTCCGAAATTGGAATTATAGGAGATAGAATTATGAATCAGGACAAAGACCTCGCATTCCTTGCAACGTGTAACAATGAAGATCTTCGCACACTGTGCGATATACTCACCTACAATAACAAAGGTGAGGTCAGGTATAGTGAACAGCTGACTAATTCCGACGCCTACATCAAGCATTATCCAGAAAGGATGAACCTGATGGCAACGGAAATTGGAGAAGAGTTAAGAAAGTTTGGCAGCAACACCATCAAAACGTTCTGTCGTAAAGGTGAAGCTGACAGTTATGAAACTATTGTACGCCGCGTCTGTAAAAGGATGCGTATCAAGGTGAATGACAGTGACGATACTCAGGCTATGGAGCAAGAATTGTTAACCTCTATTTGTGAACAGGCTACGGCCAAGATGTCTGATGAAGAATTGAGGAAAATGGCCGACAAGGCAGGTATCCCCCACAAGAGTTTGAATCATCAGATGCTTGTCTCTGCTATCCTGTTTGCCATCCGTCGTAACACATATCTGTTAACAGAGATGATTTACTATGTTACATTTCGTATCGCAAACATGCTGTTAGGACGCTGGATTACAATGATGGGAATGAGTACCGTAGGACGCTATCTGAGTATAGCAGCAGGTCCAGTTGGTTGGGCTGTAGTAGCAGGCTGGACTCTTAGTGACATCGCTTCTCCTGCCTATCGAGTAATGATTCCTGCCGTCATTATGGTGGCATCAATGCGTTTTCGTCAGTCAGCAGCAATCACTCAAAAGATATAAATTATGAAGGCAAGTGACATCATGCATCCAGAGGATGCCAAAGCTCTTAAGATGCTACGAAAGATAAAGGGCTTCGATGAATTAATCAGAGCCTCGATGGAATATGGCTACGAACAAGTGTTTCGTGGCGAAAACATGGGCTTCATGGTTAAAGTCAACAGTAAGAACTTCCCAGAACTCTATCAGGCATTCAAAGGTGTTGTGAAACGTGTCGGTATTCGAGAACCAGAGCTTTATATTTATAACGACCCTGTTATGAACGCCTATACTTACGGCGAAACTAATACCTTTGTAGCCGTCAGCAACTCACTTATTGAAAAGCTGACGTTGGATGAGGTACGCTCTATCCTGGCTCATGAGTGTGGCCACATTCTCTGCCAACATACCTTATATAATACGCTGCTTCGCACTATCGAGGAGTTAGGCATTCTGTTGAGAGTAATATCTCGTGCTGCCTTTTGCCCTATTCTAATGGCTATGCAGTATTGGAGTCGAAAGAGCGAACTTTCCGCTGACAGATGTGCGGCCGTCGTTGTTGGCGAACGGACATTCCAGACGGCCATGCTGAAACTTACATGCGGAATGTCCACCATTCAAGGCAGCCCCTATCAATTGGTAGAACAAGCCAAAGAGTATCATCGTTTTGAAAATGACTCCTGGTGGAACCGCATCCAACAAAATTGTCGTGTAGCTTTCAACAGCCATCCTCAAATGTGTGAGCGTGCCTGGGAGATTGATCGTTGGAAAAACTCCTGGCAGTATAAAAGATTAAGAAACCAATAAAAATGAGAATTATGAAAAGGTTTATTGCCATCGACAGACTTACTTCACCTTTAGATCCCTTGAATAATATCGAACGGATTATGAGAAAGAGTGAACAACGTGATAATATTCACAACCCTTACTATCTTTTGTATAAGGGATATGTCAAAGATACACCACTCATGAGAATTTTAGCAAAGGACATTTTCTTTTGTCGCTATTCCTTCCAGAAATTATCATCTGACAACTATATATCTTCGGATGGTACAGACTATGACAAGTTGCAACATATATTGCTATATGAGTACGGCCTGAAAATTAATGTTGAGCGTTTTTTCAGATGTCATCGTCTCTATCGCCTCATGCAATATGTGGAGAATAACACTTCTCTATATCATTTGAATGAACTGATAGCAAGAGAAAGCAGGGAGCAGGAACTTCGACAAGAACTGCTTCAGATGTTCACTGATTGTTGCGATGGCCGTGCCCCACGTCTCGACAGCAATCCAGCGTATACGGAGATTGACTTTGAGAAGTTCAATTCCAGACTCTACCGCCAACACCATATCTACTTATCCTCATTAGAACGACGTGTACTGAATGAAGTTAGAACAATTATTACTCAGATAGTGTTTCGACTTAAAGATGGTGGAAAAATATAAGAGCATGTTTGAAAATACAAAAGAAGCATTATTAACAGAGATAATAAAGAGTACTGTGTGTGTAGATCCCGCACAATTGCCAGGCTCTGGTTTATTAAATATTGTAAAGGCAATGATGAGAGACATAAAAAAAGTGTTGAAAAAGGAAAAAATATAAAATATGAAGCGAATCATTTCAATAATAAGTGCGGCAACTACAGTGCTAACCTTTTACAACGAAGCAAGACGTGCTGGCTTAATAGAGCCCATAGAAATCAAACCAATTTCATTGACTTTTTGGAAAAAGGAGGATGAAGATAATGACAATGAGTAACTATTTTCCTAAAAAAATGTAATTTAAGTACGAATTTTGAAAAAAAAATGTATCTTTGTTGCATATATTCCCTGCATCTGAGATTCTTACTTTTTTAAACGAGTTATTTATGAATAGTGTAGACTACAAAAAATTAGATAATTTGGATCTTGAATTGAGCCAACAAGAAGAAGAGGATTTAAAGGAAATTGATTATCTCCTGAAAAATAATGCTGGTGAAAACTTGAGTTCAAAGGTCTGGGGTACTATTAAACAAGCTGCAATAGATTCTGTTGAACAAATAATTGGTTTGGATGGCAGAGGAGATTGGCGACCAGAACAAGGTGCCGTAATAACAACTCCGCTAAATTTTAGACAGGGGGTTGTGGCTACTGAAAATGACAAGAAGCGATTTGAAATGTGGCAAGAACGCGTTAATGGAACAAAAGAATCAGCTACAGAATTCAGAGAACGAGTTATTAAACCAGATTTTGACAGAGCCGGTACAGGCGTCAGAGATACTTTTAAAAAAAGCATAAAACGTCCTGATGGTTCATACGAGAATGCTTACAACGGCAAACCACTATATGAACAAAACGACCCGCGTACTTATGACCAGCCTGATACTAGTGGTGATATGAAACGAGATACAAAAAAGACGGTTAACATAGACCATGTTAATGCCGTTGGCGATATCTATAAAGACGACAAAGTTGCCTTATATTCTTCTTGTGATCAAACAGGAGTTGAACAAGACATAAAGACTATTGCTAACAATCCTAATAATTTGGCTGCTACTGATGAACACGGTAACAAATCAATACAAGACAAAGACACATTAGAACAAGCCAAGAATAACCCAGAATTGGAATGGGATCCAGAGCGTGTAAAGGAGTGTCAAGACAAAGCTGACAGGGCAAAGAACACGCAACTTCTGAAGAATGCATGGCAAGAAAAGGGCAAAGACCTTGCCGTAGGTGTTGGTAAATCTACTCTGGCTGCAACAGGAAAGATGTTGGTTGGTGAGTCAATAAAAATCGTTATAAACGAAGCATATTTAGAGTTCACAAGAAATTCTTCCGATGAAAGCCTTTTGGAAAGAGCTAAGCGTCTTATTCAAAGAATAATGGAACGGACTAAGAGAGAATTATCAAGCTTATGGCATAAAGTGGCTCAATTTGCTGCAAGCAATGCGCTCTCAGAGATAGTGAACCTTATAGTTAACTACTTCTTTTCGACTGTCAAGAATATCTTCAAACTTATCCGTTGTATGATAGGGTCAATTATCAAGGCAATTAAGATCATATTGGATCCTTCACGTCCTTGGCAGGAAAGATTGTTTGAAGCTCTGAAAGTTGTTTCTGCAGGAATAGCTCTTGCCTCAGGGACACTTTTGAACGAATTGCTTGATAAAGCCATATCATCTAACATTCCATTCTTAGCACCTATTTCTGGAGACATCTCTGCCGTTATTTCTGGTTTAGTAAGCAGTATCTTGTCAGCATTGGTGTTAATGGCATTTGATAGTGTTAAAGAAGAATTGTTCGCAGACTCGCCATACGGACAATTAAGCCTTCTGAATACAAGAATAGTAAGTATTGATTCTGCACGTCTTTCTCTCTCAACATTACGAACGGACATGATGATGCGTGATACATACGAATTTGTAGGGAATGCGTTTGGCTATATGGCTGAAAAACGGGCAGATATTATAGAACAACAATTTGAAGCAAAGCGTTTGGACGGCGCAATAGATAATGAAATTGGTGAGCAAAAAGAACGTAATATCAATATAAAAGACATTTCTAACAAATATTTGGATGACGATGAGTTCTAGTGAATTTAAAACGCTTATTGAGCAGAACGTTGGTGAAATCTCTTTTGAAGATACTATATCCAAAAATAGGTTCTCACAATTGAGATTATTTCTCGAAAAAGAACTAGGTGTTAAAGTTCCTGATCAATGGAGCAGTACAATGACATATATTGATTTGTGGCGAAAGGTAAATACTCTTACAGAAGCAAAGAAGCAAAATAAAAAGGGTAAAGGAACAAAAAAGAATAATGAAAGTTCTGTTGTTATTGTTAAGTCGAAACCCGACCATCTTCCTGTAAATAACAAAGTTGCTAAGAAAATAACAGAAATTAGCTCTCAAATTGAAGATGATAAAGAAAAACTAGATAACTACTTGGAGGAAATTCAAAATGCAGAGCCAACAATAGACATAGGTAGTTTTTTGGGATTTCTACCCGTACCCAAAAAAGGTGATGTTGAAAGTGCGATATATCAAGTATACGATTCATTATGTGAATACATTGTGACTTGTGGTAATGCTATAAGATCTGCTAATGGTAATATATCCAATATTCTTGAACTAATTCAACTATTGGCCACAGCAGAAGCTGACATATATAATCTAATTGACAATCAGGCGTTAGCAAGTAATGAATTACGAATTCTGATAAAAGAATGGTGTAAAGAACATGGTATTCACGACGAAGAAGTTGATAAACTACTTGAGTCATCCTTCCAGCGGGCATATACACTACGTGACAGATTGAATAGTCTAAAAGAAGAATTGTATTCTGAGCTGAATAAGAATAAAGAAGATGTTGAGAAGATACTACGAGAAATTCCAGACTATAAGGAGAAAATACAACAATCAATAAATGAAGCTCTTACTATAATAGAAGGTTCAAAGGATAAGAACATTGCAGAAACAGACATTCACTTTATCGAGAAGAAAAATGAAATAAATTCTGTATACGAACTTTTGTCTGATAAAGCCAATAAAGAATTAGATAACATAGAAGCAATAAAGCATTCCATTGATGAAAAGAAAAAAGAATTCGGTGAAAGGGTTGCTTCCTATTTTGAACAAATTACAAAAAAAGAAGAATCTTTAAACCAGCAATCACATGAAATTAGGGAGGAATTATCATCTCTAACAAAAGAGATTAGTGACAAAGGCGCTGCCATTGAGCGGATGACAAAAGATGCATTGGCAAACCTCAAAGATGAATATCAGGCTTCAATAGACAGCCAAGTAAAGAGTAGTCAGGCTTTCCATTCAGAAATCCAGACATTATTAAAAAATAAAGGTGAAGACATAGACAATGAACTAAAAAGAATAAGAGAGAGTCAAGATTGGCTTAAAAAAGATTTAAATAAAGTTTTTGATGAAAAATATCAAGGGTGGGCTAACTTGCACAAACAATTCGTTATAGACCAAACGTCAATTATTGACAAGTTAAGCCACCAAGTTACTACTTGCAAAATAGTCGCCATCGCCGCGGTTGTAGTATCTATTGCTTCGCTGGCTGTAGCGATACTACATTAGTCGAAACAATATAAATTGACTATGGCATATAAAATAGGTTCATTCAATATGTACAAATTCTCCTTTCAGTCTGATAAGGAGATTAAAAAAGATATTGTCTTAATATCAAGAATCATCAGAGAAAACAACTTTGATATCATAGCTCTTCAGGAAGTGTTTTCACCTAACGCATTGGAGAGATTACTTGACTGTCTTGGCCGTTATGAATGGGAGGGAATTTGGGATAGCCCCAGGTCTTTCAGTTCAATTTCATCTGAAGGATATGGCTTTATATGGAACAAAAGGCGTATGAGACTAGCAATAGCTACACAATCTAATGGCATACAGAAAACTTTCCGTCCACATATCTACAACCAATATCGAGTTGACAAACAACTTGGGCAGAGGCAATTAATAAGAAATCCATACTATGCCAGATTTGAGCCATTAGATGGAGCCTTCTGTGAAATAAGACTGATTAACACACATATCATGTTTGCCAAAAGTAGTTCATCGACTCTTTTGGATATTAGCGCTGTAGCTATGAGAAAACATGAATTTGATATTTTGACACAATCGCTATATAATACAATAGCCGACAAGCGCTATGGTAACAACAGACCTGCATACACTATAATTCTTGGAGACTATAACCTAAATCTAAAGGGGTCAGGCGCAGTTGGAGCTTTTCTTAATGAAATAGTAACGGTTCAAGACGGAGGGCAAATAAAAAGACTTATAACAATACAAGACAAATTGACAACTTTAAAAACGACTAAAGCTGAAGAATTAGAGCCTGGAGAATCTTTTTGGGCAAATAATTACGATCACTTTACTTACGATATGGACAGATTTAGTTCCTTATCCGTAACAGCCGAAAGAATAAACACCGTCAAGAATTATTGCAAAGAAGACTACGAATTACATAGAAAAACAGTGTCAGACCATGTCCCTGTAGTATTAAATCTCAATCTCAAATAATTATTATTATGGATAAGAAAGAAAATGACTCGCAGTTGATGGGTGGTGATAATGTAATCGCGAATTTAAATATAGAAGATGCGGAACGGGAAAAGCGTAAAGCCGCTTATGCCTTGAATCTGTGTACAATTTCGGTTTCGCAGATTATCGACTATGAGGATCTTAATATTCTGGAACAAGAATATGAAATGATCCTCAATAATTTGAATTTGGAAAAATTTCCTAAGGACGAGCCTCTTTTACATATATTGAAGCAAATACTTGATACCATCACGTTTTTCCGGATGTACGAAGGGGATAAAAAGATATTAGACAAAAAATATCAGCACAAAATGAAGAACGCCATATGGAGCGCTATTCCAAATTTTACATTTGTAGCCAGTGGGAATCCTTATGCCATAGCTGTATCTGCCATTTCTGCTATTGGTATGGGATATATGAATTATCGAAAGGAAAAAGCTAACATATCCCTTGAACATGAGGAAGAAACGTGGAAGCTTCAGCGTTCTGCCATAGAACAATTTAATGGATTGAGAAGAGAATTGTTCGACACAGCATGGAGATTGGCTGACACCTATGGATTTAAAGACGAAGACCGATTGACGGAGAAACAGATAACCGCCTACAACAAAATCCTTATGGATCCTATTCCGCTTAGAAAATATGAGAGACTGAATGCGATACAACAATATTTCGAGGCCTACCCCCCCTTCTGGTTTAACCTCGGAAAAGCAGCTATCGACGTGGCGAAGATTTTCAATAATCCAGAATATCAGTTTTATGATTCTCCCCATCGGCTGGAAATGGTTTCAAAATATCGCTCACTTGCCGAAGTAAACTTCCATAAATTTCTGGAATATGATCATTCATTGTTGAGAACCAACTACATTCGTTCATCGTGTTGTCTGGAGTATGCAGCTCTTTTGCTTGAAAGGAACGCAGAAAATTCACGTGATCAAATCCTACAGTTGATTGCTGATGCTGAAAAATATGCCCCCGAGGCTCTTGATGTATTGCAAATATGTGCAATATATAGTCTAAAAATAAATGATATAGTTACGGCACAAAGACTTTTGAGGAAATTAGTTATAGAGGAGTTCAATACGATTACCAATGCACAGATATTAAGCTATACATACTTAAATGTTGCTTTTACTGATAAAAAACTTTATGACGAAAAGACTAAGGATTACGAAGAATTGGTGAATTATGCCGATAGCAGTATGCTTGTTCCTTGGGCGGACAACGTAAATATGTTGAACAAGAAAGGGATTGACAGACTGCGAAAACAGTTTCTTGATTACCAAAAAACACGCGTTGGCCAACTATTCTGTGCTGTTGTTGACAAAATTGTAGAAAAGTGCGCAATAGAATATAATCAGATACTATTCCAACCTCTCAAGCAGTATCAGCAGTTGGACGAGACATTATATTTCGATTCAAAAGATAGTGCCAATAAAAGAAAGAACCTGATGTCGTCAATTAGTAATAATAAGGATGAATGGCATCTATTCGTCTACAATTTAAGAAATAAAAACATAGCACTTGTTCTTAATGATAATCTTAATGAATTATGTCGGATATTATTATCGCTCGTATCTCAGACGCTAGAGACTGACATAGAACAGATTACTGCAACAAAGAATATTGCGTCTGAATTCAAGTATAACTTCTTTTCCAAGTTTAGAAAAATTATCGAGAAAGCAAATGCAGAAACGATTGACATAAACGATTACAACTTTTTAATCGATGCGACCTTTACATCTATAACATCCAAATACGTCGAAACGTTTAAAAAAGAGGCATGCAAGAAATTAGTTGAAAGAGAAAACTTCAATGAAATTGTTTCTGTAGAAAATGAACTCGAAGACTTCTGTGTCAACCATCATTTCCCTTCTCCTCAACAACTTTGTGAAGTAGACGATAAAAGAGTAATGAATGAAAAACCAAGAAAGTTTATTGATATTCTTGGTTTCTTTGACGGTGCAGACAACATAAAGGAAAATGCTGATAAGGAATCAGAAATTAAAGCAAGGATTAATGAATTCATAAATAGCAACAAACTATTTAGTGGAGAGAAGAACATAAACAAAGAAATTATTTTTTCAACAAACGAAGAAGAACTGTGCGAGAGGCGTAAAAGACTATCTAAATCGAGGAAAATTTTAACTTACATAGACAATAGAGGGTCAATACTGGCTTATTTTCATGACAACAAACGTTGGCTTGACCGTTTCAGAGATATGTATTTCTTAAGAGAAGGATTCGTATTGGTCTTAAATGGGGCTCTTGCCAAAGAATTTTATAAATATTATGAATACAATCAAATTCAATACGATAGTGAGAAAAATGAAATATATATCGAAGGTTTCATAAACGATGACATATATAGTTCAGAAACTTTAAACGTCAAAGCATTATACGAATTAATGAAACAATTGGGGGGTATTTCTTTACGCCCTGGAATATCGAAAAATCAATAACTCAATATGGTATGTCGAAACTGAAGAAATGCTTGTATATAATCAATTTGCTGGAGCGTAAGGGAGCTTTGAGCCTGAGCCAAATAAATGAGTATTACCAATATTCTTCACTGTATGAAGGAGAAGAAATACAGCCTCGTACATTTCTGAGATACAAAGACTATATTGACGAGACTTTCCCTTGCTATATTGAATTTAATGCTCGCACGGGGAAGTATGAACTTCATCGTCACCGTGCAATGTATGGCGAGGATGACTCGCTCTATGATTATCTGCTGTCTGCATATCACATAGAAGGAATGACAGAACTAGCTCTGAAGCATCGTGACAAAATAATGTTATCCGAAGCGCCCACTGGAGTTGAGAACGTACAGATAATACTCGACGCCATTGACAAGAATAAAGGTATAGAGTGTGATTATTATTCATTTAATCGAAAAACAGTCAAGCATCAATTACTCATTCCCTACTTCTTACGCACCTGGGAACAGCGATGGTATCTTGCCGCAGAACCAGACAACCGGCATCATGGTATTTCGATATTTGCACTTGAAAGAATGGAAAATATCATGCTGACTGAAGAAAAGATGTTCCCGACTCACAAAGTAACTGCAGAAGAATACTTTGATGGAAGCTTTGGAGTAAACCATTCTGATGACCAAAAGCCAGAAAAGATAAGGATTAAAGTCTACGGGGCACAGGTTGAGTACGTCAGAGCTTTGCCAATTCACGAATCACAAGAAGAAGTTAAGACAACTCCAGAATGGAGTATTTTTGAATATCGACTTGTTCCATGCTATAACTTCTATCAACAGCTTTTATGGCATAGAGAAAAACTGGAGGTCATAGAACCACAGTATGTCCGTAATGAAATAAAGATAGCTATACAGAAGATGCTTGAACATTATAATCAATAAAACTATCGACATGCTATCGGCAAGTTATTCGCCAACTTTGACTTTTTAGGATAGAAGTCTCTTCTCTTTGTAATATTTATTTGGCTCTTCCTTGTACATATCATCCAGTTTGCGGTTGATATCTCCTTCAAGCGTTTGGACGGTATAGAACCAGTCCGTCGGAACGGGACCTATTTCGTAGCGATGGGAGGCATCGCTCTCTTCCGCATAGGCAATGACCAGCACCTTCAGATTCGGTTTGTGGAAGAACCAAGAAAGTGAAAAGACATCATCGGCGATCTGCTGAACAATCTTGTCATAAGTATATTGTGTCTGCTGCTTTCCCTCTCTTGCATCTTGATATAGCTCGTCATCGGTACCCACATGGAAGAAGCGTCTCGGAATATAGTAGCTATCCTGATGGGAGTCTAACCTGAAATGATGCTTGCCTGGAATCTTGGAAAGTTCA
>Ga0326512_10002651_pt1 | contig 13214 bp, 3 predicted proteins | sample 1_2617_0518_D_FD_203652 | JGI IMG/M metagenome (GOLD analysis project Ga0326512, IMG submission 203652) | Bovine rumen microbial communities from UC Davis, California, United States - 1_2617_0518 | ecosystem: Host-associated > Mammals > Digestive system > Stomach > Rumen | place: USA: California... | reverse complement strand
ACGCCTACGATGATGCCAACCCGGAGAAATATCCCTACTGCAATATTCCCGTAGCCTATACACGCTATGTCAGGGTGAAGAAGTCAAACAATAAAGAGTACGAGGACGAGAAGAAACGTGAGTACCATATCAGTGATGCCGGCCGTATCAACAGTGCCCCAAACTTCTTTGTCATGTACTGGCTGCGTGCGCTCTTCAAAAGCCTTGGTATCACCATCGCCGAAAACCAGATGGCTGAGGTGGAAGACCTGTCGCGTTTGTTTTTCGTGAATACGAGCCTGCACTACGACGAGGACGTAAAGACTCCACGGAAGCTATGGAGAGCTTACCGTGAGGATGAGTTCAGTGCCGAAGACGGGAAGAGGACCTTTAACGCCCTGCTCGGAGCCGGCATGTGGTGTACTTCGTACATTGAAAAAGATAACTGCAAGCGTGAGGCCCTATATACAGAGCAGTTCGCTAAGTACGGTTTCAGGGTAGTGGACGTGTACGGCGATAAGATTCCTATTGTTAATTCTGCCATAGACCGCAACGATAATTTCTATCCGGCTTATGCAACGCCAAAGAACTTCCCGAAAGAAAGTGTTGCATCAATTCTGGAATCGCTGGAGAAAGCCTTCGGCATTCGCTTTATCTTCTCGGATGATATGACGAGTGTACGCATCGTGCTGGTCAGCAAAATTCTCAGGAAAAACCAAAGTAATAAAATTTCCGTCAACATTACAGGAGTGTCATACAAACAGCCTGAAATTAAAGGTCTCCGATGGAAGTATGGCAGCGGAAGTGGTGTACAGTACAACTACCCGCCATTTGACAGGATTCTATACCCTCGTGCCAAGCCAGAGGATACAGGCTACACCATCTATGACCGTTGGGACTTTACCAAGGGTTTCGGCGAGATTGTGGATGAGATATCGGACACCAATGCCACCTGTTATGTGGACCCCTGGACGGGCAATGCCTACCGCATTGCCGTGAACGAAAATACGCTCGTTGATGGTACACTCATCGAAGTCGGTGCCTTTGAGGCCGCTGTAGAAGGCGATGTAGATGTAGATGATGATTACATTCAGGAAGAAACTATCGGATTTACACCGCTTCAGATGAACCGTATAGACGGCCAGTATGCGCTCTATGTCGGTGATGAGATGCAGAGCTCCTTCTATGACCCTGACCGCCCTGTCGGAGATAATTTCTATACCAATAAGACGCAAGGCTACGGACAGATGCGACTTGTCGGGAATGTGACGCTAAAGGGCGCCGCGAGAATGAGATGGGAGGATGTGGATTATACTATACCGGATGCAGTGAGGGCTGTTCTCTCTTTCGGCTGGGCGGCGTGCTACCCCGACAACTTTAACTACGATGGCATCAAGGACTCACCCATCGAGAATGCCGTGGATGGATTCTCGCTCTGCCTGTTGAGAGGCCCTGCGGGTGGCGTCGCAGGTGCTACGGAGCTGCCGTCGCAGCCGCAGGATGATGCGAATGTCGTAGGTTGGGAATTGTCTGCAGGCACCGGCGTCAACATCCACCCAGACACCTGCGATGAAAGTGGTGTCCTCTTCGACTACAACGGTAATTATTCCGGCTACTCCCAGGAGATACCAGGTCCCTACGCTGACCGTGCGAGTCGTGCTGTCGATGCCTGTGGCGAGCTTGGCATTGACACATCGTGGGCTCCCAAGCTGGCTGCTGCCATCCCACGAAAGATGCGAGGATTCCCGCCAGACTCTAACGACGGGCAACCTGAGAGCATCCGAACGCGCTACGACGGAAACCCGAGCATCATGTACTGCACGGCCGACGCATACGTCGAATATGGCGGCGCCATCCACCGCCTCCTGTTCACGCCCTTATGGGAGCCGGAGTCACTGAGTTATGACATTTACAAGGGCTACTGCAATATCATTCGCGGTTTCTTCGCGCAAGCCGAAAGCGCAGCTGCGGAAGGAAGCGACTTCGAGCAGATACTGCAGGCCGCTCTCGCACTCATGGCTGCGGAACCAGGCTATGCGAAGATTGTGGATAACATCCTTCCCATCTACAATGTGACACAGACTGTGATCCAGGAATTTGCCGCACAATGGCACTATGTGATGTATGGCAGTACTGATACTCCTGCGTACTATGGTGGTCGTTTTTCGCTAAAGTTGCGCGCAGAGAAGCCGAATCCCTTCTACGACCCTGCGTCTGAAGACCCTGAGAAAAGGGAACGGTACCTACCCATTCGTCACGTGAGGTATAATGACATCCGACGTCGCGGCCTTGTAGATACCCTCCTCTCACAGTATAAGGAATATCTGCTTCACGGTCGCACGGCGACCTTCGATGGCGTCATGTCCTACCAGGACTTCTTGAACATCGACGAGTTCTCCTACAACGAAATCGGCGGTTGCACCGGTATCATCAAGAGCATACAGGCGACTGTCGGCGGCGAGGAAGTGAAAGTGAAGATAGAGCTTCTGTATCTATAAAAACATAAAAGACAGCAGATGATAACGGCAAAACAACCACATTACTATATTGACGCGGACAGTATCGACATCCGCTACGCAGCCTATGCCGGTCCTGACCGCTTCACCGCTAATCTGCGTGATGACGCGGCAGTGCTGGTGTATGTACCAGAAGTCCCGAGACTCGGATACCGAAGTGACGGATCATACTTGTCCTTTCACCTGCAAGGCGGTGGCAATAGGCTTATTAAAAACAGGAATCAGCGTAAATGCTACATCTACGTTTGTTTCCCAAAAAACTTTCAGGAGTTCGGCGACACGGCATACCTTGCCTTCAATCCAACGCGCATTCCCATCAGCGTGGAGACCGCCGACTTCACGCCGACGCCAGAGGCGCTGGCGCTGATGCAGGAGAACTACTACATCCAGATCGGCACCATCTATGCAGATGATAACATCGAACTTGACACGGGCGCTCTCGGCACGATAGCCCAACAGAATGCTTGGCAGGAGAAGCTGAACGAAGTACCTACGCGCATAGAAGTGACATACGAGCTGGCCGACCATACCATTCTTCCCAACGGCGAGACACCGCACATGGACTGGGGTACCAGCTTGAAGATGAACGCGCGCCTGCTGCAGGAATGGGCTACGGATGTCACCAAACAGGTGGACCATTGGCTCATCGTGCGCGATTCCGGCGATGCAGTGGCCGACGCGGCCTGGAATGCCACGGCGACCTTCACAGGCTCAATAGACTTGTCCTTCAATCAGTCGCGGAACGACATTGGCACCACGGGCGAGGAGACGAAGTTTACGCTGACAGCCTACACCGCCGACGATACCGCTATTGCCACGCGCACGGTGGTCATCACACACACAGATCTGCAGACCTGGATTGTGGAATATGATGCGCCCATCGGTGCCATCAACGTGGACCCACAAGGTAATGTAAAGGGTGGCCTGTGGCGCGAAGAGACATCAGGAGGTGTCACCTATCGCGAGTACCTGCTACATTCCGCCATCAGTGTACGCCGTGGCAACACGCTCCTCACTATAGCCCCCAACAACGAAGCGCCAGGTCCCGGACAATATCAGATATACCCGCAGGCCGCCGACTGCACCCTAATGGTGCAGAATAGTACGGTTTATATTGTCGCCATCAAAAACATCAAAGATGGTGTGGCGGGGTCTGACGACGACAAATGGGAAGATGCAGACTACGAGCTGATGCGCAAGATGAAGGACGCCGAGGCTGTCTTTGTTGTCAACTGTGAAGGCCTTGGCGCGATTACCAAGCGCTTCAGTATTGTCGTGAACCACGATGCGACACCATACGTCGCCGTGGATATGGCACCGACAACGGCAGAGGTGACGTTTGACGAGCAATATAGAAATGGCAGTTATAAGGCAGAAAACTCCAGCTTCGGCGGGCTCCCCGTCGATGTATCGCTCATTGCGCGCTACAACGAAGAGCGAGTGAGAATAACAGGTTGTGTGCCATATCTTGACGGCGATGAGATGGCCGAGGGCTCTTATAAACTCTCACACTACAATTCCCAAGACCCCGACGACCCGCTGAACGGCAGCATCGAAAGTATTAGCATCCTATCCTTGCCGAAGCCGGGGAAGGGTGGCACACTGCTTAACCACCGCATCATCTCCATCTCCATGACAGCCACCTATGCGGGTGTAAGCTACGAGCGCGTGATGAGGTTGCCGCTTACAGAACGCTACAAGGCGGTGACGAGCAGCAATGTGCGCCACTTCCTGCTCACGGCAAATGACGACTGGGGCACTGCGGGTGTTCCTCCTTATGACTACAGTGGGTGGACTACAACGCCTGCGACCACGGAAGTCTCTGAACAGTACCCGTACCTGTGGATTTACGACGAGACCATATTTTCCAATGGCAAAACGTCCAACGAGAAGCCTATTCTCATGGGCAACTGGGCAGAAAGTGCCATCACCTACTTTATGACGGTGGAGCCAAGCACGGTGCCGACGGGTGCCGACGGAACCATCAAGGCTCCAGCACAGAATATTGTTATTGTGCCTTACAAGCGACTTGGTACCGGTGCTACGCAGCGTATTCAGGAGGCGGGCTTCAAGCTCGTGGTGACCGCCTACGACAACGCAGGGCAGGCGGTTGGCACGGATACGTCGTCATCCACCACAACCTCGCAGTTCTCGAAGACATGGACACCCGTAGCGGGCGCCGTACGCGCCATTGTGAAGTTCACTGATGCCAACAACAACGAGCTCTGCACCTCTGTCACGATACCGTATGTGGCCGACGGCGAGAAGGGAGACGACGCGGTAGTCTATTACCTTGACATTGATCCTTCGGCACTGGCACTTGCACCAGGCGGAGATACATTTACGGACGGGACGGCAAGGAAGAATCTGAGCGTAGTCGTATATCGGCGTAACGGTACGAGCTCACCGACACAGGCTGGGGCAAATGAGACGGAGACTCATATAACCATTAGCTATCGCGATGGCCGCCAGCCAGACACCGACCGAAGCTACTCCAACGCCTTCACCGTGGCAGTAGATACCGCAATGGCCGCTGTGACAATGGTGCTCAAAGAGCGCGACGGCAGTGTGGCGCTCGACACACGCACCATTACCATCCAGTCAGCAGGACTGCGCGGCTACCAAGGGCCCTCGCCACGCCGCAGGCAATGGCAACCGAATATGGTGTGGCACGCAGGCGCTGCCGGTGACACCTGGAAGGATTTCTGCGTCATCAAGGATGCAGCGGGTGTGGTACACCAATACGAGTGTAAGGCATCGTTCAACGGCGCCTCCCTTGACCCGCCGAACAGCGACTGCCCACTTCTGCCAGATGGCAGCGCAGGCAGTCACGCCAACGACTACTGGCGCACGCCGACAGAACAGTTCGACTTCGTGACAACCAATGTACTGCTTTCGCAGGAAGTCCTTGCCGATAGCGGCGCCTTCGACGGACTGCGCGTGAACTTCCTGACGGTTGACAGAAACAGCTACATCGGCGGCTTTATGTTCAACACGCCCTACACGCTGCTGCCTGCCGACATCAAACAATGCGTGAACCCGTACAACTATGGGATGACCGACTTCATCCTGTGGCCGTCCGGCACACCGGATATAGACGTGCAGGAAGCAGCCATCTACGAGAGTTTGAATGTCATGTTCCCTGATTGCGGCAGCAGCATCATCATTACAGATGCCAGCCTGACAGGTTACAATACTGCGGCCGGCGTCCCGACACACTATATCTATGTCAATCTTCCGTTCGCGGTACCGTTCAATGCGTATTATGACGGCAATAATGTCCGTAGTCTCTCGGCGGCTCAAGTGGCATCTGCACTGAAGGAGGCCAGCGGTTCCGCTTTTCTGCCCTATATCAACGAGGAAAGTGACCTGTATAATCAGCACACCAAGGCTCTCTTTGACCAGATGGAAGCCTCCGAGGCGCTGTGCCACAAATATCTCGGCGCGCGGATGACCGTGTGCAATAAAATTGCCGGCAACGGCGAGGTCATCATTTATGGCGTGCGGGACATCGAGGACTACAGTGATGCGAATGATCCAACGAATAACGAATACAAAGAGATAGATCCGTGGGGGCGCACGTCTTTCTTCTGGGGGATGAGCAGCAACAGCAATCTTCCTTACGTCTCGCTGAAGTCTGCGAAGAACACCATTGACGCATACCGCTATATGGAAGACCCCAACGAATCCAATCAGCCTTATGAGCACATGGACCCGACAAAGACATACCCCGTAGGTACAGCACCGTGCGACGCCATCATCTCCGGCCATGGCACAGCCATCAAGCTGCAGTCTTATTTAGAGACTTTCACGCAAAGCCGTGCAACACGTTGGGCGCAGGTGGCTGAAGAAAATAAAGAAAACGCAGGCGCATATAAATATCTTGACCCTCTCGAACACGATGAGGGTGAACAGGCGCCGCTAACAGCCTTCTGGCTACAGAAGGGATGGTTCGTAACCCTTGAAATGACCTACGAGGAAGGCTACTACTTCTGGAAGATTATCAACCATGGACCGATTCCCACGACTCCGACCGTGGGCTCATAAAAAATCAGTATAACCCCATTCAACTATGGCTACAGAAATATCCCTTACCCCGGCGCAGGTGTTAGAGCCTTTCAGCCTAACCACCTCTATCACGGACAATGATTTTATTCTCTTCCAAGCCAACCAGAATGCGGGCGGCACAGGCGTTCAAGTGGCCGCCCGCATACCAGTGCCGCTGTTCCGGCGGTATATCGTTGCCGCGCTTGATCTCTCAGATGCCATCGGCGACGCACTTGTCGCCGCTCAGGTCATCACGGCTGTGGCACAAGAGCTCACAGCCCAGCAGCAACAGCAGGCGCGCGCGAATATAGGCGCAGCGGCCAAGGTGACGAAGGTGACGCACACACAATATGAGGACAATGTGAGCATCGCGCCGGAGGTGCTGCACGAGTGGGCCGAGGTGCCAGCGAGCGGACTGACGGTGAGCTTCACGGGCGCCAGCGGTGGAGACGTGGTGGACGAATATAAGCTGCGCCTGACGGTGGCCAGCGACGGCTTTGAGCTGACGTTGCCCGAGGGCGTGACGTGGGCCAACGACGAGGCACCCGACTTCGAGAATGGTTACACCTATGAGATCTCCATTATCGACAACCTTGCGGTCTATGCGGGATGGGAGACTCTAAGTTGAAAATTGAAAATTGAAAATTGAACTTTTGGAGCAGCGAGAGCCATCCAAGCTCGCTTGAAGATGGCCGAGTCGTGACAAAAGTCAGCGAAGCTAAAATTGAACTATGAGCAGTTTCAGAAGGCGGCTGATGATGGTCGCACAGCAGGTATGGCAGACGGTCACGGCATGGTTTCATGGCGATGGCTGGTTCTACGGCGACGGCTGGTTTTACAGTGACTAAAGTGACTAAACACAAATACAAATACTATGGCTAAGGAAAAAAGACAGGTTATCAATGCCACTATCCCCAATGCGCAGCAGGCATGGGGCGGCGAGAACAACACAAGTAGTACACAGACTATTCTCGGCGTGGAAGTGCCCCCAGGCACGAAATGGGCCATCGACTTCGCAAAGGTGGAGGAGTACCTGAAGGGGCAACTCGCCGCCATCGGCACGGACAAGGTGGGCGATGTGCGCTGGCAACGGCCGGAGGGTGAGAACTTCTTCTATCTGCTGCTGTTCGCTACCAAGGCAGATGCGGCAGCCTGGGACTTGGACAGAACACTGACGAATTATATCAGCCGCCAGCAGCTGCCCATCAGCGCCGTGCAGTCGGACAGCTACTCTGCCCGTCTGTACGCAAACATCACAGCAGGAACGAAATACAAGATTAAGAATGGTGCAGGTTTCTCTGTTGGACTTCGCTACAGTTCACTGAAATTCATCGCTGCGACCGGCGAGACGGAAAACATGAATATCCGTGGTACGCTGACCATCGAACGCAGCGTCAACAATCAGCAGACCTTCACTACAGTTGCCACGCTTGAGTCCGTCATAGACAGCTCCGACGCTACGGCGGAGAACTTCCCTTACACGCTCGATCTTTCACCATACATGCAAGACAGCCGTGACAGCTACTTTCGCATCAGGGCATCGTTCGTACACGACGGAACTACAGAGGTCAGCGGTACAGTCATCATCAATGTCAACTCTGTATCGCTGGATGTAGAACGCATCGGAGACTGGGCACAGCCTGTGATGGCCAGCAACGGCTTCTTCCCCATGAGCTATAAGGTGATGGGGGCAACCGAACGCTACTTGCATGTGGAGATAAGTGGCACCGTGGCCACTTATACAGCCGTCCGTCCGCTGGCAGCTACTGAGGAATACCCGGAGACAAATCCTCTCACATGGGCCATCAACGAGAGTAACAGCTACGGCATTCTGACGCACGGCGTGCATACGGTGCGCGTGTGGCTGACGTGCGACGACGGCAGCGGCCATGTGGGCGACGATGGCTATCCCGACAGCATTGTCGGTGATGTGGTGGAAAACCGTCTTATGGTCGTAAATACCAACGCCACGGGCATCAACGCCGAGTATGCCACCCCCGAGCTGCTGCGCAGGCCACGGCTGATTCTGCAACATGTGGAGACACAGCTGAAGAACTACGTGCGCACAGAGATCCTGAAGTATGCCGTATGGAACCCCGACCAGACAGATCCGAGCCAGTCAAGCAGCAATATGATAGATATGCGCCTGCTGCTCACCAACTACGGCGGCACAGACACGAGCTACACGAAGACGTATGTAGATGAAGACCGCACTGGCACAAATGGCGTCGTGAGCGGCCAGCAGTACACCCTGGATACCACTGTTGAAATAGAGCCGGAACAGGGTGAATCCCAGACATCATACATCGCCTATCTGCGCATCTTCCGATATGAAGGTAGCACACAGGTTAACTTCATGCAGCAGAGCATCGGAAGCCGATTCATCGGCATCACGGTTGATAATAGCGAGAACTACGCCCCCACTCCGGGCGCTTGGTTTGTGATGAATCCCCGCACACGTAGCAACGCCGATGCAAACCGCACCCAGATTGTCAACGCCGTTGACGGCAGTATCATACAGACCATTGGCATTGAGTCGTTTGGTTTTATAAACGATGGTTACATTACTCTCCCTGACGGGCAGAAGGTGCTGCGCGTGCTGGCCGGGCAGGAGATAGACCTCGCCTTAGACCCCTTTGTCGATTATATCGGCACCTCTTCTGCCGCCATCAATGCCCAGATGTCCTTTGAACTCATCTTCTCTGTGCGTAACATCACACAAGAGGATGAACCAATGATTGACATCACGCAGGTTATCGACGACCAGCAGATAGGTATGCGCCTTACGCCGCTCGAAGGTTTTATCAACCGTGTCGGTGCCGTAAACCCCACGAAGCCTATCACGGACCTCACCTTCGCTTGGGAGGAGGAAAAGCGCACACATCTCATGCTAACCATCAATCCAGCCGTGGTGACACGCGGTCAGGACGAACTGCCCTGGATGCAGACGGAGGGCGGTGCCGTAAGCCAGCCGCTACCGTTGGCAAAAGTGTTTGTGGATGGCTACCCTGAGCGTGAGGTGGACTACCCGCTAAGCGCGCGCATCTGGGCAACGGGTGCTGGGAAGCACATCATCATCGGCAACGCGCACTGCGATATTGACATCTATGGCATACGCATCTACCGCATGGCACTTTCGGCAGAGCAGGTGGTGCAGAACTATGTTGCATCACTGCCTACGGCCGAAGAGAAACAGAGCGTGAAGCGCAAGAATGCCATCGTCACCAGCGGACGCATCGACTACGAGAAAGCGCTTGCTGCCGGCTACCGATGCCTGACATGGGTCGGCCAGGATCAATACAAAACCAACCAGGACAAGAACACCGGCTATGCCGGCTATTGGCGCATTCGCCATGACAACCCCGCTTTGGCTGGCACTATTGGCAAGGCTGCCTACCTTGCCTATATGGCAGGAACCATCGGCAACAAGAAATGCCTCATGATTACAGCGCAAGGTTCTACCGCTAACACCTACTGGGAGAACAACGGTCAGACAAAGCTCGACAAGGTGACATATATGGTGAACATACCGTTCTCAAAATTACACTACGATTTTGGTTGGGTACCATCCAAAAGCACCGGTGCGAATTGCGCAAATCCAATGTATCTTGACGGCACTCGCATCGAGGGTACAGACTATGAAGCGCTGACCGACGAGGAGAAAGCCCTTGTCACCATCGACGTGGTGGACGGCTGGTTCGACGGCAACGGCTGGAGCGACACCGTCAGTGAGATGGGTATGTACCATGGAGCATTCTACACCAGCGTAGTAGATGGTGCCAAAGCCACGAAACTGGTCAACAAGATCAACTACGCATCACCCATGCAATCGCATAAGATGGGCGCAACTATGCTCTATAACGACGTGATGAAAGCCGTCACGGGCGGCATGGCACTCCACCGAAACAACCCATCCGTGCGCTTTGCGGTGAAAGAAGAGAAATACCTCTATTTCACCGAGAACCCGATGAATGACTATAAACCGGAGTTCCACGGTATGTGTACCTTTGGCGACGGTAAGTTCGACAAGGTAGTCTTCGGCTATAAGGCCGACAGCCGCACCTTTGCCTTTGAAGGTTTGAACAACAACCTGCCGCTGTGTGATTTCAGGGTGCCGGCTGACGCGGATGTCATCTATGATCCGGCGGAAGAGTCGTGGGTGTACAACGGCGTGAAGTCGATGGAGTATGGCCTCGGTAAGACCGACGGCGATGATTTCCCCATCGAACGTAATGACACGATCTATCGGCGCTACACCAACTTCATCTACGGCCACTGTGTGTCGTTGCGCTATTACGACGGCACACGCGCCGCGTTCAACGCGGAGTGGGATGCGCTGATGCAAGACCCGCAGGCCAACGCGGCTACCATTGCTGACATGCAGAACCACCAGTATTGGTTCACCGGAGATCTGACGAAGGTGCGCTACAACTACAAGACATCTGAATGGGTGGATGCCGGCACATGGGACCAGAGCACGCTGACTTATGCAAGCGGCATCTGTGACCTTAGCACGGATGCAATGACTGCTCAAGCCTACGAAGAGTGGGCTGCAAGTAGCTCATTCGGTGATTACGACGTCTTGAACACCGCCTTCCGCAGGGCCATCGCGCGCCACGCCGCAGCAAACTGGGAGTCGGTGGCATCCCTTGCCAACCATCTCACGCATTACAACCTCGTGCAGTTCCTTCTCGGCGGCACTGACAACTGCTCCAAGAACGACTACTATCAGGCAGACCCCGATACGGGGCTGATATGGCTTGACCAGGATGACCTCGACACTATTCTCCCGACCGATAATAATGGACGAAACACGAAGAAATACTTCATCGACCGTATCCACGACCTGTCTGATTATATTGCTGGTTACAAGACGCATACGGACTATGAAGGAAGTGGTTCGGTGCTCTTTAACCTTATCGAGGCGGCCTTTGAGGAGTTCGGCACTGAGCTTCGCGAGAATATGCGTGCTGTCCTCACGGCGATGGCGGCTCTCGTCGGTTCTACGGACTCGCAGGAGCAGAGTGTTATGGGTTGTATGGAGAAGTACTTCCTCTCCACACAGGAATATTTCCCGCAGCTGGCCTATGCAGAGCAAGGCCGTGTGCGCTACGAATATCCGAAGTCATGGGGGTATATCAGCCATGGTACGCAGGCACGCAGTATAGATCCCATTACGCAGCAGGTGGGAGCGCAGCTTGCCGCAGAACGGCAGTTCATCAAGCGACGCCTGGCTTACGTGGCATCATACGCCTGCTGGGGAGGCTTTTCTGGCGGAGCGCATCCTGGAGTTATCGGCACTTCATTGAATGCCGACGCTAACCTGTCATTGTCTCCTGGCCAGGGAAACTACGGTGCAGACTATACGTTCACTGTCGTTCCTCATCAATGGCTCTATCCAAGCGGGACTAACCAAGGGCGTGACGCCGTTGATCCTCATGTCCGCGTAGCTCCAGGCGAGGCGCTGACATTCAGCGTTGGCCCTGCCAGCGGCGACGGTGCCGTGGGATTGAACGCCATCAACTACTTCAGAAAGATTGGTAATCTTGGCAATATGACTGTGACCAGCGTATTGAACGTATCTGCCAAGCGGCTTGTGGAGTTTATCGCAGAGCCGTCTAATCCGGCAACCTCGATGTTCTCTCCGGCGACATTGAACCTCAATGCGCCCAACCTGAATAAGCTGTCACTGAAAGGCGTCAGCGCCATCGGCGGCACACAAGACTATACCGCACTCATCCGCCTTTCGGAAATGGATTTGCGCGGAACGACGGTCCGTTCTGTCGGTGTGCCGCAGACAACATCGCTCACTACATTGCACTTACCTGGAACTCTCACATCTGTGGCGCTCATGGCTCAGCCGGCATTGGCTGAGCTCTCCGTGGCTGATGCATCACTGATTGCGGAAGCCTTCATCGGTCACATCCCATCTGCGACGGCAAAGGCGCTGATGGCGCAGATATATGCTGAGCAGGAAGCCTCGCGCGTACTTGACGCACTGACTCTAAGGGACATTGATTGGACTGATGTCAACGAGGCGATGATGGAGTGGATTGCAGAAATCGCCATGCGTGACTTCACAGGCCGTGTTGTGCTGGCTTCACTGACATTTAACCAGTATGACAATCTTGTGGCGCTTTACACACAAGCCGTCTTCACTCCCGGAAACAGCTTCATCATCGACTACACACAGCCGGTAATAGACGGACCGACAATACTGAAGAACGGAGACACAGGCCAGTATCGAGCAGCGGGGTTCCCCGTGAAAGCATCACCTGTAGAGTTTCTTCTATATGATGGTGACACCTTAATTGAAGCACAGACAGACAGCCAGGGTCGCAGGTATCGGACTCATGCCGGCGTGACACTCTATGAGGCAACGGGCGTGGTGTCCATCGCCGACGAAATTACGTCAACGGTGACATTGGGCATCGTGGCAAAGTCGGGCACCGATATGGCAAGGATGGCCCTCACAACCGGCACGCATACATACCCGATGTCTGTGACTATCGCTGGCGAATCAAAGGTGTGGTTCGAGACGAGTGGCGAAACGCATCTCTATGCAAGAACGTTCAACACTGACAACTTCGACGCCAAGATACTCAATGTTTCCTGGTCTCTATCAGAAACAGGTATTGCCTCACTGACAGCCAATGAGGAGCTTGATGATGA
>Ga0326512_10002649_pt1 | contig 13223 bp, 14 predicted proteins | sample 1_2617_0518_D_FD_203652 | JGI IMG/M metagenome (GOLD analysis project Ga0326512, IMG submission 203652) | Bovine rumen microbial communities from UC Davis, California, United States - 1_2617_0518 | ecosystem: Host-associated > Mammals > Digestive system > Stomach > Rumen | place: USA... | reverse complement strand
CTGGAGGTAATTCGTCCGTTGCCAATGGACGAATTTCGATATGTCCTTTGTCGCCTACAGGAATGATGCTGTTTTGTAAATCGTCCGCTGACAATGGACGATTCTCGAACATGCTGCACCATGCCTCATAGAAGATGCGCATACGTTTGATGCTGGTCTCAGAAAAACCTCTTAACCCAGGCAATTCCTGTTGCAGCAATTCTGAGATAGTGCCAATAGCATTGCTGCCCCATCTTGCAGCTCTGCTTTGAACGGAAATATACCCGCCAATAGCATAGTAAAGAGCCAACACTTCCTTGTTTACTAACCGTGCTGCACGATAGCGACTTTCCAATATCGCTTCCTTGATAGCCTTTACTGCCTCAGCATACGTCGCTGTTATTTGTTTCTGTTCCATATTAATCGTTTGCAAAGTTAATGTTTTTATTCCGTATATCGTTATTCTCTCTGCATTTTATCGCAGTTCGTCACTTGTAGAATGTAATCCAATTAGTCCTATACTTGTAACTTGGAGCCAACTTGCTTTCAGGGAAGATCTCTTTCACCCCCACAGATGCCTTTATCTAACTCCTGCGAGACACTTTCATTAAGGCTTTCGTTGTGTACTGTAATATTCTAACATCTTCTCTATCGTATTCTTCATTTCATCTCTGACATGAAGAGGCTCCAACACCTCCAGCCTTTCCCTGTGCCAAAGCAACTGTTGATAGAAATTGAAGCAAGGAACCAGCATATATTCAAAGATGCTCCATTCTTCTGTTATCTCTATTTCATTCTGCGATTCGTGAATAGGGAGAGCCCTTATATACTCTACCTGAGCACCATACACCTTAATGCGAATCACCTCAGGCTTTTGGTTGTCAGAGTGGTTCACACCAAAACTGCCATCAAAATATTCTTCAGCTGTGATATTTAACGAAGGAATCATTTTCTTATCCGTGAGCTCTACATCCTCCATACGCTCTAGGGCATACACAGACAATTCCCCTGGATGGGTTTCTGGTTCAGCAACCAAATACCAACGTTGCTCCCATGTGCGCATAAAATACGGAATCAGCACATGATGTTTATTCGTCTTTTTATTGAACGAATAATAATCACATTCAATTCCTCTTTTCTTATCAATGGCTTCCAAGATAATCTGAACAAACTCCACGCCTGTTGGTGCTTCTGTCAGCATAATCTTATCACGATGTTTCAGGGCCAGTTCTGTCATTCCCTCGATATGATAGGCTGACAGCAAATAGTCATAAAGCGAATCATCCTCACCATATAGAGCCTGATGACGATGCAACTCATACTTACCCGTTCGTTGATTAAAATCGATATAACAAGGGAAAGTCTCTTCGATGTATTCTCTATATCTCAGGAATGTACGAGGCAGGAACTCGTCACCTTCATAAAGTGATGAATACTCATAGCAGTCATTTATCTCTTTCAGGGTCATCGCCCCCTTTCGCTCCATGAGATTAATCAGATAGAGGCATTTCTTCAGTTTCGACATATTGGTAAATTTTGTGCAAATATAGGAAGAATCTTTCAGAATACAAAATATTCGTTCTTTTTTATTTTGGTTCGTTGTCTTCTCTTCTTATCGATAGTAAAGCCAAATCAAGCATAGTCATTAATGCTATTTCGTGTTTCGTCTTGCTATTTTTATGTGCATGCGTATACGCATTTAATCTTTCTGTAACCAATCTTGAAGCATAATAGAATTTCTCGATATCTTTCTTGTCAATACTGATTTCAAATTCTGTATCATAAACAGCCAGTTTAATCTTTAACCTGGTTTTGTTTTTTAATAGAAACCTATCATACCATCTTTTCCAAAACTCATCTTCATAAAGGCACTGCATATTGGATTCGAGTTTATCCATTATGTATTTACCATCAAACTTCATTGCAATTGTCTTATTATCCTTTTCCTCAAGAAAAACTAAACGATGTTTTATAACTTTGGTAAGATCCCTGCTGTTTAGTTGTTTGTTACATACCTTTTTAAACATAGGGTAATCCACAAACTCCAGAATATCATGATAGATTATTTGTTTCCATTCAGTCTTTGGACAACCTAAACCATCTTGCAATAGGTATTCTTTCCCTGCAAGCATCACACTATATTGCCCATCGGCAGCCACCTTGCCACGTACATCATTGTATTCATACTTGGCACACTCACCATTCTTTTTCATAAGATATACACCAAACCTCTCATCTATAGGTATTGGTAGAGTATCGTTGCTGATTACATTTTTTACTTCTGCCATAACTATCTCGATAATTTTAACTTATTAATCCGTTCATAGTCTTGATGCCATATTTGAAATAGGCTTCGTCCGACGCTCTATTATAATAATCTATGGCTTTCTTTTCTTCTCCATGGCTTTCATACATTTCGCCCAATTTGCAGAAAGCTATAGGCAAACCACAATTAGCTGCCATCGTATAATATTTGATAGCCTTCTCCTCATAACGTACTTCATAGAGGTCTTCTGCAAGGTCTTGAAATATAGTACCAAGTTTATAATATGCGGCTTGGGCTATGACTGCATTTTCACTCTGGTCATGTATGGCGGCTCTAACAAACCATTTAACAGCCTTCTTGTAATTCCGAAATCGATTAATTCGATTATTCCTCCTACTCCCCAACTTTATAGAGCGTGAAAGACCTTCCCCTTTACGATAGTATTCTGCTATTTGATATTCTGATAATGAGTCTTTCGAGTCAGCTTGTTTCAAAAGCTGAAGCATATTAATAATGCCCGATTCAACATCTTCTCCATTTTCTTTCGCCTTTTGAAACCATTCCATCGCCTTTGTGGTATTTCGTTGACAACCTACGCCATCTAAATAGAAATCTCCAAGATTCTTCATTGCAACAGGATTATCTCTATGAGCAGATTCCATAACTAATTGAAATGCTTTGTTTTCATCTTTTTCCACACCAAGCCCCCACGCATATTTCATTCCTAAGTTGTTCATCGCCCTCGCGTTTCCTTGTTTACTTGCCAGTTGATACCATTTCACAGCCAATTTATAATTTTGTAAAACCCCAATACCATATTCATAGTCAACCCCCACATTGAATTGTGCCGCATCAAAGCCATAATAGGCTACTAATTTGTACTGATAAAAGGCCATAGTTTCATCTTTCTCCACATAATATCCATTATCGTAAAACACGCCAACCATAAAACCAGCTTCCAATTCACCATTAGTGGCAGCTTTAACAAACCACTCAAAAGCAATTTCATCATCATGTCCATCATAATCATCATCGTGATACAAATAGCCCAAAGCTGTCATTGCATACACACATCCCATTTCTGCTGCTTTTTCAAGAAGAGCACGACCTATCTCACAATTCTCATTGACTCCTTCTCCATTGCAGTAATCACACCCTAGGTTAGCAATATCTTCTGGAGTGTCAAAGCAATCAGGATGCATTCCTTTTATGACTTCCAAATCGATAGTTTCTTTCTTTGCCATAATAATGTTCTTATTTGTTACAATTCATTTTATGGCTGCAAAGATAAAAAGAGAGGCAGACATTTTGTGTCCGCCTCCTAAATTAAATCATTCTTCAATGACTGTTTTGAATAAAACTCTTCCATACTTGTCTTCTAGGTAGTCTCTCTTAAACTTTGATGTCAGCAGTTTATAGTCAGCATATCCTGTCGTATAACCACCTACTTCAAAATCCTTGGTGCGTTTGAGTCGTTTTTCTGTAACAGATCCCTCTAAGACATAAGAACCTAGCATTAACGGTTCTAAGAACATAATAGGTAACTTAATCATATGAAACGGAATTGCGAGATCAACACCTCCTTCTTCGTTGTCATAACGAGAACCATTTCCAACAAGAGTTACCTTGCATTTTCCTTTTGGCAATTCGTATGTCTCAATTAGTTCTTTATAGTAATTGGGGAAGAAATGCTCGGCAATCTTAGGCAGGATGTTGTTCACGTATTTCGTCAAATCTCGTTGGATGCGAAGGGATTCAACATCCCACTCTTTGGGAATATAGACCATCCACTTATTGTCTTCCACCTTATAAGATGGTTTGATATCATCAGTCTCCTTAAATAACACAAACTGGCCATGATAATCTATGAACGTGTCCTCGCAAATAATTTGTGTTAATCCATAAGTCTCCTCAAGCGGTTCATTGCGCAGAATGACTGGTGGCAGACTATCTTCTGTCTGTTCTTCATCACAGAGTCGTACGCCTGCCAATTCGTTCATCTTTTCTGCACCAACTTTTTCATAGATACATTGTAATACATACCAGAAAGGAAGATAAGGAACACAATATACGTCAATCTTATCATCCCGATCAAAGATCTCTATTGTTTTCTCATACCAGTTGCTCAATATTCTGATACTACCGATAACGTTCCATTCCAATAAATCTCCTATCAGCTCTGCCTCTTCCAGTTTTCCTTCATTGACATAATAGGCTTGGCTGTATTTCTCAATAACCTTTTCTTTTACATTCGTATATGGAGCAGGGTATTGTGCGTAATACAAATCCAGCAATTCTTTTGCTAAAGCCACTCCTTGTTCAGTAAATCTATTAGAACTTTTAGCAAAATTGAGTAAGATACCACCAAATTCGATGTCCTTCTTTGAGCGAACATCACAAATAGAGTGAACGCCTAAGAGCACTGCTGCTGATGTGAGTCCACAATAAGCAGCATTCCTGATCTTTTCTGCCCCATCTTCCTTGTCCTTCTGGGAAACATCTTCACTAAGAATCGCCTCAATCCCTTCATCCATCATGGCTGTTAGGTCTTCTGAGGTAATCTTATACTCATATTCGTAGTTTGTCGTGCCAAAAGGGAGTATATCACACTCTCTAATATCATCGACACATTCTGCCACGTCCGAAATGAATTTGGCAAAAGAAGCGTTAGTCACTTCCTTGTATTCTGGCTTATTATTTGAATCAGTTAGCCGAGATTTGCAGTAATCAATTAATAACTTATTCATAATCTTCTAATTTTATTATGATGGGTGCAAAGATAGAAACAAGGATAGACAAAAACTGCCTACGGAAAAGAAAATCATCTTCTTATAATGCATATCCCTTAAATACTTCAATGCAAAAAATGTTTTGTCTGTGGATAGTTCCTATTTTACGATTCCAAACATATGAGCTAATTCAATTGCCTTGTTATCTATATTCACTGCTTCTAATACTTTCCCATTTTCGTTTTCTTTAATCGTTTCAATGAGATATTCTTCGCACTTTTTTATTTTTTCAGGATCGGCATATGGATACATGTCGTTAATTCTAGAAATAATCTTATTGATTACATCCGATTTTGGTATTCTTTTATTATTCATGATAGTGTTTATTATTGTAACAATATACGTGATGTAGTAATTGTAGAAAGCAGATTAGGGGGTTATAGATTCACCCGAACCTTCCGGTAACTCGCAGGAAGTTGAATGCAACAATTGTTCAAATGTTTCGTCTATCATGTGACGATTCTCAATAGCATCCATATAAGGTTTGTTATCGTTTGTGTGAATCACAATTTGAGAAATGGCTTCCCTTGCGAACTGATACCATATTGCAGCATTAATAGCTAATGGATTCCCTTGATATGCGGCAACTTTCCCAATATTCCCAGCTACAGCTATTGAATATGCAAGGAACATAAGCTTTCGCTTTTTCTCCTCATTTTTCACCAGAATATATTCTTGTTCATAAAGAGGAAGAGTGTTATCAGGCTTCTTCTCGGCAATTAGGAAACAATACAGCTTTATGACAACATCTATTACAAGCCTACATGTTGACATCGTAGCTAAATGGCGCAGGTCATATCCTTGCACATACATATATTCAACGATTTCACCTATAGTTCGGTCTTTGTCGCCCAAACTTCCTATTCGCAAGGTTCGCAAAATACAGGTACCTGGAATGGGTATTCCTTGACTAGTAAAGATGTCAGAAATGATATGGCCTAACCATAAAACTGGTGCATAAAAAATTTTAGAAATATCTGCTGGAGCAACCTTTTCAATATGAAGGATACCACTTTTATCTATATATGAGAATGTTCCACACGCAATGTCTCGGATACCCCAAATCAAACCAATGATACTTGGGTCATGGGCCAAACTGAATACACGATGATTTTTTGGATACATACCGGAACCTTTTTCACCTGTGGACTTGTCATAGTTTACGTGAAACCATTTTTCAAGGGTTTGTATCCATTTTGCTTCATTTCCATTCTCATCAACTCCAATTTTACGAAACATATTTGTTAATGGACTACCATCATGATGGTAACTCTTTCCACTATTGTTGAATTTCATGTCTTTAGGAACTTTTACAATAAGAAAGTCTACCAATACGGCAAGCCCGCCTGCAATGCAAGCAACTATAACATCTACTTTGTTAAGATCAAAAGCCTTGTCAGCATCTGTCTTTTGAGTAGGGTCAATGAATAGATAATCGTTTATTTCTGCGATATATTCATCAGTCTGTATCTCTGGCATGGATTCTCCCATCTGAGTGAACAAACTCGATAATCTTTTTTCCAAATTACCTAACTCCAGACGTTGCTCAGCGTTGGTTTGCGTCAATTCTGAACTATTACGTCTAATGACATCAATCTTATCACTTATTTTTTTTGTCTCTTTCGACAATAAATGAAAATCATCCATCTGTTCAACAGTTAATTTTGATTAGTTTCTCAAGAATCTTGATACTTTCTTCCAGATTCTTTATTTTCTTCTTATTATTATCTATATCTCTATTGAGTTTGATGTTCTCTTCACGGAGGTTATGAATTTGCTGATTTATTTTAATAAGTAACTCTTGGAAGTATTTTGTGTCTTTTTGAATAGCTAATACTATTTCTTTTAGAACTACCTGTAATTTTGCTGCTTCAGATAAAACGGCATTTGCACCAAGTGATGCGATAGAGAATCCTGCTGCAGTACCAGCGCTTGCGCCAAGTAAGGTTCCGCCTCCTATTAATACTGCGACACCACCTGCCATTCCGAATCCTCCAGCAGCGACGGCACCCCCTCCTAAAGCTGCTAGTCCTGCTGAAATTGCAGCTGCGCCCGATAGTCCCTCTGCTGCAAAGAAAGCAATTATCTCATATTGGAATGTAACAATAGCAATCAAAATGACAATAATGCCGATACCTGCTCCCATTGCAACTTTAGTCCAATAACCAGACAATTTTTTGATGGCTGATGAATAAGCATCTTCAAAGATTTTTATATACTTATAGTCAATATTCAACATTTCTGCAATTATGTTAAGCTCCTCTTTCTTTGCAGCCTTGTCCATCTTCAAGCCTTTAAATGGTTTATATGCATCTTTGTTCGTATCTAATGGGTAGTAAGCGGTATAAAGAACACATTCTAAAAAAATCATATACTTCCAAACAGTATTTTGTGCATTTTTGTCTATTTCAGCGACCTTATTTCTTATTGAAGAGTATTCACAATCTGAAATCTTAAAAGAACCCCCTAATTTTGCTAAGAAGGTTATGATTGACGTATCCCATTTGTTAAGCCAACGCTGCTTTGTTTCAGCTTTATTATCTCCAAACAGAGGCTTTTTTTTCCTCTCATTACGTAAGTCTGCTACAATAAGCATTCGTTGAAGGGAAAATAGAACTTCTGTTTGTTCTACGGTAAGTCCGAAATTTGAAAATGTTTCTTTCATTGTTTTTTAGTTTTAATATTATTCTTATAGTTTCATATTTATGTAACAAGAAGAGAAGGACACGTCCTCTCTACATACTTGCCTAGTAAGGTTCTGGAAAACCCGGTGTCACAAATATAGTAAGACAGTCCGTGCCCTTCATCAGGGTACAAGACTGGCTTGACTAGACTTGAATTGACACCTTTTTTAAATTTTCCAGATTTAACTAGGTCAAAGCTTGTCAGCCTGTCGTGCAATATGTCAAATAGAGCGTTGCCACTCGTCTTCTCTAAGATTGCAGGGGCAAAGATAGGGAATATTTCTGAAATGGCAAAGCGTTTACGCACTTTTTTCATATCACGGACTGCCTTTTGTTTCAGTTACAAACTACTATTACCATCTTTCAAGCGATAGATGATGTGATTGATTATTCTGCCTACTGTATTCAGCGTGCGACGATCTGCCGCTGAGAGATAAATATGGTAATCGTTGTAAAGATGCTGGTTCAGAATGTTGAAATCAATATCCGTAAAGGCTGGATTACTGTCAAAGCGCAACTTCTTATGATGGTTGCAAAAGACAAACAGATCAAAGAGTTCTTGTTTCTGCTTATCATAGTTCTTCATCTCAATGGCAAGCATCTCTCTGTACTCTGGTTTCGTTTCTACCTCAATACGGAGCATCAGTTCCTTCATGCTTTCAAGCGTCCATTCTGCATCATGATTTACTCCGATACCGAAATTGTGTCGAAGGAGGAATAGAAATTTGTCATTGTCAAAATCATAGCCAACAAGATTATCGAAATTAAACTCTTCTATATAACGACGACGGCAAAATTCGAATGTGTACACAAAACTACGCATAAGGGGTGTAATTGGAACTTCTTTAGAATGTAACAATTTATATGGAATATCTTTCAAATACGGTATTGATAGTACTTCCGCAAGTATTTTTTCTCTTTCGGACTGTATCTCTTCTTTAGTCATAATAATTTAATCTTTATATTAAACACTCATTGATTTGTTCAACAATCTGTACTTCTCAATTTTCTGTATTGCCAGGAGTTCTTCCAACGGTCTATCTCCCATGCTCGTTCGCATGATTGGGGATGAGAGTAGAAGGCAATACGGCAATTTTGCTGAATAATATCCCACCATGATTCATGCTTCATCTGATGGTACTCACGGGCCTGGTCTACCAATTGATAAGGACTTCCTTCAATCTTTGACAAGCCACAAGTCAGTTTTAGAAGAGTTCTTTGATATACCTCATGGCCAACAATAGCTGCTTCACAACGATCGGCAGAGAGTTCACTCTTTCGGCTCCAGTATTGCATAGCCATCAGGATAGGGCCTAAAGTAGAATAGGATATGATTTTAAACATCATACCCAGCTCCTCTATCGTGCGCAGTAACGTATTATATAAGGTATGTTGACAGAGAATATGGCCGCACTCATGAGCCATAACAGAACGAAGTTCGTCAATTGACAATCTTTCTATCAACGAACTGCTGATAGCAACAAACGTATTTGTTTCGCCATAGGTATAGGCATTCATCTCTGGGTCATTGTAAATGTAGAGTTCTGGCATCTTTATACCCACTTGCTTGACAACCCCTTTGAAAAGCTGATATATATCTTTGTAATTGTTATCGTTAACCTTCAGATAATCACCAAGATTGTAACCACGTTCCTGTTTTTCATAACCATTCTCCATCATCAGACGGATGAGGTCATCAAATCCCTTCAATTTCTTCAGCATCTGAAGAGCCTTCGCATCCTCAGGATGCATAATATCCTTTGCTTGCATAATATTTAAATCTTTTGGGGTAACAATGCAGTCTGACGGAAGCGCATAGATGCAACCATGATAACAGCGGGAATCATCACACGGTAAGCAGGAGAAGCAATGTCGCTGATAGTCCAGCCAGCCAAAATGGTCCAGCCGATAGGGCCTGCAGCCATTCCCAAATATCGACTGACAGCACTCATCCCCATCATGCCAATCCAGCGACCTAACAGCATACTGGCAATTCGTGATGTGACATAATAAATCATTTCTGTCAGCAAGTAAGTGTTTCTGCGGATGGCAAACAAGATAGCAGTTACAAGCATCTGGTGATTCAGGCTCTTGTGAGGAATACCAGCCTTGTCGGCCAGTTTTCTCAGTTCTTCATCAGACAGTTTGCTTGTAGTCTGTTCACAGATAGTAGTCAGCAGTTCACGCTCCATAGTTGGGGTGTTATCACAGTCGTTCACTTTAACGCCCATTCTTTTACATACTCGTCGAACGATAGTCTCATAACTGTCAGCCTCACCTTTACGACAGATAGTCCTAACTGTATTGCTGCCAAACTTTCGTAATTCTTCCGCAATCTCTGTTGCCATCAGGTTCATTCTGTCTGGATAATAGTGGAGATAGGCATCACTATCTGTCAGTTGTTCGCTTAATCTAATCTCACCTTTATTATTATAAGTGAGAATATCGCATAATGTGCGCAAGTCTTCGTTCTGGCAACTGGCCAAGAACACTAAATCTTTGTCTTGTTTCATATCTTTATCCTCTATTTTAAGTTTCTGGGTGCAAAGATATGGGGGGCGACGGACATAATGTGTCCGACCTTGATATTTTTTTGTAATACACCAAAAATAATGGGAGTAATAAGTCAAGCAGAATAACTCGGAAAATTCAGAACTGCTTTTCATTCCTTGTTGGTTATCTAGCACGAAACATTTACGATATCATTTATTAGCCTGTTATTGCGTACTATCTCCATATTGCTTTGATTTATTCTCTTGACATGGCAACATTCTGCACAGATTCTTGCTTGCAATGCCGCAAACTGGTTCCTTAGAAGGGTGTAGCCTAATACGCACTTTTCTATGGAATGCCACACAAAGATGCTTGTCTGCTTTCTGATGAGCAAGCTCGGCAGGCATTAGGTTTTTGTTTCCCTGAAGTGTTATTTCACAATAGAGAATTATCAGAAAGGGTCTATCTGGAAATCATGATATACCTTTGCCTGCAAATTACAAAAACTAAACAAAATATGGAAGTAATATCAATTGAGCGCAGTACCTACGAGGAACTGCTGACGAGCTTCAATAGCTTCGTCACAAAGATGAAGGAGATGGCCAGTAGAGGCAATGACAAAGGGTTGGACGATTGGCTTGATAACCAAGATGTGTGTCAAATGCTGAATATCAGTCCCAGAACATTACAGACCTTACGGGATAACGGGATGTTGGCCTTTTCTCAAATCAACCGTAAGGTGTACTATAAGCCTGAGGATGTGGAAAGGATTCTGTATGTTGTGGCAGGTAGAGATAAGGATAGCAAGATGTATAACCTCAAAACGGAGTGCCTATGAACGAATTGATAATGCCACATAACATTGGAGTGAAGAATGCACTGGAGAACATGAAGGAGGTGCTGGCCCTATACAAGAAGGTGATAGGCAATTATCGTCCATTGCTTGATGGTGAACGCTACCTGACAGACAGAGAGGTGGCGCAGATTTTGAAAGTCAGTAGACGAACGCTACAGGAATACCGTAATGATGGTGTGCTACCTTATGTATTATTAGGTGGCAAAGTGCTTTATCGTGAGAGTGATTTGGAGAAGGTTCTGGAAAGTTGCTATCATCCAGCATATAAACGATAGGGAAAAAGAAAGAACCGTTAGTGGTTCGTGTGCAGGGGAATATAACGCAGAAAGACTGATGACAGACTATTGCTAATCATTCGTCTTTCTGCTTTGAGGTTTTGGCCCGCTGTACTCTATGCCATTTTGAGGCCCTTGAATGATGCATTGAGCTTATTACCAAGCATAGTCAGGTCGTTGTCAAGTTTCTGGCTTGTGATTTTGGCGTAAATCTGGGTGGTCACGATGTTGGTGTGTCCCAAGACTCGGCTCACACTCTCGATGGGCATTCCTTTTGAAAGCGCCAAGGTTGCGAATGAGTGGCGGCCACAATGATAGGATATGGCTTTCTCTATGCCACAGGCTATCATCACCGTTTTTAGCTTCTTGCACATCGACCAGTAGTTCATCTTGCCGAACACTAGTTTGTCTTCCTGTAAGTGCTTGTAGCGGTCGATAATCTGCAAGGGTACGTCCATCAGCTTCACTTGGAAGGGGATGTTGGTCTTGTGACGCTTGCTGATTATCCACTTGTCTCCATTGATGTCCACAATGTTGTCCGTTGTCAGGTTCTTCACATCGATGAACGAGAGGGCGGTGAAGCACACGAATACAAAGATGTCGCGAACAAAAGCCAGATTGTCGTCCTCGAACTCATGCGTAACGACGGCTTTCAGTTCTTCCTCAGTCAAGAATTCTCTTTCCTTGCAGTTGGGGCTGATGTGGAACTGCGCGAAAGGGTTACGGGGAATCTTGCCGTTATAGTGCGCCCTCAACACGACACCTTTCAGCCACATACACCTTTGCCAAATCGTTCCATTGGCCAATCCTCGGTCAGTACTGAGGTAGGCGGCGAAGTCCTTGATAAACTCTGGTGTCAGTTCCAGCATCGACATATCCGTGCGGCGGTAGTGCGACTGGATAAACTCTGCCACATCCTTTCTTGAACGCTCCATAGCCCAGAGCGTGCTTGCCGATCTGTCCTTGCCCACACGTTTCTTCTGGCTAGCGATGTCCTTATCGAAAGCACTCAGCAGCGTCTCGTACTCACTGCCAAAACCCTGATACGAGTTGCGAACCATCTCAGCCGTCACGAAAGCCTCGCGGTCTGACAGATGCTGATAGTGCTTGATAATCTGCGCCTTGATATTATCCAGTTCGCGGTTAATCTGCAAAGCCTCCTTGCTGCGGCCTTTGGCACAATTGCCTTTCACGTCCCACATATCAAGCTGGATAGTCTTCTTACAACTGAACTGCGATTGAGTCCCGTTAATCGTAACCCTGCCCATCACAGGCACCACACCGTTCTTCTCCTTACTCTTGTTCACATAGAACAGAATGTTAAAAGTACTTCTCATGTTTCTTACTCCGTTTTTAATTTTGGCTGCAAAACTACTATTTCTTTTGGCATCCATCGCTATGCAAAATGTAGCAGTTTGCGGAATAAGAAACGGACGGTGAGAGGTACTATATTCTTCTTTATTTTGCTTGGTGGTTTAATCATTTTTTCAATACCAATTCGGGTTACGATTTAGAAACCTAACTCCTTCACCAATCCTCCGAATTTTGCGTTTCCCTCATTTTCGTACTTCCTCGTTCTTCCCAGTTTTGCCTTTATTTTCGGTCGAATTGCGTTAATCTTCCCAAATCCGTTGTTCTTTACAAGCTTTTTTCGTAACTTTAGATAAGTTACTCCATCTCGGCATAAAAAATAAATGGGATTTATTTTGTTTTGCGCTCGATTTTTCGTAACTTTGCAGCGCAAAAGTACATTTTCTTGGGGTTGACTGGATTTGACAGCGGGCTGAGATGGTACGTAAGCATGCGGAGTGACGGCTGTATACTCCATAATCCATTCGGTCGGAAAATTAATTGGCGAAACAAAGTACGCTCTCGCTGCCT
>Ga0326512_10002647_pt1 | contig 13227 bp, 18 predicted proteins | sample 1_2617_0518_D_FD_203652 | JGI IMG/M metagenome (GOLD analysis project Ga0326512, IMG submission 203652) | Bovine rumen microbial communities from UC Davis, California, United States - 1_2617_0518 | ecosystem: Host-associated > Mammals > Digestive system > Stomach > Rumen | place: USA... | reverse complement strand
GCAGCAGTAATCTTCTGTACAAAGATAGCCTTATCGCCCTGTGGAATAGTCTTAACATCAGCAAATCTACCCCACTGTTCAATAACCTTCTGTGGAAGAACATCATCAATAGTTTCTTCAAATAATCTAAATACTAAATTCTTATTGTCACGATAAAGATTGTAGTCACCCGCAATCTCATTTAACTCTTTACGAAGAGTGTTGTCCAATTCATCATAGCTAAACTGATCTTTACCAAAAGCAAAACTTGTCTGAACAGAAGGATTTGCTTTTGCAGTAGTTGTAGCTAATTTTAATAAATTCTTAAAATCTAACATTTTTATAAATCCTCCCTTTACTGTATTCTTTGAAGTTTTACTGCTGGCTGACCATCAGGTAATGTAGTAGCACTACCAACAACTTCAACTTTAGCTTTCTGGAAACACATACTGCCATCATTAGGTACGGCAGATGCTGCTTCAAGAAAACCGTCTGCATTAATTACATAATAATTACCAGTTGTATCTATATCTGTATAACTATAGTTATCTGTAGAAGCTTCATCAAGAGTATTAGTAGTGAAAATATCACCTATATTAGTCTTGATTATTCTAGGTACAACCTGATCTCCATTAACGCCTTGAGCATAATCTTTAGTCATCTGCTCTCTTTCATCATATAATTTAATTTCATTAAAGACCATCATCCACTCTCCGGCTCCGGTCTTATTAACTACGCCATTAGCATAATCATATTTTACAAACTCGCCATTTTCAAGCTGAGTAATTGTACTAGCTGCAGGGAGTTGAGCGTAAATCTGTCCTGTTCTCTGTGCTGAAAGATGGTTAGGTTCTACCTGACCATAACCCATTCTCTTACCAGCCTGGACAGCAAAAGGTTTATAATTAGCACCCATTTTTAATCCTCCTTATATATTTTTACTGTATTTCTCTATTTTCTTTTATAGCTTTTATCCATTCAGGTGTGTTATCAGACTCTAATGAGAACACTAGAGCATCTTCTGATATATTATCATTTTTATCTTCATGAGATACATCATTTTTGACCTGACTTCTAGCAAAAATTATTGATAATTTAGCTTCAATTTCATCAAGAGAATAAGAATCAATATTTTCAACAACATCTTTCTTATCTTCTTCGCTTAACATTGAAAACTTATCAATCATTTCCTGTTTCTTTTCTTTTACAAGTGTATTGTACTCTTTTTCAAGCAATGCATACTTCTGAGTCATACTATCTAATTCTGATTTTAAACTATCAACTGATGTCTGTAATTTACCCACCTCTTCTAAAGAATAAGTCTTTTTCTTATTATCCTCTTCTTCATCAGAATCTTTTGTGTCATCAGAATCATCATTATTATTGTCGTCATTAGAATCATCATCTTTATCATCTTCTTTATCATCTTCTTTTACGAAGTTAGATGGCTCTTCTGCAACTTCAGTAGCAGGCTCTTCTGCAACTTCAACAGTAGATTCTTCAGTAGATTCAGCAGAATCAACAACAGCCTCTTCTACAGATTCTACTACTTCAGTCTTTACTTCATCTTCCATTTTGTTAGTTCCTCCTTTCAATGCAAAATTTAATTGTTGCATCATATCAAATAATGTATTTTTAAAATCTTTATCTAAGCTAAATGAAGAACTAACTTGTGGGGCGGTTACTCTCGCTCCCTCAAAGCAAGGCTCTACATCATCACCTAAAATACATAACTTTGAAAATATCGCATCATTTATTATAAAAAATTCCATATTAGATTTTTCGTCATAACTCCAATTACCTTCAAGGGTAGATTCATCTAATTCCATAGACTGATTCTTACCCTCTCCATGCACTGCACTTGCACATTCCGCATACTGTCCAGTCCAAAGATAACCTGTAGTCATTAAATATTCTCTTTCTATTTCTTCACCAAAATCAGTTTTTTCTGTAAATTTCTGAAACCAAACTTGTGCATCTGGTGAAACAAAACCATATGGAATAGTTTTGCAATTAAATTTTATTCCTTCATCATCAATTATAACTTCATGACCATGATCTCTAAAATCTTCTTTTTCTTCTTTATAGTACCCAACTATTGGAGCACCTCTTAGAGTTTTTGCCATTTCATTAGCTACATCTTTAGAAATAAAACTTCCATTGCGATTTTTACCTACATATAAAACTTTTATCTCACATTGTGACATTAAAGGGTTTATATCCATAGGTTGTAAATTAATAAATTCAGGATTATCCAAAGTAGCTAAAGATTGGTGCATACTTTTATCCTCCTTTATTTAATTCTACTATAAATAAATTTTTCTTTAAAGACATTCAACATTTTTGTCCTATGAAATTGATTCTTCATTCTGTAAAGTTTTTGTACTTTTTTCAGTATCGTCTTTCTCTGGTCTACCAGCCCCGCTGTTAGATGTATTTTTATTACTCATTGTATTAGAACTCATAGGAGGTACTAAACTTTCAGCAAGGTTTAAAATATCATTTTCCCAGTAGAAAGAAGCAAGAATATCACTTTGCGATTCTCCTAAAGCAAGAGCAGGTAACATTTTAGAATAACCTAATTGAGTTTGCTCTTTATATAATTTTGTAAGTTCTTTATAATTATACCATGTAGTTGGTAAAATATGACTTTTAAAATAATATTTCTTAGGATTTGCTTTTAAATGTTGTGTCATTACTTTATTAATAAATCTTTCAAACTGAAAAATTAAACTTGACATTGAAGCTTCATCATTAGCAATAGAAGATTGAAGTGCAATGTTTCCGCTCGCATTAAATTGTAATTGAGATACACCAGCTTCATTAAATACATTTCTTTCAACTTTTTCAAGTTCATCTGTTGTTGTAGAAGTGCGGGAGTCCGCCATATCTTCAACCTCAACATCAGCAAAAGTAGTAAGAACATCAATACCTATTGCTCTACCTATCATCTTTATTGCATTGTTATGCAACTCTCTCATTTCATCTATATCAAATAATAATTCTCCATTTTTATCTAAAGGCATTTTCTGAATTATTAATTTTAATAATTGTTGAGCCATCTTTTGTTTATCTAAATCTTGAGCTTCATCCAAGTCAATAATTGCGGGAATGACTGAAATAAAAGGTGGATATTCGCAATTATAAAGATTAAATTTAACAGTAAATTCTTCATCTAACTTATACCAACCATTAGAATCTCCCACATAATCAGGTTTTAATTTACCCGCTTTAAATAGGCGGTAACCGCGTATAAACTCTTTACCAAAAATTTCTAACACTCTTTTACGATATTCCACGTCATTAAAAACATCATCAAAATATTTCATATTAAATTCTAAGACTGCCGCACCATTTTTAATATATCTACTACGACAATACTTTATTGGTAATTCTTGTATTGATACATTTTCATTTGTATATATTTTATAACCATAAAAAACACCGTTTTTCATAATTTGTAAAGCAATACTACCAAATGTATCTTTTAAATTGGAATTATCTAAGAAATATAATTGTTCATTAAAATCTTTTAATACTTTTTTATTTTGACTAGAATTACCGTCTGTCACATTGGCTATATGTGGTATAATATACCAGTCGTATCTATAAATATATGCCATATACAAGCATAATCTACGATAAATACCTGAAATTCTAAAGAAAAAATTTGAGATTTCTCTTAATGTAGGTAAATCTTGTCTATTAATAGCATCTAATACTTTTTTAGGGTCTGCTAAATCTGGTCTAGTAGCTTTTATATCACCTAATTTTAAGACTGCATCAGTAACTGATTGAATACCTACTCTAATTTTACTAAAATCAAGAGGCTGATGTGGATTATTGTTAGCTAATTCCACAGAAAAACCTTTTTCTTTAATTTGCTGTTGTCTATTTATCACTTCTTCTAACTCACCTCTTTCTATTTTATTATACCAAAAATTTTCGCAAATGTCAAATTTTAAAAATAATTTTTTTAATAGCCAGCTCTTCTCATAATGTAATCATAAGACATAATTTCTTCATCTAGGTATGGAATTTCAATTAATGTATATCCATGTTTTTTACAATATTGTCTTTTGAGATTATCATTATACTGTTGTTTAGCGAGCCCGCTTTTTCCACCAAATTTACTTTTTGGAATATAATGTTGAATACCTTGATATTCAATTAAAAAATCTATATCTCCTAAGTCATCAAAGACCGCAAAATCAAATCTTAATGCTCGTCCATTAGAACTAACCAAATCGGGGAAGGAATATTCCATAGCAAAGTCCAATCCCGCTTCGGTTAATATATCTTCTATTTTTATTTCTCCTCGACTAGCTCTCATAATAATAGCCTTCTTTCTGTAATAAAAATAAATTACTCTAATTATAATTAAAAATAATTAGAGTAATTTATTCACTTTTGTCCAAAAATTTTTAATTCATCATCAATAAATCCTGTATTTTAAATTTTCGTCTATTTCTTTGTTGATCTTCTTGTAATTTAATGAAGTATAAACCGTAGAAAAATGCGGATGCTTTATCTTTTAAAATTTTACGAACAGATTGTTTTAAAATTATATTTATACCTTCATTTTCTTCAACAAGATTTAATAATTGTTCTCTTAAAACTGTTGTTAAAACAAAAGGACGTAAATATTCTGCTCGCCTATCCGCAGGTAAAGCTTGTCCTGCTTTTGTACCTAATAATTTTAATTTTGCTGCTTGCTCATCTATTAAGAGTTTAACTTTTCCATTAGTTAACTGTACTTTTGCATAAGAATACATTTCTGTATTCATTGGTGCATTCGCTTTAATAATATATAAAGCATCATGTATTGTATTGACAGTTCTTTGTTTGCGGTATTTTCCATCATCATCATTCATCACTCCAAAAGGTGGTAATTCATCTAATGTTTCTGGATCTACTTGACCTATAACTAAAAAGTCTACCAAGCCCGCCCCACATTATATTCCATATAATACGCTACCATTATATGCGTTCTCTTATGAACTGCTTATAGTTTCCTATAAGATTAGACTATATCATCACCCTATTAAATATCTTTAATAGGGGCTTTCCGCTTCGATTGTCAATCACTTACAATCTACTCTCTTTCGAGATAGTCGTTGAACTTTAATTAAAAATCAAGAGAATCTGTAACACTTGTCCATGTTTGACGCTTCTTAATTCTTTCTATTGTTGAAGCATTAACATGATATTGTCTAGCAATAGCCGCACAACTGTAATTCTGTTTAAATAATGATACTATATTTATAACATCTTGTTTAGTTAAATGTGCACTAGGATTTTTTTCTCCATTATTATCTCGTAGTCCTGTGCGTATTGCATGAAGAGTATTTTCATAGTTAGTACACCATTCTAAATTGTTTAAGTTATTATTACGTTTATTGCCATCCTTATGATTTACTTGTAATTGACTCATATTTTCAATAGGATTAAAGTTTTCCATAACTAATCTATGAACTGAATATCTATGTCTTTTTCCATCTGTCGACATCATTGCCACTTTTTCATATCCATTTTTATCTAATTGTGGTGATAAAAATTTTTTACTTACATCACTATAAATCCTACCATCATCAGTTACATAATAATCAAATTTTAATTCATATTTACATTGTGTAATTTTTTTCTTCATCTCTTTAAACCTCCAATAAAAGTTTTTATTTTTAATTCTTAGCTGCTGATTACCATATATTACTACTTAGGTTTCCAGCAATTCAAAAAGTTTTGCATTTAACATTACTGTTAAAGGACGCTAGATTGTGTTAACGCCATTTCCGTCAATAGCAACAGCTCTTGCTTTATATTTGAAATACAATCGCTTAATATTAATTGCTTGTTCTTCAAAATGTTCAGCATCATAAGTAAATATATTAACTAATGATTTTATTGCAGCTCCATTAGGTTGCGGAGTTACTTTAAATACACAAACTTCTGTTGTACATTCAAATCGCCCAACATCCACGCCTAATACATAATATGCTTGACGAGAACTTCTACCAGTAAATTCCCATTCAGCTTGCAATAAAACTCTATGTTTATCAATTTTTTCAGATGAGAAGAAAGCATTTTCCGCATCTCCTGACCATTTCGACATATACTCTCGGTCAAACGAATCTTCATTGTAGGTACCACTCAACTTTAAGGTATCTATAAAGTCCTCTTCAAGTAAACCTTCTTTTACGGGAACTTCATAGGTACCACCTAGAACCATAACTTCTTCAGGTTCAATTACAGATTGAATAAATAACTCCTGAAGCTTACTATACGCGAATGAATTTTTCCAACCTGCTGTAGTCACATATAATTGAGATTTATTAACAACTTCCTTAATATCTCTGCTACCGTCTGGAAGTAATCTACTTACATTTGTGGTAGGAATTATAATTTCGTTTAACGCAGTTTGATCAATTAAAATACATTCTTCCATTAATCCACCAGTACGTCTTTGACCTCTCGAAGATTCTCTTGCTGCAAGAATATCTATGACTGAACCATTTTTAAACTTAAATATGACATTATTTTTACCTGTGGTCGTTGCTCCACGGTTCCAGTTAATTTCATTATGTAAAAAAGGAAGTAACTTACAAATTTCTTCAATCTTCGATAATGTGATGCTACCAGCCTGGTCTTTACCACCCGTCGTAACGAACAAATGACTACCTGGAAAGAGCACTGCCCGCAAAGACAACGCCATCATGCCAAGAAAGCTCTTACTGAACGCGCGGGGATAGGTGGCATATACGTACCTATGCCGCATAACGCAACGCAAAAATACTCTTTGGTAGTCATAAAATTTAAAAGTGGAATTTTCTCCTTTACAAAAGTCAACAAAGAGGTCGGGATACTCTCTAAAGAAAGAAATTAATTTTCGCAATTCATCTAAATGTTCACGCATCCTTTCTTCGGAAACGCCCTGTTTAACGAACATGGATTCTTTACTTGATGATAATTTAAGTAATGATTTTAAATCCACGGCGTTCTCCTCCATTTTGAATTTTTTCATCATGTTCTTTATCTTTTACTTCTTGTCCTTTAATTTCCGCAATATCTTCATCTGTAAGACTACCTACAAATTCATCTACACCAATGCCCGCCGCCAATGCAAGCTCTTTGGTTCTCTTTTGTTCATCAAGTAATTCTCGCTTCTGTAAATATTGCTCTACTCTTGTAGACAAAGAAGGATCTGAATAAAATAAGTCTTTTATATAAGCCTTATTGTCATTGATAATGGTGTCAATTATATCTTGTTCAACAGACAAATCAAAACGAGGAATTGCTCCCCCTTCTTTTTCACAAAATGTAACTATTTTTCCTATTGCATTAATACCACCATCTAATTCATCTTTGTTTTGTAAAGCTGTCCATTTTGCAGACTTTCTTAAGCCGTCCGCAACCTTTGACAATTTTTGAAAACCATCAAAATCATTCATATCAATAGCTTGATTAGCTTTGAGGTTAGCTTTACATAACATTTTTAAAGAATTTATACTGTCCGCATCTCTTATATCAAAAGATTCGGTCATTTCAATATAATTCTGTTCAAGAGTAACCCATTCATTGGGGGTATACATCGTACCCCACTTCATAGCTAGATAAATGCGGTCATCCTCCGCCAAGTCCGCACCAGGACCAATATATTCTTTATTTGATGAGCCAATAGCAGGATTGGCTAGTGCATTGGCATAAGATTCAGGAAGCTGACCAGTTTGCTCTCTGATGGCTTCCGCAATCATTTGTTCTTCATCATCTTTTTGGCGAAATGCCGTACTTGTTTTTGTCTTATACTCAGCTTCTGATATTAAACCATGTTCATATTGTTCCTTTAGCTGTTGTCCTTCTAAAGCTACTGATGGATTATCTTTTAAATAAAGTTCTAGTTCTTTTGCTTGTTCTTCATTAAGTCGTTCACTGTCCGCATATCTGTAATCTTTAAATTGACCTAACTTCATACGAGAAAGATATTTACCTAAAGTTTTTACTACATTGCGGGGATTCTTTGCATATTCTTTATCTCTAACGATATTCCATTCAAGCTCTATATAAGGGACGTCCGCCTCTTTTAATATCCAATCAAATGTTTCTTGATTAAAGGCATCAAAATGTAATAACATACATTTTTTGCAATAATCAAATTTTTCTTTATTTCTTTTGGTATAAAAGTTTACGGGACTTAAACGCTGCCCGCACTTTTTACACAGTAATTTTGTGACTTTTTCATCACTCATTATTTTTCTTCACCCCCTTTACCGCAAATCTATAATGCGTTTATTTCTAGGTGGTTTCTTGTTGCGGCAGTGCCTACATATTGAATAGAAACCATCTTTACTTGTACTATTCCTTGAAAAGAAAAGCGGATGAGCTAGTTGGGTACGCCCGCACTTTGAACAAGTTTTCCACTTTCCATACTCTTTGAAGGTGTAGTACCATTCTAAGTATTGTTTTTGAGCGGTCTCCGCAATCAGTTTTGGTATTTTATTCCGCCAAAGAGAAGAAATATATTGCGATGTGTACGTGATACCGAACTCTTGCTTGAGCAGGAGCTGAATTTCAGTATTGGTTTTTCCATCAATTTTAAAAACCATAATATCATAATATAAAGGGTAGTCTTTTAGTGCATCATCTGTGAGTTGATCAAAATCTTCCATTAAATAATAAGCATCTGATTGAAAACAGCTCCATGCCGACTCTTTTAATTGGGAATAGTGACATAAAAGTGCGGAGATGTGTTTGGGATAAATGAAAGATATAAGACCATCTGATGTTAAGGTGCCGTCCGCATTAATGGTTATGTTTTCGCCAAAATCAATAGAAGAAAATGATTTGGTAAGGTTTGTGCAGTAAAGTTGCGGATGATAATGATTTTTAATTATGTATTGGTCTTGGCGGAGTTCTATGATTTGCTTTTTTAACTGATAGCGGGCTTTGCCAGTCGCTTTAGAAAATGATTCTTCTAATGCTTTTATGGCTTGTTGAATCTGTTCAAGCTCTGGCATTGCGGCAACGTCCGCGGGAGTTATTTTCATTTTTGGCATGAAAATGATGTTTTTGTCATTGGTAATCATATGATGGATGCCATCTTCGCCATTTTCTAGTTTATCTGATAAGCCTTGATATGACATTTCTCTTTTGTTTACGGTTACCATGCGGTTTGGGGTAAGAAGAGCTTTTTCTCTTTTTTGTTTTTTTCTTTCTTCTTTATCTATTGCAAATAATATATAATTAGCTAATATTTCTAAATAGTATGGTGTTAAATTAGAAGGGGGCGTTTGATCAATTATCTTTTTTACTAATTCATTTCGTTCATTTGTATCTGTGATTGTATAATCAAGATGGAGTTTTTCATCCATGTCTTTAACCTCCTTTATTTCTTACATATATTATACCAAAAAATTTTTGAGATGTCAAGGTGAGAGAAAATTTTTGTGAAGGTTAATCGTTATTGAAATTTTCGTTACGTTATTGAAATTAAAAGATTTATTCTGCGTGTTGTGGGGAGGATAAAACATGACCATGAGTCATTTTTTTTGACTCCGGAAATATACCCCGTACGCAATTAAATTGTACGCAATTAAATTGTACACAATTAAATTGTACGCAATTAAATTGTACACAATTAAATTGTGTACAATATAATTTTATAAAATTATATTTTATGCAATTTAATTTTATAAAATTATATTGTATACAACTTAATTTTATAAAATGATAAAATATAAAGGTGCAAGATCAACACAAAAAAATTTTATATCGATCAAAATAAAAAATACCCTTACTTTATTTTGTAACATTTATGTAACATTTTTGTAATAAAAAAAATTAAAAAAAAATTAAAAATTTTTATAAATTTTTGTTGACAAAAAATAATAATAGATGTATAATGTATATATAAGTTGAAGAAAGATAACAACACGGGATGCTTGCAAACAATTCTAAAACTTATAAAATAAAATAGTTGTTTAATTAAAAAAAGGAGGTTATTACTATGAACACATTAAAATTAAAGGATTTTATCAAGGTAGTAAACAAGGACACAGAGATTAGAATTTCCAGAACAGGCTGGGATAATGATACTAACTCAGTTTATTGTAAAGAGGTGTTCTTAGGTCTTGTAAAACAAGTAAAAGGTAAAAGTTTACTCGATTCAAAAGTTACCCAGTTAGAATTTTTCTTAGATAGATGGTTCGTTTGGGTAGACTAAACTAAAACAAAAAAAGTATAATAGGGCGGGAAAAAATCAAAAAAAGAAAAGAGGTAAAAAAATATGAGAATGTATAAAATTTATGTTTCGGGATTGTATGTTGGCACAACTGAGTTAGATAATAATCAGGTAAACAAGTTAGTTGCAACTAAAAATGTAATGATAAAAGAGATATAAAAAGGGGGTCTTTAATATGGTTAACAATAATATTTACAAGTATGAAAAATTTTTTTATAATATGGATGGCAAAAAAATAAGGGATGATATTTATAATGCAATTTTAGAATTACAGTGCAAGCCTGATTTTAATGCTGACGATATAGAATTATTGCTAATATTAGAGGGTATAAAAGAGGGTGTTGAAGCGATACAAGATCTATTACAGGAGTTGCAAGACAACTATATGTAGTTTAATAATACATCATAACAAAAAAATAGATACCTGGCTTTTACAAGCCAGGTGTTTATTTTTACAGGTTCTTAAATATGCAAAAAATGCGTGCGTTTTACAACGCTTTGAGCCGAGACTTGACTCGGCTATGACTTGCGATTTTTTGTGCGTTTTTTGTGTGTTCTGTGCGTGTCGGTGCGTCCTAAAAAATAAAAAAATTTTTTGAAAAACACTTGACAAATATAAACAATAGAGATATAATGTATACATAAGTTAAAGAAAGATAACAACACGGAGTTGAAAACAATTCTAAAACTTATAATAAAAAAATAAAAAAGTTGTTGACAAATTAAATAAGTTATGGTATAATTAATATATCAAAAGAAATAAGGAGGTTGTTATTATGAATACAGAGGAAATGGTTTTATATGATAGGATTGTGGAGATGGACATTGCAACGGCTGAGGAAATTAACCTCGTGAGATGTTGTATGGATGGCTTCTGGATGGATGTACTTGAGGCTATTCTGTACGCTAGAACGGGTTACCATACAATAGAACAGTTGTTTGACGAAGAGGATGAATAAGGGGGCAATAAAGACTTGGCTAAGCTGTCCAGCTGAAAGGTTGGGCGGCTCGGCTTGGCTGAGTCGAGCCGTGAATTGCAACGCCTACGGCTTGCATAATTTTGCGTTTCTTTTATGTGTTCTCATTATACCACAAAACTCCCAAAATATCAAGAGAAAAAAATAAAAAATTTTTTAAAAAAAGTGTTGACAAACTTCTGCATCGGTGTTATAATGTATACATAAGTTAAGGAAAGGCAATCGATAAGATTGAAAGGTGAACGCTATGTCAAAATTAGTGAAGATGTGGAAGGGTACTGGCTATAATAAGAATGTACGACTTAAACAATATGTATATTCAGATAACTCTATACATTATGAATTTAGAGATAGGCTTGGTATGCCTGGCAATCCAACGGCTTCAGAGGCAAAGAGGATTATTGAATCATGGAGGCTTATTGAAGTTCAATAATAGAATGACCCTATCTTAGCACCATCAGGCGAGAGCTTGGCGGTGCATTTCCGCTAGAAATGCACCGATCTTTTTATTATATTACACTTGACAAATTTTGTCAAGCATTTTTTTATTAAATTTTTGTTAAAGTTTTCCTAAAATTGTTCATAAAATTTTAATAAATTTTTAATAAATTTGTAGTTGACAAATTAACCTTATAGTGTTATAATGTATACATAAGTTAAAGAAAGATAACAACATGATAGTTGAAAACAATTCTTAAACCTATAAAGAAAATGTTGACAAATTAAAAAAGGTATGATATAATTAGTATATCAAAAGAAATAAGGAGGTTGTTATTATGATGACTAAAGAAGAAATATTTTTATATTATGAGTTAATTGATCTAGATATTGCAACGGCTGAGGAAATAAGCCTTGTTAAGTATTGCATGGGAGGTACTTGGCAAAATGTACTTGAAAGTATCTTATATGTGCGTACAGGTTACCGCACAATAGAGCAACTGTTTGACGAGGAAGAAGAGGAGGAGTAATTATTATGATAAATTTAGCACACGCACCACCAGGCGAGAGCTTGGCGGTGCATTTCCGCTAGAAATGCACCGAATCTTCTATTATACCATATCAAACGAATTTTGTCAAGCATTTTGTTGTTAAATTCTTATTAAAATTTTCCTTAAAATAATTAAAAAAGGTATTGACAAATTTTTATATAAGTAGTATAATATACACATAAGTTAAGGAAAGATAACAACACGACAGTTGAAAACAATTTCAAAAACTTATAAAAAACTATTGACAGATTAAACAATCTATGATATAATTAACACATAAGTTAAATAAAGAAAAGAGGTGTATAAATATGGTAGATATTGATAAGGTATTAGAGATGATAGATAACGGTGCAAGCCTTGAAGAAATTGATGAATACTTAACTTCTTGTGGGTGCTAATCAGCACCTATAAGAAAACTTATAAAAAAGGTATTGACAGATCAAAGAAGATATGGTATAATTAACACATAAATAAATAAGAAAAGAGGTAATGATTATGATGGTTAAAAGAATAGCACTTATTTTACTAATATGTAGTTTGATGTTTAGTATTGGTAGTATTGTTAGTTTATTTGTAGTAAAAAACATAATATTGAAAATATTGTGCTTTATCGTAGGAAATGTAATGGGTTCCGCCCTTATAAAAATTGAAAAGAACCTTAGAAAAGAAAAAGCATAAAAATTACATAATGAAAAAATAAAAAAGTTGTTGACAGATTAAATAAACTATGATATAATTAACACATAAAATAAATAAAGAAAAGAGGTAATAAATATGGATATGGATATGTATGATGTAAAGTATATAGTAATGGAATACTTACAAAACAACGCAACGACAGAAGAATTTACAATGATGAAAAATATGGTTGATATAGCAAAAGGAAATGTATCACCAGTAGAATTTTTGGATGGCAAGACCAAAGACAACACATGGAAAGATATGATTTTGAAAGTGTGTGACAGTTGGGGTACAGGTGGCTATGAGGACTTTGTAGACTATATGCGGGCGGAGGGTGCTGACCCTTTTTACACTGAGGATTGAAAAC
>Ga0326512_10002645_pt1 | contig 13234 bp, 20 predicted proteins | sample 1_2617_0518_D_FD_203652 | JGI IMG/M metagenome (GOLD analysis project Ga0326512, IMG submission 203652) | Bovine rumen microbial communities from UC Davis, California, United States - 1_2617_0518 | ecosystem: Host-associated > Mammals > Digestive system > Stomach > Rumen | place: USA... | reverse complement strand
TCATGAATTATCTTTACATCCTACACATAATAGAGATAAAAGAAGGTGAATGTGTATGAGCAACCTATATAGAGCAGAAATATCATATGGAAATATGTATAGCACAGATACTGTGTCTACTATGAAAGAAAACTCTTTTCGTAAACATAGAATGCATCCAACTGAAATAGATGGAAAATTTCAATCTAATATAAAACAAGCTTGGTCTGTTACTATAGGAGAAGATGAGAATCTCAATGAATTATATAAGTCTGTAATCATTTGGTTAGCTGGTATAATTCATGATAGCAAAATGCTGTTCATGTATGATCTTGCTACAGAAATGAAACAGAAAGTATTAGTCGATATAGAATCAAATAATAAATCGGCTCATTGGATTATGTTATATCCTATGGTTTCATTTGAACTTAGATTGGATATCTATGAGAATGGTAAACAACTTCCAAATGAAAAACAAGTCATTGACTATAATACAGCAACCAAATCAAATTATTTTACGAATACATTATAAAATACATAGGGAGTGAATCCCTATGTATTTTTCTTAGTGTTAAGCCCCTATAGCTATTCCAGAGCACCTTATATAACCAGAATAACCAACCATATTCAAATTTGAGCTGTTGCTACGAATGTCATATGTGGATATAAATGCTTGATTCAGAGTTATATAGTACATGTTTATTGATACATAATGCCCATCACCAGTTCCATTTCCGTTTCCAGATAAAGCACCGCAACAAATTTTTGTAAAACTAATTGGCCAGGTATAAGTATATAATGACGTTCCGTCTTTATTTAAAACAAACCACTGGCCTGGGTTTTCATGTGTTTTAAATATACTCTTTTACTCTGGAGGTGATTTATTATGCGAGGAAAAATCGTAGTTGAAAGAAATTATTCTAACGGCGGATGGTGTTGTAAATTTCATGGAGAATCAGGTAATTTATATTATGCTGATTTAATGCCATCTGTATCTCCAGGTAGAGGTTTTAGGGTTATACCTTCTGAATGTGAAATATTTAAATGCACAACAGAGGGTGATGATGACTCTGGAATTGAGTGGGGTGAGGTCCTATATATCGACCAAGGTATTGAATCTACACCTGAATCATTAAAGCGTTGCATTGAAGAATTCTTAGGATATCCTGTTGATATGGAGATCGTGGAATAGGATATTATTATAACTTACTAAGTTATTAAAAGGAGGAATTTTTATGGATGAAATGCAAATCAATGCTAAACAGTTAGAAGGTTTAATTTCTACTATTTCTGATTTTTATAATTCAAATCTTTATACTGATAGGTCTTATTTTAAGGCTACAGTTACATCCAAAATAGTAGAAAGTATTTATCGTGTAATGGTAGAACCTGTTGTTGAAACTATCTTATCAGATATAGACAACAGAACAGGTCAGCATTCTATTTATTGGATGAATGTATTAGCTTCCAAATTATTTATTCTTCATGAATTCTGTGTTAATCACAATATTACCGTTGTATTCTTTTATAAGGATAAAGAGTTTTTATCATTGGGTAAAGATATTGATTTACCTTATGATTCTGCTAACTTAGTGGATAAAATAGACTAATATTCACCCTTAAAACAAACACATAAATTTATTATTTATATAAAAAGAAAAGGAAGGTTTTTAATTATGCCTGATAATGAAAACACAACTTTGACTTCTATGGAAGATTTAATGGAACAGACTGGAGCAGGTTCCGCTTCCGATTTAGATTTATCTGGAACTTCTAATGTTCCTTATGATGAAGATAAAGATGCTCCTATTATTGGTCAGCAATATCTTGCTACATTCCAAGATTTAAAAGATTATGAAGACTTATATGAAGAACGGACGAGTAGCGTTTGCAGTGGCGTACATTTTTACACGCAGCGCCAAATGGAGGAATGGATCTCTCGCGGCTACCAGAAAATCACTGTTGAAGAACAAAACGCCTTAGTTGATGGTGGTGTTCGCAGAAAATCTGATGGCGCTATCGTTCCTCGTCCTCCTGTAATTGTCCCTCTTCAGAGTCGTATCGACAGCCTGTTAAGTCAGATTGATAACTATACTGCTGAACAGATTGTAAGTGGATTTGATTTCAATGTAACATCTTTTGCTCCTACTGGAGTAGCTAAATTCGATAGCTCTAAAGAGGACCAAATGACGTTTGCTACGATGTACGCAGCTTCTAAATCTCCTGATTTTGAAACTACAGCCCCATACTACGGTCATTTGCCATTCAGAGGGCGTACTAAACATGAAGATGGAACATACGATGAAGAGAAGACATTGTACTACTTAGATGCTGCTAATATGCAGGCATTTATGGACGCTATGGCACTTTCCATCGGTGCAAAAAAATCGAATGGCTGGAGCCTCCAAGCATTGGCTAAATCTGCTACTGAAGAAACCATTGATGAGGTTGAACAGCAAGTTTGGGAAGCAATTGGATATGATCCTAACCCGGAACCTGAAACTCAAGAATAAATATACACCTTTATATCGGATTGATACACTTAAGTGTATCAATCCGATTTTCAAGTATACATTATATACTTGGGAGGTGTTCAATATGAAATATAAAATTGGTGAAATAGTTGGTCAATATAAAATATTAGGATACAACTATGAAAAGAATTATGGCGTGACCTATGTAGCTAAATGTTTAAAATGTGGTTATATTAACAGGTCAGCAGAACAGAGTGTAGTTGAGTTAATAGGAAAAGTCTGTAAACATAGAAGACATCAATGGACATCTTGGACTCTAAAACGTAAGTTTTATGCTATGAAAGGGCGATGTCATAATCCAAAGCATGATGATTATAAGAACTATGGTGCTCGAGGAATAACTATATGTGATGAATGGTTAAATGATCCTATAAGTTTTGAAACATGGGCTTTAGAAAACGGTTTCAAAGAAGGATTAGAAATAGATCGGATTGATAACGATAAAGGTTATAGCCCAGATAACTGCAGATGGGTTTCTCGAAAATTTAATATGCTTCATAAACGAGCTAATGTATATTACACAGTTAACGGTGAGAGCTTATTGGCTTGGTTTTGGGTTAAGAAGCTTGGTCTTCCTCATTCATATATCTATCGTCTAAGAGATAATGGTTTCACTAAAGAAGAAATAGAACAACGCTTGGCTGATATTATTAGTGGTAAATATGTTCATGAAAGACCAGCACCATTTAAGAAGAGATTAATTACCATCGATGGTAAGACCCATAGATTAAAGATATGGGCTGCTATAATTGGAGTTAATAAGAAATTACTAGCAAGTAAATGGGATATTGGTGGTGAAGAACGATGTATTGATTTCATCAAAACATTTCTTCCTAAGAACTATAAAGACCCATTGATAGTTGCTGTTAACGGTGAAGATGAATAGAGAGCTAAATACTCTCTATTCATCTTTTTTGTCACGAATGACAATAGGAAAGTAATCGGTATAGGCTAATCTAAAAGATTAACTTATATCTTTGTAATTAATAACCAATAGAGTGATAATATACAATACCTGGGTCCCATGATGATTGCAACGAAATTAAAACCTTTATACCATTTTTTCTTGGAAAAAATTGTAAACTAACATGTTTAGTTGGATCTCCTGTTATATTTGTTACAGTTCCAACGCTAAATTGCATCGTAGAATATTGTATAGGAAATACTATTTCTGCAGAGTCACCAGATGATCCATTACCGGAACCCCACTGGCCTCAGATGAGCTATATGATGTGCTGAGAACGTAAAGTCATCTCTTTTAAGTATATATAATAAAGATAGAATAGACAGTATTGATGTCTATTCTATCTTTATATGAAAGAATGTAACTTTCCTAAGAGGGTCACCACACCCTTTTAGGTTTTCATATATGCATATATTATCTTTTTTGTAGAAAGTATTAATGTCCTATAAATAGAACATTCATTGATGGCATAGATGCTGTTCCTTTATCATAGTACATTCTATGAACTAATATTTGATTTGTACTAAAAACAACATTTGCTATTTCTCCTCTACTTGTTCCAGATGAAAAAGCAGTTATTAAGGTTGATGAAATTGGAGAAGTTACCGTGTTCCAGTCATTTGAGATAGGGGTCAAGACTAAATATTTGGCCCACTGGTCAATACTTTAGTATGTTAAAGTAAATTCGTATTTTCTTTGATATCAAATATACATGATATATTTGAGACCTAAATAATAGGTGTCATTGTATTCTTAATATTCCTCCAGAAAGGAGGTGAATAACAATGACACCTAATGAATGTTGCAGATTCCTTGAGAGAATCTGCAACCTTAGGTCATTACCCAACTTTTATAGAAGTTGGATAGTTGATAGTTTCTCTACTGTCACCACCGATGAAGAATTACGACAGTTATGTGAAACTATCAGTAGGGAGTTGCAAACTGTTGCAGCTCAACCAGATTACTTCACTGTCGTGTAGATAGGGAATTAATCGGTATAGGCTAATCTATATGGTTAGCCTATATTTTTTGGTTTAACATCCTATAGCTATTAGATGGCCCCAACAACCAGTATAGTTTATTTCATAGATATGGGGATGTATTCTACATTCATGGAATGCGACTGAATTCATTTGTCTTACAGCTGCTGATAATAAATGCAAACCATCAGTATCTTCGCTATTAGTATAACCTGAGTATACTATGATAGGCCACATAGAAAATTGTATAATATATGGCATTTCTGTATTTGGTTGTAAATTAATCATCTCTATCCACTGGCCTCAGATGAGCTATAGACTATACTGAGAAGATATCGTATATTTTTAGATTTTAAATATACATTGTTTAATTGATAGATGAAAAACCTATCAATTAAATTTAATGGAGGTAGTTAATTATGCCAAGAAGAAAAGTTGAAAGCTCTAAAGATGTGCAATGTAAAAATAATGCATTGTGGGTGGTTCTATTACCAATGAATAAAAATAGACAAGAAACAATAGAAGAGAAACCTTTTATTAGTGTATTCTCAGATAAAAAAGAAGCCGATGCTATGCTTGACCGCATTACAAAATATGCTGATCCAGATAGTTTTATTAAACCATATATTGAAGAGGTTTGCTTAGATGATAATACATTGCCTAAAGAATTAATCGGAAAATATTCTAGATGTTGTGTAAATATAACTAATGGATATTATGATTATTGGAGGGAAATAGATTCAACTCTTATTAGAAGACCATTCCTTGATGAATATATTCCTCCATGTATTGAATACGATTTTCGTTTTGATAGACTGATGTTAAAGTTTAATGTTAATCTTGAAGAATCTGATTCATTTGATAAGATTAATCAAACTGAAAAAGATGAATTAAATAAAATTATTGAAAATTATATTGAAGTCGGTTTTGAAGAAATCAAAGATATTCGTAACCATTCAAAAGTCGCAATTACACATCCTAGAAAAGAACGTTTAATTTTATTAGACCCTACATATGATGGGGCTTTTATTTTCAAATCTTTAGAGGATAAAAAGATTTGGAAGAAATTAGATATTTACAATCTTTTTAAAAGATAAGGTCTAGCTTTACGAAAGAAAGTTAGATGGATATCAAAATCCATCTAACTTTCTTTTTTGAGAGTTCAAGAATAAAAATATTCAAAGGAGTTTCTAAATGAAAAAGAATTTATCATACCTTATGGATAACTGAGAACTGTTTCAGTTTACTTATATTGTTAAATCATATCTATAGCCTTAATAATATCCTGGACTATGATATGAGTATATACCCTGGTGTGAATATCGTCACCGATTACATGACCAGTGATATATCTTGAAGTAGTTTCATCTGCTCCTGCTGAATGTAATAAGGTAATCAGACTATGTCTAGCACTATGAGGAGATAAACCTTCCCAGCCGAATCTCTTCATGAGATTACTGAATTTCTTAGCCCAGACTGTGTATTCCATCTGTCTTCCTCTAGCATCATGTATGAGATAATCTGATCTTGCTCTTAATCTCTTACGATAATATTTCATCATCTTCTTATGGATAGGAACCATTCTGTTTCTACCAGCTTTGGTTTTAGATTCTGTTACTATGAAGTATCGTTGATCCATATGAATATCTTGTCGTTTTATATTTAGAAATTCTCTGATTCTACAACCATTGAGAATCAACATCAATACTTCTTCTACAAATGGGTCTTCATCTACATGAGCAAAGAGGCAACCAATTTGTTCCAATGAGAAATGTTTTCGATGAAAGTCAGATTCATTTTTTCCCAGCTTAACGTTTAAAGCTAGATTATAATTACATAATTCATGAGCTATTGCCCATTGAAATAATTGAGAGAAGAATAGCTTCATTCTCTTTCTCATAGAAAATGAGTTACCTATTTCTTTTTCATGTTTTACACAAGCGTAGATATCAGAAAACCTGAGGTCAAGGAATCTCTTATCAGCTAAATGCGAAATCTTTTTCCATGAGTTAACATACCCATCAAGTGTATGAGGAGTAATGTCTTCCAGCTTCTTATCTTTAAACCAATGCTCATATACATCTCTTACTGTGTAATTAAAAAGCTCATTATCATGACTGATTAAATTAGTTGCTGAAGCATTGGTATAAGATGGAACTGCTGAATTTGCATAGATATCACTTCTGATATAAGATGCAGGAACTGATTCTTCTATATCATCTAAACCATCAAATGGAAAATCTGGAAGATGGTCATTAATCCCGGCGAATTTAACCAGTAATGGGCCATGACTACCTGGAGTCTTATAGTTAACTTTCTTTTTTATATCATGAAAATATTCATTGATTTTAGAATCAATGTATTCTTTATCTTTCTTTGATAAGTTATCTTTTAATCCACAACTTTGTTTTTTATTAGCAGAGTTAACTATTATCAATCCAAGTAGAGCATCATTAAAAGTTTCGAATCTACCAAGAAAAGAATAGATTGGATTCCCATCTTCATCATATTCTTCAAAGGTAGAAACTTCCCAAGGATTAAATTCATCTTCAGAAGAAACGTTTCTGATATCTCCAAATGTTTCAGGAACATTCAAAGTTTTATTTTTCATAATTTAGTTTCCTTCCTTTATAATTGAGAACTTAATTCATTGGTTTATGATATTGATAACTAGCTACCTTTGGTACAGACAAGAAAAAATTTAACATTGGAAAATCCCAATGATGAAGCAAATTTTCACTTCATCATTGGGAATATATATTTTATTGCCAGCCTACCTCTTGTTTGTGTCCTAAGAGGACTTTGATATTTTTGTTTTTACCATTTGTCCAATAATATGCTTTATTGCTATTCTCAATATAAAGCGTCGGAATAAAATACTCTATATCATTCTTATTATTTTTTCTGAATTTAAATAAGCATTGGCTATGAATGGTTTTGATATCCTTCTCACTGTTGATAAGATAGAGTTTTGTAATAAGCTCAGAATCTTTAGTCAATCCTTCATTCATTCCTACTATCTCATCAGCAATAACCAGAATAGTCATATCCATTTTTTGTTCACCAAGATTCTTATAGCATTCAAAGAAATGAACAGCTACTTCATCAGGAATAATCAATGAATCTACAGTGTTATCGTGATGAATCTCCACGTCGCAGTAACTTTCACCTGGTAATATAATGGGATTCTCTAAAGTTAAAAACCTGAACTTCGTATCATCTGTCATTACTGCTAATTTAACTTTCATAGTTCGCCTCCAAAATAAATTTTTTAGGCAGATGAATCTTGATAGACTCATCTGCCTTATGAGTAGTTAAGCTGGAATCTTAACAAGGTCATTTATGTTATTCTCGAGTGTCTCAGACACAGCTATCATGCGGTCACAGAGGTCAACCTGATCTGTAACACCGATGTTTAGCTCTTTCATAACTTTAATCATTTCTTCATCAGTCTCAGCTTCCAGACCAAGATAATGAAGAATCAGGGAAATTAATACACCTTGTTCGAATAAGGTATCGTGCTTATCTCTATACCCAAGAGCCATCAGAATATAGCTTGACCTCTGTAACTCACTTGCTATCTTCTTCTGCAGGTCTCGGGACTCGAGTAATTCCTGTGTTTGATTCTGCATCTGTTCCATTTTTATCCTCCTCTTCTTCACGACGCTTGTGAATAAGCTCTTTGGCTGTTTTAAATGCTTCACCAAGTAACTCACCCTGGTTATTAATAATATCAGTCATTTTTTCATTCAATTCATGAACCTGTTCTTCATCAAGTTTATGAATCATAATCAATAAGCCAACAGCATCATTCATCATATCCTGAGTACCATCGACAATTTTATTCATGATATTGCCAATAGCTACACCAAGTTCCATTTTCTTTTCATCGCCATTCAGATACCCATCAAAGAGCAATTCCTGAGATGCAATGAATAATAAGGTTAGTTCATGCATGTTCATCTGAACTGATACTTCGCCTTGTTTAACCTCTTCAGTTTTTTCAACCTTATCTTTCTCTTTATCTTCCATAATTAAAGTACCCTCCTTTTAAGGTATGAAATTAAAAATCAGCTCATATTGAGTTTTTCTGCATTCAGCATCTGCAAAGAAATTCATTATGAACCTGACAAGATTGTCATTCAATGAAGTTAGTATAAATCTTCTTCGTTTCATATCTACATCGAACGTTTCCATTTTAAATGTGTATACTTGAGACACTTCATTTTGCGAATTAACTATCTTTAACACTAAAGTTTTGCAAACTGGTATTCTTTTCATATACCAATCATTCAAATAGAATTCAAGGCTGAATACATTACAGCCGAATATTCTATTGAAGAAAATACCGAATTTACTTAAAGAGAATTTATCATTCTTTCTGCTAATAGTTCCTAAGCTATTAAAGAAATCTTCATCAGTAAACCATGTCTTCTCTACGTTATAGGAATACTTTTCACAATACCCAATATCGTTAATTACAACTTCATCATCAACGATATTGATGTTCCTTCCTAACGTAACTATATTTTTTATGACGTAAGTTCTCTTCATTATCTTTAATCCTTTTCTCAAATTCTTCAGCGTCAACTATGACGTGGAAACTATGGAGCCCTGGAAGTTTTTCTAAGACAGAGATATTATTCATGAATTTAGAGAAATTATAAACATAGAGATTGCCTTCTTTACCAATTTCATCGATGCTATCAAGATGGTTATTAAATACAGCACCATATACTGGAATCTCGCAATATAATTTATTCTTCTCATAGTATAAGATTACATTGTGTCGATTCCAGTATTTTATTTGGCCATATCTTTCTCTTGTATAATTTCTCATGTAGCAAGTTAAGAATCGTCTTGATTTAATCATAATCATTCACCATTAACCAGGATCAGGAAAACTTGTTGTAGCGGTTTCCTCATCATCATAAGGATGACTGTTTGGCATATTAGTCTGAGGCTCATCTCTGTCTGCTCCAGTCATTACATACTTCCTGAACAATTCAGGTTCACCGCCATATTTCAGTTCCCTGGTATCATAGACGATATAGGTATGCTCACACTGACTCTTCTTATTATCTTCCATGGGTGTTAAGATTCTTGCAGCAAAATCAGCATCCTGAATCTGAACAGCGTATACTTTTTCATCATTGATAGCAAATTGACTTGCTTTATACTTTGCGTTTTTAATAGCAACATCCAATGCTGTAGCTAAAGAAGATTCAATTCCTACAAGAGTTAATCTGTCTACTTTCAGATTATTTCTATCAAGCCAGTGAATCTTGTGAATGATAAGATAAAGAATTTTTGATTTGTCCATAACTTACATCTCCTCAAAACGTTCAATTTTTAAACCGTCATAAGTTTCTACAAGTTCTCCATTCTTCAATGTATAGAAGACTCCAGGTTTAACAGTTTCTCCATCGACTTTAAAGAACTTGGCATCAGCAGGAATCATCTTTCCATTGATATTTTTCCATTCAACCAAACCAATAAAATCACCAAGACTTCCTTTACATATTGAGTTTCTTCCAAGTGCACAGCAGATATTATGTTCGCCTTCCATCTCAACAACGTTTTTATACCCAGAGCAAGCGATAACATTTCCTTCGCCTTTAGTATGTATAACGTTACATTCTCCAGATGTTGCTACTTTATTGCGATTAGAATAAACTTCAATATGATTATCTTCTCCAGATGAGACAGCATTAGATTCTATACCATAAGACAAAATTAAGTTTCTATTACCTGATGATGCTAAATAGCTTAATGGGCCATATGATGTAATTCTCGAGCACAATCCAGAAGAAGCTAACTTGCTATGCATAGCAGCTGAAATCATATCACTATCATCGCCAGCAATTGATAGTTGAGAGCAATCGCCGGAACTAATAAGAACATTGTCATCTCCAGAAGATGATAAGCTGTTGTAGTCACCTGAAGAAACAATTTTAGAATGGTATGCTATCATTGATGCACTCATGGATTTAGCGCTTATTCCTAATTGGAAATATTCTTTATATGCGAATGGAAGAACATCCTCTAATTTGGATTTAAGATATAAGAATTTCCTAGGTTCAGTCTGAGTATTGTCTTCAAATATAGACTTTTCTCTAATATACTCAATTCCATCTTTAATAATATCAGTAATACCGATTTCTTTATCAATTTGAAGAGTTCCGCAAACTCTTTTGCTATCACCCCAATGACAGTTCTCGACTTTAGGTGAAACATTATCAGCTGTTACTTGGCAATACCTGCTATGATAAATTGGATTATAATAGTCAAGGCAATCAATAGGATTTTCACAGAAATGCATTCCGCTTTCACATAATTCAATTTTATCTTCTGAGTAATTTTCACCAACTTCATATTTCTTATCTAAGCATGTGAAATTTTTATTAAAGCCTTTATAACCTTTCATTTGTTATTCACCTTTCTAAATAGAGTAAAAATACCATAGACTCAAATCAAGAGCCTATGGTATTTTCTTTTGGTTTAATTACAGAGCAATGTGTTCGTTCTGAGCACGCAGTTCCAGAGTCTTCATGTAGTTATACATCTGGTCCAACTGCTGTTCCAGAACATCACGAGGACAAGTAGGAGTAAAATCAAGTTCATTAGCATTCCACTTGTCCAGCATAGCTTCCAGCTTTTCAAAGCGGATTTTCAGCTGATAATATTCAGCTTTGAATCTGTCGATGTAGTCTTCAGACAACATCAAATCTACGGTGTCTTTTAATTCCATCGGAATCAATCCCCTTTCATATATAATGATACTGACTTGTTACTTGGTATATTAAACAATAAAAAATCTCTTCAGCACCACATATAGCGATGCTGAAGAGCTATAAATTTTGCTTATGCGAATTCTATGAAGATATTCTTATACCTAGTACACATCTTCTTCGAAGCTTCATAAGCTGACTGAGCAGGGATAGGAAAGGTATTAAAAAGATACAATGTCTTTCCTTTAAATGATAAAACGTTTTCTTTTAACCAGTTTGCCGATTCTAAATAGACGCTCACACCAGCCGTTGGGTTTGACACTTTGATTTCTTTTGGCGAGCCATCAATAGAGATATTAAAGGTATTATTATTTTCATCATACCTACTCTGAATCAATTCACAGAGGTCATATGAACAATGTAACTTTAAAGTTTTCTCTTTGTTTTTAACTGGTTTTTTCATTTTAACGCCTCGTTTTATTTTTCTGCTTGTTCATTTCTAGAAACTGAAAATACCAATCTTTTATCTTCAGTGAATATAGCTATAACATCCATAGTTTTTCTCAAATATTCATTCCAATCATTATAGCAGACAGTTCTGAATATTGTATTGAAAGGATCTGATATAGATTGTACTGTTTCACCAAAATCATTATAGTAAGATGGTTTATTTTTGTTTTCAAATATTGATGAAGCTTCTTTCACCAATATTTCTTTAATCACATCTCTTGCGGATTCAGTGATTGGTTTGCATTTGCCAATTTCATTAGCCAGAGTATGCAATACATCAATAAAATTGTCATGGCGAACAGCCATGCAATAAGGCAGAACTCTAACAGTTCCATTTAAAAATTCTTCAGATATATAATCCGGATTGCATGTATCCAGAACCTTAGTTGAACCTTCTATGATAGAGAAATCCATATTCCAGGATTTAATAGTTTCTAATGGAATCCTAGTAGTTATACCTCTATTATAAACATTCAAAACCTGTTCATCTCTACCATAATTTGTCACTACATATTTTTGGGTCAAACCATTACCATTGGGGTCAGTATAAATCACATCTTTTTCAAAATCCAAAGCTCCTTGTTCCAATGCATCTATCAATGATAAATGCAAAGTCTCAGGACGAAGCATAGCTTGCATGAATTTATCAGCCAAGGTATTATTGAATCCATAAGTTCCAGACCAGCTGAAATAATAATGATTCAAATTGCCTTTGATATTATCTTTATGCTGGTCTTTCCCTGTTCCACGAAAGTATGGAACAGCGGCTTCGGACTTAATTTCGTAATATTCACTACCCAATAATTTTATCAAATCACTACGAAAAGAATTGGAATCCTTACTAAATGGTTGGCCTTCTCTTTCTTTTATTTTTTCGCTGATTATTTTAGCAGCGTTATAATAAAAATCAGGATTGAATAAATCATCGAGTTCAATGAATTGAATATTCCCATTTTCATTTGGCCATCTCATTTATTTTCTCCTTCTGTCTTAGGTTTAGTAGCATCGGCTAAACTAACATAAGCAACCAAGAATTGAATCAGCCAATCACATCTCGGTTTAGTATTCTTATCACATTTGAGTTTTACCATACCAACTTCGTTGATATCATCACGCAATTCTTTTAATACAGATGAAGTATTCACTTCAAAGAAGTTTGGTGGGAAACCAACACAACGGTTAGAACCTTCAATATTTTCAATAACAGGATGGAAAACAAAAACAGTTTCATCAATTAAGTTGCCAACCTTATGAAGATATACTCCAGTACAAGCTTCTTTCAATTCATACTTAGGTTGAGAATTGACGATTTCTTTTTCCTCTTCATCAGCGTATTCAACTAATTCGAGAACACATTCAGTTACGCCTTTACCAATATGAGATATGAGTTTCTTATGCATTACATTCACCCCTTAAATATAATTTATAAACGAGATTTCGTATTCTACAAAATCTTCCATGTTGTTTATAAAGAAATCCTTTTTATCTTCGATTAAGTTGATATAGATATCAATGGCTTTTTCATCAATATCCCAA
>Ga0326512_10002644_pt1 | contig 13234 bp, 16 predicted proteins | sample 1_2617_0518_D_FD_203652 | JGI IMG/M metagenome (GOLD analysis project Ga0326512, IMG submission 203652) | Bovine rumen microbial communities from UC Davis, California, United States - 1_2617_0518 | ecosystem: Host-associated > Mammals > Digestive system > Stomach > Rumen | place: USA... | reverse complement strand
GTCTGACAATTCACTAAATTGTCTGACAATTCCCCCAAATTGTCTACACATCACATACACACCCTATACACAACATATAGTGCCTGTCCAATAAATTGGACTTGTTGCACTCTGCCCCGTATAGATCCTCATAGAACCACTTATCAACATGTTTTCAACAGGGTGTTGATAATTATAAAAATAGTGTGTATAATAATCATGCAGCTGGTCATTAACTCTTAGCCGGAGGGAACAGAATTCCATTGACCGGGCGGCTCCCTTTAAGCTGCAACAATTATATTGTTGTGGCAGTCATAAATATTATGGCTGCCACTTCTATTAGGAGGATATAAAAATGAGTGATACGCCAATGATAGCAAGATTTTACAGATTATCAAAAAGAAACAAGTCCACAATGGTTCCATCCGGCAGTTATACAGAAAAGCCGATCTATCTTAAGGATGCCACAACTGTTATAAGACCAACTATAATAATGCAAACAATAGATGCAACCTCATACAATTATGTGTATTTGGTTAATTGGAACCGTTATTATTTTATAGCTGACTGGATGTATATCAAGGGACGTTGGGAGATCAGCCTGGTATTAGATCCCTTGGCAACTTATAAAACTGATATACTAACAACATCATGTAATATTCTATATGCTTCAGGATCAACTAAGCCTATAGTTGATACAAGAATTCCGGTGGAGTCTATTGTAAGTAGAGATGAAGAACCGCAAGCCATTGGAGGTATGACAATAGTTGATAATGGTATGGTCATTTTAGGTATTACCGGAAAAGGATCGTTCGGTGCTTATCTCATGCAGAATAGCAACCTAGTTGCTGAATTGATCGACGGTATGGATGCATGGATAGGTTCATCTATAACAGATCAATTTCAGCTTACTAAGCAATTATTATATGGTGGTTCCGCTTCTGAATGTCTAAGATCTGCATTGAGGATCCCTATATTGTTCGGAGGTAATCAGGTATCAACAAAATCAGCAGAACCATTATATCTTGGTAATTATCCATGCAAGGATGGAAACGGCAATGCTATAACCGGTTATGAAATAGATAAACCTATAATTAATTATATCGGTGATATAACTATTCCGTGGACTTATGCATCCGGAGACTGGCGAAGAACTTCTAATTATACAAATATAATTTTATATTTGCCTTTTATCGGCAATATTCAGATTCCTGCCACGGAAGCCCAAAACGATACAAAATTAAATGTAAACTATTCCGTAAATGTAACAAGTGGTGATCTTTCCGTTCAGGTTAAGGGATCTGACACTGATATAATATTTGCTAACTGTAATGCTAATATAGCGATGCCAACCGCATACGGAAGCACCGGAATAAATACCTCAAAAATGACATCCGCAATAGTTGCCGGAGTTGGTGCCGTTGTTGCCGGTGCTGCAGTAATTGCTTCCGGTGGTGCAGCTACACCGGCAGTACTTGGCATAGGTGGAGGATTAGCTGCAGCTGCAGGAGGTACGATCTCAGCACTAGGAGGATCAGGAAGCGGTTCCGGTGGACTTGGTGGAGGTGCAGCACAGGGACTTGATAGAGTGGCTCACATATTCCTAACTTCTAAAGTATTAACCGCTAATCCTTCAGCGTTTGATCCTATTATGGGTAAACCGTATTATGGTGTATCAACACCGGGCAATTTCAGCGGATATGTACAGACTGATGGTTTTCAGTTTAAGAGTGAATCAGCATCATCCGAAGAAAAGGATATGATCAACTCATTAATGGATTCAGGGGTATATATTGAATAAATGCATATCATTAATATTAATTTGTGTTTTATTAACAGTTTCAAAAGGTAATACAGATATGGCAACATGGACTTATACCGTAACTGATGGCTATACATATTCACATTATCAGCTTTCCGGTAATGCTTTAAATGTAAAAGATTATCTTGAATCACAAGGGTTTGCAGCCGGGGCAGTTATAGGAATAATTGCAAATATGGAGCATGAATCTTTTATGAATCCCGGGCAGTGTGAAATAGGTTATGACATGTCAACTGCTAGGGGTTATGGTTTGGTTCAATGGACTCCAGGAACCAAGATCATAAATTATGCATCCTCTGTAGGTGGTAACTGGTATGATGGGGATGTGCAGATGGATTTTCTGATGCAAAATGCACCTGCAAGTTGGAGCAGTGCCTATCCGGTTACATGGAATGACTACAAAAATCTATTAGATCCTTATTATGCTACGGAGGTATTTTTTTATAATTTTGAGCGTGGTACATGGCATAATGTTATGTATGATTATGCTGATTATTGGTATCAATATTTATATGGTACCACTCCACCGACACCACCAACACCACCACCAACACCACCGGGTGATTATAATATAATAGCACTGGCTATGTATTCAGCAAAAACTTGGCATTAATTAAATTATGTGATAATATTTAAAAGGAGGAAATAAAATGAAGTATGCAGACAAATTATCATTATTATTAAAGGGTGTTAAAATGGATGAGATCCGTTCACTTGAAGAACAGGAAGCATCTGAAAAGATAGCTGAAGCGGATCAGACAGATCAGGATCAACAGGATCAGCCTGATCCTGATCCTAATGATCCCACCGATTATAAGGAATTGTTTGAAAATGCAAACAATATAATTAAAGAGATGGAAGAAAAATTGCAGCAGAATCAGGCTGAGTTATCTAATTTAAAGAATGAAATAGCAGCGTTCAACAATAGACAAACTCAGGAAAAAGAGCAATCTGTTTATGATGATACTGCAGTTTTTAAGGAACTGTTTAACAAAAATTAAGGAGGATTAAACAATGGCAGTTAATTCTATGAGTTTTAAACAGAGTGCAACTCTGTTAAATTCTGTTATCGCTCAGATGACAGGAGCAGCATCACTTACGGCAACCAATGAAGCTGAGTTTGTAAGTGTAGCAACAACGGCACTTCAGGCAGGATATGATCAGCTTAATAAAGCGGTATCTCAGGTATTAAGCCGTTCAATTTATTCATCAAGGGCATATAATCCCATTTATCCCAGCATTGAAAGAGATTCAGAGGTTTGGGGTGGTATTGTTCGCAAGGTCACGGTACTTGATCTTGATTTTATTGATGACGCAGCATTTTCACTCGTTGACGGTCAGACCGGGGCTGATCCCTTCCTTGTTAACAAACAGAAGGCGGTTCAGTTTAATTTTTACGGTGGAAACGTAAAGGAACTTGTTGTTACCACTACAGAGGATCAGCTGAGGCAGGCTTTCTCTTCTTCTGCAGATTTTGGTTCTTTTATGGCTGCTCAGGCTCAGAATCTTATTAATCAGCTTAATCAGAAGATCGAAGCTGAAAGCCGTATATGTGTTAATAACATGATCGCTGCAGCTATTAAATCCGATAGCAATGAAAGAGTTGTTCATGTACTTACTGAGTACAAGGCAGCTACCGGAAACACTACGATTACAGATGAAAATTATCTGTCTGAAGCTGAGTTTGTACCGTTTGCAAAGTGGCTTTACGGTCGTATGAACACATTAAAGCGTTTCATGGCTGAAAGAACCGGTATGTATCATGCAAACATCACATCATATAATGGTGCTGCTCTTACTAAAGAGATCATGAGACATACTCCGGATCAGTATATGAATATATTTATGCTTTCTGAGTTTATGGATCAGGTAGATTCTTCTGCACTGTCAGGAATCTATAATGATGAGTTGTTAGAGATCGGATCTTTTGAACGTGTGAACTACTGGCAGTCCATCAACTCACCTTCCAGCATTTCGATAGTACCTAACATACTTGGTGCTGATGGTAATTGTGCAGCTGCAGAGTCTGCCGTTGAACAGTCAGGAATCATTGGTGTATTCTTCGATGATGAAGCACTTGGAATTACGATCATTGATGAAGGTGTAAGATCCATCGAAAATCCTAGAGGAAGGTATTTCAATAACTGGCATAACTGGACTTCTCGATGGTATAATGATCAGACTGAAAATTTCGTTGTAATGGTTCTTGACTGATAGGAGGGTTTACAATGGCAACTCTACCATTATATTATGAACAACTTAATGATATGAGGGGTCATCGGGTACCTTCTGCCGGTGTATGTTACACTTCAGAAACATTTTTATATTTTTGGAGATCACTATATCAAAGGCTATCTTCCCGATTTGATTGGACTGTTCCTGATCACTGGGAAAAAGAGATTTTTGAATTTTCGCTTTATTCACTGGGTTTTGTCGGCATATTTGATACTAACAAATATGCTGACGGAGACCCGGCTAAAATGTTTGGTATTATTCCGGCTCCGGCAACTGTATCAGGTGTGGGTGTACAGATGCAGCCAACGGAGATAAGAACTGCAAATCCGCATTTTTATATGCCAAAAAGCGAAATAATATATGAAGGTGCCGGACTTATCCGGATAACCGGTGATTATAGGGGCATCCTTGATATAGTTGATTTTTATGCTGAAAGGCTTGCAATATTATTTTCTAGCATCGATCAGAGCATAATTAATAGTAGGTTCGCATATATAGTTGCTGCTAATACTCCGGCAGCTGCAGCTACTATTAAAGCTATATTCGATGCTAGAAACTCTGGCAAGCCTTTAATGGTATTTGATAAAGATAAGCTTAAAAATAAGGATGTTTCAAAGGCTTCTTCTCTTGATAATACGGATCCGATTGAGGTATTTGATCTTGAAGTCGGAAAGAATTACATAACAGATAAGTTGTTATTAGATTACCGTTCGATCATGCATGAATTTGATATGGAGATCGGAATCCCTAACAATCCCTACGAAAAAGCTGAAAGACTTGTTTCTAATGAAATAGAAAGTAATTCAGCTGAAACCGTAGCAAGATCTGAATTTTGGATGTCATGTCTAACACGTTCGATTGATAAGACAAAGGCAGTCTTTCCGGATCTTGATATATCTGTTAAATTCAGACAGTACGACACCGGTAACACCGGGGCAAGAGAAGCCGGGAAAGTAGGTGATCCTGATGTTATCTAAGTTAACATTATTAGGTTTACATAAATATTCCGATGGCGATATATGGGATGATCTTGAATTTCCGGAGGGAATAGATAAAGAAACTGCTATTAATGAAATATTAAGGCAGTGTTCGGAATTCTGTTTATTATATCCGGATCTTGATTATATTAAGCCTGCTATTACTGCATGGGGTCGAAAGTGGTATTTTACTTTTGAAAAGTGGATAACTGTTATCAATACAGAATATGAGCCGTTATGGAATCTTGATGTTCATATTGATATTGACGATGACGGTTCTAAGTCCGGAGATAAAAGCGGTAATACTTCAGCAACCACTAACATATCCGGAAGCAATACACACCAAAATGCTGCTTATGATGCTGAAGATTTTAAAAATGCAGAGAAAGATATAAGATCAGATGAATCAGGATCCACGGGATCATCAAGTGAGAAATGGTCTGAAGCTGATAAAAATGCACATACTGAATACCGTAGAGGTAATCAGGGGATTACTCAAAGTCAGCAGATGCTTCTAGCGGAATTGGATGTTCGCACTTGGAATATTTATCAGCATATAGCGGATATATTCGCTAATGAATTTTGTATAACATTATATGCATAGGAGGTATAATATGTATTCAGATTTTTATACAAAATATCCTCAGGTCAACGATGAAATTTTGAATCTTGATTGGGTGATAAACAAAATAAAATCAATGGATAATATGCTTGCTCAGTGGATAGAAGAAGCTGAAGAACTCAAACAGATGCTTCTTAATACTATCCCCGGTATGCAGACAGATATATCCACTCTGCAGACTGCAGTATCTGCTATTGAATCTAATATTGCTGATCTGCAGCAAATAAGGGATTCTATAGCAGCGTTGAATTCAAAAGATCAGGATCTGCAGAATCAGATCAATAATATCAATACTGATTATGATAGGATTTTTCAGATGTTCGATGAAGTCAACGCAAGAATTGACAGACTTCCTCAGATCATAGGTGTTGAATTTCTTGCATCTATCCGAAATGTTCAGGTTGAATTATACAAGGTAAAATTCAAACTTGAACAGGATATGCAGGAGATAATTGAGCGGATGGATCTTATAGATACCACCGTTTATAATCCTTGGGCTGGTAGACGTGTTGAGCAGGATGAAAATGATAAACTCATTTATGCGGATCTTGCTGATATGGTACCAACAGCAGCTGAATATTCAGGACTGGGATTAAGTGCTAGTGATTATAAAAAATATGATCTTACTTCTTATGAGTATGCCGTAAGAGGTAAAAAGCACTTTAACTTTGATTGGGTTTATGATCCTATTAATGGAATCCGTCAGAATATATCTAACGTTTTAACCGGGATCATTAACTTCTTCATGGGAACCATGACGGCTTCAGAATATGCTGCACTTGATCTTACCGCAAGTGAATATTCAAATCTTGATTTGACAAGTGAAGAATATTATTCATATAATATGAATGAAAGCGGATTAACCGCTTCAGAATATGCTGCTATTTCAAAGTTGCAATCTAATTTTTTAAGACTTAAGGAGGTATAAAATTATGAGTTACGCAACAGGAACTACTCATTATAATCTTCCTCAGACGGTAGGAAGTGACAAGAGAGACTGGACAGATACAAATCAGGCATTTTCTGATCTTGATACAGCCGTATATGGTGCTGCTCAGGGTGCCGAAGCTGCCACATCTGCAATTCAGACTATCAATTCCGAACTTGATGTTATTGCCGGAAAACAGGCAACCGATGAGGAAAACATCACCACATTAAATGGTAAAGTTTCAACGCTGGAAAGCACAACAAGCAAACTTGGTGCAGAAGTGCTTGACGTGAGACAGGATCTGCAGGATAACATTGAAAGTAAGCATGAAGCATCAGCAACAAGTACACATGCTTATGCTATTGGTGATACTTTCTATTACAATGATATTCTGTACAAGGCAACCGCTGCAATAGCTATCGGTGATACCATTGTTCCTACTGTTAACTGTATGGGTATTACGGTAATGAGTCAGGTTTCCGCTATTAATGGCGATCTTACTGCATCTGATAACCACAAGTTCGAGTTTATGACTGATGGAGACGGTAACTATGGATACCGTGGAGCTGATGACAGCTTTGTCCCTTTTAGCAGTGGCAGTGCAGGCGGTGGTTTTAAAAGCATAGTTGTTGTAACGTGTGCCAAGGCGTCAACTAATTGCGTTATAACTAAATACTTACCTGATGGTACGAGTGAAACGCAGTCACTCGCTAGTAATGATCTCGGCTTAACAGGTGTTACTGCATCAGTTGATGGAAATGATGGCTATCATAAACCTACATTCACGGGAAATGCTAAAATTATGGGTGCATGGACTGCTTATACTGGTTATACCTCGCCAAAATATTCGGACGGTGTGATCGATTTAGGCACTTTAAATACAACTTTACGTAATGATGACACTGCTTTTATAGTTATTGATCCGGTTTCATAGCGTGAAACCTCATATCTAAAGCAATTTCCTATATAAGACCGTGAAATTATCACGGTCTTATTTTTATACTTGACATTATTGTGTGTATGTGTATAATGATAATTGAGCCGGGCATCCGGCAGCAAAACAATATAGGAGGAAAAGAAATGAGTTTTGCAGCTAAACACAATAAGGGAGCTATTGACTGGGGAATTGATACCGAGGGCTTTGAGTACTTCAAGCTTGCGGATATTTACGAGATCGCTGGGGATGACGTTGTTAATCTTCACGGACTCTTTATCAATTCAAAGAACAATTCAGAGTATGGCGATTCATGTGTTGCCATTACTTCGGATCGTTTCGTTAACCTTCCTCAGTATATGATCCCTGAGGTAAAAGAGATCTTATCAGATCCGGAGGACGTTGAAGCTATTAAAGCCGGTAAGGTTGGCTTTAAGATCAGGACTTACGAATCTGAGAAAAAGAAGGGCAAGGATAAAACTTGCTACGGAGTAAGCTGGGTAGATCTGTAATTTTCATTATCCCCGGGAATAATCCCGGGGATGTATTAAAGGGAGCCGAACCAATGAAAAAACAAGGAAAAGAATTAATAAATAAATACTGGGATAGATTTGAAGCAGATGTTAATAATACAATGCAGCAATTTGAAGAAGGTAAAATTGATTATTCAATTTTTACTGTAATAATAGATAATTATAAATCCCGGTTTTTAGGTCAAATGGATGCACTTTTTGATATGAATGAAATTACCATGATTGAATGGGAATCATATTATGATAAAGCATCTGATTTTTACACAGATAATCGAAGAATTGTTTTTAATGCTTCATTTAATCCATCATAACAGGAGGTATTATGTCTACACAAAAGGAAAACAGAGATATAAGAAAACAGTTTTTACTTGATAAAACTACCGCTTCTAAGCTTAAATCACTTGCAGAAGCTAAGGGAATGAGCGAAAATGAGATAGTATTAAGATCAATACAATCTTATCTTAAGAGGTTTAACTTTCCGGTAGAAGTTGTCGGAGTGATCAAACCTGAGGATGATATATATGAATAATGCTCATTTCGTACAATTACAAATCAAGGCTTTTAATCGCTATATGCAGCGAAATCAAGATAAAATATCGGATGAGGTGTATGAAGCTATTACAGATCTGATTGATATTGATAGAATGACTGCTTCCGGCTATGCTAAAGCCGGGAGCAAATATCTTGAAAATATGACACCAAAAGAATTGCTTGCATATTCTTCAGATATAGAAGAAGCCAGGATGTTATTAGATTTTGATATGATCACTGATAAGCTAGATATAAATAACGCTAAAGATCCAAAATCAGCACTATGGCGGATGGCTGATAAACTTAGGGACGCCGGGATGCCTTTTGATTCTGATCAGATTAAAACCGTAGCCGATGGTGAAGCTACAAACGTTCGATTTAAAGATATGATGCTTCAGATGAATAAACTTTTGCATAATCCGGATTATGGATTATCTGATTTTTATGAGTGGTGGGATGATAAAGAAGGGTTGACATGAAAAAATCGCATTTAAGAAAAGACGAATTTTGGACTTTTGACATAGAAACAACAACAATAATAACTGGCTACACCGACAGACCTATCAGAGAAGGTATAATATGGAGTGGTCAGTTTTTTAATGGAAAAGATTATACTCAGGTTCGATCATTAAAAGACGTGATCAAGCAGATCAATATTATATCCGATGAAAATGAAACTCCATACAAAACTTGTATTTTTGTGCATAACTTAGCTTATGAATTTCAATTCATTAAGGATTTTTTTGAGTGGTCTAACATATTGTGTACTAAAGAAAGAAGTATAATCTCTGCAGAAACTGATAAGCTTGTATTCAGATGCAGCTATTTTTTATCTAATATGAGTTTATCCAAGTTTTTAATAGCTGAAAACGTCCCTGAAGAATTCCAAAAGTCTACAATGGATTATAACGTGATGCGTTTTCCGTGGACTGAACTAACCGAAGAAGAAAAAATTTATTGTAAAAATGACGTTGTAGGGCTTCACATGGCAATACAAAACAGAATAAACAATGAATTGAACCAAAATATCAATAATCTTCCTTTAACATCAACCGGTTATGTCAGGAAGGATTGCCGAAAAGCTTGTTCAGGATCCAAAACAAACCGTTATAGATTCTTTAAAGAAAGACCCGATGAAGAAACTTTTTTAATGCTGCAGGAAGCTTTTAGAGGTGGAAACACTCATGCAAATAAGGATAAAGCAAACAAGATCATTAATCATGTAGGGCAGAAGGATATTCAGAGCAGCTATCCCGGGGTTTTACTTCTATATAAATATCCTACACACTTTTTTGATCTTAAGCCTTTTAAGCAGAAGGAATTTGATTTTTATCTTAATCATTCATCCGATTGGGCATTACTGATCGACATTACATTTCGGGATCTTAAACTTAAGAACCAGTTTGAACCGGTTCCGTATATCTCAGCCAGTAAATGCTATAAGCTTGCGTTTAATACCGATCCGGATCTTTTAGAGGTGGATAACGGAAGAATATTGAGTTGTGCTTTCTGCAGCATGATAATAACTGAGCAGGATTATCTTATTATTAGAAAGCAGTATGATTTTGATGAAAAGATAATAAGGGTTAAATGTGCAAAGAAAAAGGTCATCATGAAGCCTATCAGAGATATGATAATGAAGTATTATACTAATAAAACTACACTCAAACAGGATGAGAACAGCCCCGATTATGAACCTGATGTTGCATATATGTACGGTAGGGCAAAAAGTCTGCTCAACGGTATCTATGGGATGCATGTGACCAACCCCTGTAAAGCTGACTACATTTTTAACAATGAAACTAAACTGATAGAGCCTGTCAAAAAGCCGATAGCTGAAATGTTAGATATTTACTATAACTCGTTTTCAAACTTTTTATCATATCAAGTAGGTGTATGGGTTCCGGCATACGGTAGAAAGTTGCTGCAGGATGGTATTGATCTGTTATGGAATAAAAAGGATCCTACTAAATCAGATCTTGTATATTGTGATACTGACTCACTCAAATATATTAATCCGGAGGATCATGAAGCCGATATTGAAGAACTTAATAAAAAGATCATAAAACAGTGTGAAAAGAACAAAATATATGCCGATTTTAAAGGCAAACGGTATTATATGGGAATATTTACCGATGAAGGAATTGTTGATAAATTTAAAACCTTCGGTGCTAAAAAATATATGTATGGATCCGATGAAAAATTTAAGATCACTATATCCGGAGTGCCTAAAAAGTTAGGTCATGATTGCATCGTTAAAAGTGTAGAAAAGGGAAGATTAAAAAGTCCTTTTGATGTAAAAACCGGTTATGTGTTCCATGATATTAAAAACACTTCGGAATATAGAGATCATACAGAGTTACATGAATATGAAATTGAAGGAAGGAAAGTATATTATGCTTCTAATATAGCTATGTATCCGGCTAGTTATACACTTAATTTTACACATGATTATGAGTTGTTATTAGCAAAATATAAGGAGGTGTTGGAATGAGTGATCATGGATATATAGATATTACAGACGAACAACTGAAGAACTTAAATATATTTTTTGGCGGGCGTGGTATTGGTAAGACTTTCAGCATCTTAAAACATCGGTGCATTAATGCTTTAAAAGATCCTAATCATAAATTTATTTGGTTAAGAGATTCTAATGAAGTTGTTAAAAAGATTGCAGCCGGTAATTCATTAACAAGACCTATCGAAATAGCTGATAATTTGTTTCCACATATTACAATAAAAAAGATAGAAGGGAATTATTGTTTTGTTGCTGATCCTGAAGGATCTGAGAAAACAATAGGGTATCTTATGTCTTTAAGTACTTTCCATAATGCAAGGGGTATAAGTTACGATGATGTTAGCTGCATCGTATGGGATGAATTTATCCCGGAAGAAGGTACCATTGTAAAAAAGAATCAGGGATCAATATTTTTAAATATGTATGAATCGGTTAACCGTAATAGAGAATTTGATAATAATCCTCCGGTTCAGATCATATTTTTATCTAATACCAATGATATATACTCTGATGTTTTGGCTGATCTTGGAGTTTCCAGCATCATTGAACAGATGCAGGCTGATAATATTGATCATTATGAGGATGATGATATATTGATTGATTTTCTTTCTTCAGCTGCATTTTATGAGAAAAAGAAAAATACTTTTATTTATAGGATCAACCAAAATAATAAATTTAATTCCATGGCATTAGATAATAGTTTTAACAATTCAATGAGTCTTATTAAGCGAAATTTAAAGCTAAAAGGATCAAAGGGATTATTGACCGTAGATAGTTTATACACGCTTATTGAAATGCCTGATAATAGCCTTTATTTTAAGCGTGGAGCATGGAAAGATCTTATCAATTATGATATGGATAATGATCAAGAAGCTATATTGTTTAGGCTTTTATTTAATGATAAATTAAGATTGATATATATTGCCGGTAATATGTTTTTTGATTCCATTTACACTCAGAGAAAAATACTTGAATACGCACGATTTTAAGTTATAATATAATTATTAGGAGGTGTATATAAATGGAACTTGATATTGCAACATTAATAAGTCAGTATGCTTTCCCGATCGTTGCCTGTGTAGTCATGGCGTGGTATGTAAAGTACACCGGAGATCAGAACAGATCTGATCTTTTGAATATCAGAAAAGAGCATGAACAGGAAACCGATAAACTAGCTGAAGCTATAAACAATAACACATTAGCAATAACTAAGTTGCTAACTCTTTTGGGTGATCACTATGAAGAAAATAATTGATGTTAGTTATCATAACGGCAATATTGATTTTAATAAGGTTAAAAATGCCGGTATTGAAGGTGTAATAATCCGGGCTGGTTATGGTCTTAATACAGTAGACAAACAGTTTAAAAATAACATCGTGAAAGCTAGTGCAGCCGGATTGCATATAGGGATTTATTGGTTCTCATACGCTTGTAATACAACTCAGGCATTAGCAGAAGCCCGGATGTGTCTTAATACCATAGCAGCTTATAAAAAGAATATTGATCTTCCTGTTTTCTTCGATTGGGAGTATGACAGTTATAAATATGCTACAAAACATGGTTTTAATCCCACAAAATCAAATATAACTGTTTTGTGTGATGTTTTCTGCAAAGAGATAACAAACAATGGTTATGTTGCCGGTGTTTATCTTAATGAAGATTATAGAAAATCTTATATTAATCTTGATGCGTTAAAAGCGTATAAAGTATGGTATGCAAGATATAACTATGCCGGAAAGCTTCCGATAGATCCCCTGTTGTGGCAGTATTCATCTAAAGGAAAAATAAACGGTATATCCGGTTATGTAGATATGAATGAATACTTCGGAGATCTTGCACCGGTAAACTTTAAAAGCAATCAACAGATTGCAATTGAAGTTATAAATGGTTTGTGGGGCAACGGAATAACCCGGAAAAACAAGCTGAAAGCTGCAGGATATGATTATTCAGCTATTCAGAAAATAGTTAATAGCATCTTAAAGTAGCCAAACCCTTTAATATTTCCACCATATTATGATCTCTTCGGTCTATCCGGAGGGATCTATTTTTATACGTAAGTATATACAAGTTATCAACACCCTGTTGAAAACATGTTGATAAGTGGTTCTATGAGGATCTATACGGGGCAGAGTGCAACAAGTCCAATTTATTGGAC